>VFQM010000119.1_pt1 | contig 98974 bp, 56 predicted proteins | sample 3512391 | NCBI WGS metagenome assembly VFQM01 (sample SAMN10412369, study PRJNA504923) | tailings metagenome | isolation source: Replicate 1 from Balatoc abandoned mine | place: Philippines | reverse complement strand
TAGCAGATCCATTAACAGGTTTGAACCAAAACGTGGGTACATTGGCTCCAGGTGCCAGCCAGACGTTGACCACCACCTACACGGTGACATTGGCAAATATGAATGCTGGTTCGGTAGTGAACGTGGCAACAGCTACAGCAACTCCTCCAACAGGATCCAATGTGACTGCGCAGGATGGCGTGACCGTACCAGTGGTGCAGACTCCATCAGTAAGCATCGACAAGGTTGCTAATGTAACCTCAGTAGATGCAGCGGGAGATGTGATTACTTACACGTTGACAGTAACTAATACAGGTAACGTGACCTTGACTAACGTGACGGTAGCAGATCCATTAACAGGTTTGAACCAAAACGTGGGTACATTGGCTCCAGGTGCTAGCCAGACGTTGACTACGACTTACACTGTAAGCCAGTTGGATGTAGACGGAGGAGAGGTATTGAACTTGGCGAGTGTAACGGCTCAGGGTCCAGATCAGACGACAGTTAGAGCAGAGGACGAAGCGTTGGTTACAGCGGTTCAGAATCCTGCGATTGATGTTGAGATTACCGACAATGAGGCGGATATCGATGAGGAAGGCGAAGAGATTGATTACACGATCACGGTGACCAATACAGGTAATGTAACCTTGACCAATGTGACGGTAGTGGACAGCAAAACCGGTACAGTGGTGAATTTAGGCACCTTGGCCCCTGGCGAGAGCAAGCAGGTAGAGACGGTGTACACTGTAAGCCAGGAAGATGTAGATAAAGGCAGTGTGAGCAATGAGGCTACTGCGACGGGTGAGAGTCCGAACGAAGGGGATGATAATCCTACAGATATAGATGAGGTAACCACACCGATCGCACAGTTGCCATCGATTGTGATCGAGAAGAAGTCAGACAAGACGGAGATCTTCGGGGCTGGCGAGGTAGTGACCTATACACTTACTGTGACCAATACAGGCAACGTAACACTGACCGATGTGAATGTGTCAGATCCGTTGACAGGCTTGCAGGAGACAGTGGGCGTACTTGCCCCTGGCGCATCGGCAAGTTTTGAGACCGAGTATGTGGTGACCCTTGACGATATGGCGACAGGCAGTGTGACCAATGTTGCTACGGTAGAGGCGACTACTCCTGATGAGGAAAAAGTAAGTGATACAGACACAGTAACTGTAGGAGCGGGATCGAACGAGATCATAGCAAATGATGATTCGTTTGGGGATTACTTCTCCAGATACGGAGGACCGATCGGCAATATTCTGGACAACGACAGACTGAACGGCGTACGTCCTGATGCGGAAGATGTGGACTTCGAATTCACGGAACTTGACGGCATCATTGGTTTGCTGATTGACGAGAGCGGGGAGTTGAGTTTGATTCCTGGCGTGAACGAGATTAGAGCCTACAGTCTGGAGTATATCCTGAGAGAGACGGTGAATCCGGGCAACAGCGATAATGCCTTGGTATTCTTCAGAATTTTGAACAACGATGCAGACCTGTCGATCAGCAAGACAGCTTTGTCTCAGGAAGTGTTTGAGGGTGATGTATTCGAGTATGAGCTTGTGGTAAGAAATGTGGGTCAGACCGATGCAACCGAAGTGGTTGTGGTTGATAACCTGCCAAGCGGAGTGACTTATTTGAGCCATTCGATTGCGGCCAACACGAGCGGGTCTCAAGTTGCAGCAACAGTAAGCGGCAACAGTGTCAGGTTTGCGATACCATTCATGGGCCCTGGAAGTATGGTAACCATGAGAATCCGAGTGAAGGCAGGCGCTGCAGGCAGTGTGACCAACACAGCTGTGGTGAGCTCTTCAGAGGATGACATCAATCCTGCTGACAACACGGCCTCAGCGCAGTCACAGATCAAGCCGTTCAGGATTCCGAATGTGATCACACCAAACGGTGACGGTAAGAACGACAGGTTTGAGATCCAGGGCTTGGGTAAATATTCCAGCAACAGCATCGTGATCTTTAACAGGTACGGAGACCACGTCTATGAGCGTGCGAACTACGGCAACGACTGGGATGCTCCTGGCCAGGTAGCAGGTACTTACTTCTATGTGCTTCGTGTGACGGATGTCGGAGGAGTGACTACAGAGTTTAAAGGATGGATCCAAATTATCAAAGACTAATCATCAAGTGAGATTCTGCCTGCCTTATGGCAGGCAGGCCTAACTGCCAAACATCAAAATATAATCAGATGAAAAGGACTTTTAAAACGATAGGAATACTCTCACTGGTGGTCTTCATGGCCACGGGAGGAGCATTTGGGCAGCAGTTGCCCCAATTCAGCCAGTACATTTTCAACGGGCTGCATGTCAATCCTGGATATGCTGGATATAAGGGTGAGCCTTATATTCAAAGTACCTACCGCAGCCAATGGGTGAGTTTTCCTGGTGCTCCTGAAACCTTCACAGTAACCGCGGATCTAAGCGCGAATGAAGGCACTATGGGATTTGGGGTATCATTGATTAGTGACCAGCTTGGGCCTGCACGGACGACGACGGGTATGCTTACATACGCATATCGAATTCAGACTGGTAGAAAAAGCTTTTTAGGCATGGGTGTTAGTGCTGGACTTTCGGAATACATGATGGATGGAGACCTGTTGGATCCAAATGATCCAAATGATCCTGAGATTTCCGGTGGTAGAATCAACATGTTCACACCTAATTTGAACAGTGGCTTATTCTTCCATTCAAACAAGTTTTATGCAGGATTCAGTGTTTACAATATGATAGGTAGAAAGGCATTGGAGCGTGAAGACATAGCATTAGCCTACCATGATTTTCACTATTACCTGACAGCTGGAGCGATGCTGGAATTGTCGGACAACGTAGGATTCAAGCCTAGCTTTTTGATCCGTCAGGTAAAGGGAGCTCCTACGAATTACGACATAAATGGGATGTTTCTGTTTTTTGACAGACTGTGGGTTGGTGGTTCATACCGTTCAAATATGAAGATGTGGACTGAGGTAGACTCGAATCTTACGAGTCGAAATGCGGTTGCTGCTATAATTGAAGTGTTTGCTACAGATCGACTCCGGCTCGGCTATGCGTATGACCAAAGCTTGAACGTGCTTCAGGACTATCGCCACAACTCTCATGAGTTATCCCTAGGCTTTTATATGATTCCTCGTACCGCCAAGATTAAAAACCAAAGATGGTTCTGATTATGAAAAAGACATTGACATTTATTGGAATAGCAGCTTTGCTTACCGTTGGGGTAACGTATGAGTCGCATGCTCAAAAATCCAAAGTTCGATACGCAGACGAACAAATGGATCTGATGAATTATAGTGACGCCATAGGAATTTATAAGACTGCATACGCTAAAAAGCCTAATTACTCCACTGCGAGGAAGATCGCTTTGGCTTATGATCGATATAGAGATTACAACGAATCATATTCTTGGTGGAAGACTGTAGCAGGTTATGAAGATGCATCTATAGATGATTTTACACAATTGCTTCGAATGGGGATTCTTTCGGACAGTTTTGAGGAGGCAAAGGCGCTCATCACTGCAAAGGGACTTTCTTCAGATAGCTTGGGCGTAAGTCCTGTAGCAGGAGGTAAAAGTTCCCGTAATCTCAAGTTGAGTGCTGTGGAAGGGATCAACTCCACTGAATCGGACTTTTCACTTGCCGAAGACGGTCAGGGAAATAAGTATTTTGTATCAGACCGCGGAGGCAGTTATACTAAAAAGATGCCGGGTATCCGTATCGACGGCAGGAACAAATTTTTCAGTCAAGAGTCGAGCGGACAGACAGGCAGAGGCTATTTTTCTGTCTACAAGCAAAACAAAGGCGGTGAGATCACCAAGGTAATATCCCAGGTTCCAGGTTCTTTGAGTTTTTCTGACCCGAGCTATGCAGCCAAGGACAACCTGTTGTTTTATTCAGTGACGCGTTCGATTACCAAGGTGAAGAAAAACCGCAACATTACTGTACAGCCGGAGATCTATTACAGCAAGGTTGGTTCGGACGGAAGTTTGGAAGGCTTTACTGCGGTTCCGTTCAACGATTCGCTGGGATATGCAGTGATGCATCCATTTGTAGATGAGGAGACGCGCAGACTGTACTTCAGTTCAGACATGCCGGGCGGCATGGGTGGCTATGACCTGTATTATTCGGAATACGATGCAAACATGGTTTTTGGCGCACCGGTAAACCTTGGTCCAGGAGTAAACACCGATGGAAACGAGACCCATCCGTTCAGAAAGGGTAACAAGTTTTACTTTTCATCGACCGGCCACAAAGGCATGGGAGGCATGGACATCTTCGAGGCAGGATATACGGCAGCATCGATCACCAATGCGGTGAACATGGGCACTCCTATCAACTCGATTGCGGACGATTTTGCTTACAGAGAAGACAAAGACAGGATAGTGTATCTTTCTTCCAACAGGAAGGGAGGTATGGGACTGGACGATATTTACATGGCTAAGGAGATGTACAAGCAGTTTTTGGCTAAAGTACTGGATTGCAACGGTGAGGTAATTACACAGACGTATCTGGCCACTTTCCGTGACAAAACGCAGGGGATCATGGTACCGACAGCAAGAAACGGCAAGGGAGAACTTACCGCACAGCTGGAGCCAGAGAGTGACTTTGGAATCAGCATCTCTAAGCCGGGTTACTTTACCCTGACGGACGAAAACATCAGCACCAAAGGCTTTTCTGGAGATACCATCAAGAGAGAATATGTACTTAAGCCGATTCCATACCAGCTTCCTGTGCACGTAGATATTGTGTACTACGATCTGGACAAGTTTGTGATCAGAAAGGATGCGATGCCGGCGTTGGATAAACTTGCCGAGTTGATGCAGAAGTACAGCTTCTTGGATCTGTTGGTGGCCAGCCATACGGACTCCAGAGCGAGTGATGAATACAACATCAAGCTATCCAACAATAGAGCTAAGGCGGTTACCGAGTACTTGGGAGCCAAGGGCATCAGTGCGGACCGTGTGAGACTGGAGTGGTTTGGAGAGAGCCAGTTGGTCAATGACTGTGGTAACGGCAAACCATGTAACGAAGTAAACCATCAGCTGAACAGAAGATCGGAGTTGGTGTTGGAGGCGTTCCCTGATCCTACCAAGCAGTACGAGATTCCGCAGGAGCTGAAGGACATGGACTTCTGTGAGCCGGAGGACATCTTCGAAAAGATTCAGAGCGAGATCAATGACATTCCTACGATCTACTTTGACTTTGACAAGTCGATGCTCAGATCGGTTCACAAGCAGGAGTTGGAGCGTACCGCAGTAATGTTGAAGCGTATGCCTAACCTGATGCTGTATATCGAAGGACACACCGACCAGCGCGGCGATGAGGAGTACAACAAGAAGCTGTCTGAGCGCAGAGCCCAGTCAGTGAAGGACTACCTAAAGAACAGAGGCATTGAGGACAACAGACTTGAGTCACAGTGGTACGGTAAGACCCGTCCGATTCACGACTGCAACACAGTGACCTGCACTGAGGCCATGCACCAGCTCAACCGAAGAACCGAACTCAGAGTGGGTAAGTCCACCTTTGGATACACCGGTAGACAGAAAAAAGTTGATACCATGTAATTTGAATTTGCTTTTAAGAACAATAATGTAAACGCCTCTGAGGATTTCCTTAGAGGTGTTTTTCTTTTGTAAGCACCAACTTAATAGGTCTTGGAACTGTCCTGGATCATCCGATTAAGTTCCTCCATTTCTTTTGTACTCAAATCTCTCCATTTTCCTACTGGAAGATCCAAGTGAATATTCATAATTCGGATACGCTTCAGTTGCTTCACTGTGTAACCTAAGTACTCACACATGCGTCGGATTTGTCGATTTAGGCCTTGTTTGAGAATGATTCTGAATTTGAACTTATTGATCATTTCGACTTTGCAAGGATCCGTCACCGTACCTAGAATCGGGATCCCAGCACTCATTCGTTTGATGAAAAACTCGTTGATCGGGCGATCTACCGTGACAATATATTCCTTTTCATGATTGTTTTTGGATCGGAGAATTTTGTTGACAATATCTCCTTCGCTGGTAAGCAGGATGAGTCCTTCACTGTCTTTATCCAATCTTCCAATTGGGAAAATTCGCTCCGGATGTCCTATAAAATCGATGATGTTGTTTTTTTCACCTTTCACATCGGTCGTGGAAACTATCCCAACAGGCTTATTGAATGCGATATAGACATGTTCCTTTTTTGGTTTTCCGACTAGTTGTCCATCTACTCTTACCTCGTCTTGAGGATAGACTTTGGTCCCCAATTCAGGGATTTTTCCATTTATTGTGATTCTTTTTTGCTCCAGCAATAAATCTGCTGTCCGCCTGGAGCAAAATCCTACTTCGCTCAGGTACTTGTTGATTCGGATAGAGGAGTCTTGATCCATGCTGAAATCAAAAAGGTGAATGAGACCGAAACTTACTCGATCAGATTCACCTTTTTTCGATAAAAGTCACTTTTTGTTTTTATTCAGATCCTTTTGCTTCGTGAGAGGCCTGTTTTGAAGCAAGCAGCCTGTCATCTACATCGGGGTTGATTTTCGCAATGAGCTTTAATGCTTCATCTTTTTTGGCAGTAAAGGCTGCAAGGTTTTGCTTTGCAATAGGCTCGGAAGGCGGAATTTTTTCTTTCAACCAGTCCTCTTGCTTCCCATTTTTCCAAAATCTAAAGCACAAGTGAGGTCCTGTAGCCAATCCTGTGCTTCCCACATATCCTATGACTTGACCCTGACGAACTCGGGTACCTGCTTTGATCCCCTTGCCGATTTTGGACATATGAAGATATTGGGTGGTGTAGGTGCCGTTATGCTTGACCTTGACGTAATTGCCATTGGCCGAGGTGTACTTGGCCTCCACCACAGTTCCATCTCCCACAGATCGGATTTCTGTACCCGTAGGTGCGGCATAGTCGGTGCCTAAATGTGCTTTATACCTTTTTTGCACGGGGTGAAACCTATTCAGATTGTATCTGGAGCTGATACGGGAATATTTCAATGGATCTCTCAAAAAAGCTTTTTTGAAGCTGTTTCCATTTTGGTCAAAAAAGGAAAGTTGGCCATTTTGCTCAAAAGGAATCGCGTGCAAAACGTCTCCCTTGTGTTCGAAATAGGCGAGTTGAATGCCTGAAACAGAAACTACATTACCCTCCACTAGCTTTTCTTCGAATACTACCTTGTAGATATCACCTTTTTGAAGACTTTGGAAATCAACTGACCAGCCATACAAATCCGCGAATTCATCAATAAGCTCTGGAGAAATACCTTTGTCTACCATGGCATTGTAAAGTGAGCTTTCAATCCTTCCGCCGATTTCTCTTTTTCTGATTTCTGCAGGTTTTTCGGCTTTGTAGATATCCACAGAGTCCAAATTGAAAACCACGTATTCTGCGGGATTAGGCTCATAGATAAAAAATTGAGCTTTCGAAGAGTTGTTTGGGGTAATGACTGTGAATTTTTTGTTGGCAGCAATCCACCTCACGTCAAATACCTCTTTGGATTTTTTAGCTATTTCATCAATGATTTGGTAGGGTACATTGAAGGGAGAAAGAATGGTGGCCAAGGTTTGATTTTTACTTACTGTTCCTTCCACGATATTCAATCCCGTCACATTAATTCCATAAAGAAAAACCTCTTCTTCAGGAACATTACTTAAGCTATCTACTGGTACTTCTTTGTTTTCAGCAAATAAATTTTGAAATAGAGGTGTGTTAATCTGGAATGCAGCAACTGCACAAATAGTTAATACCAATGCAGCAATGCCTACCCATTTATTTTTCATTTGTACTTCAGAATTTTGGGGTGAATCTCAAACCGATCTTAAATCAAGGCAAAACCTGACTTTTTTCCAAGTTTGAATTTTAGAGATGTCAAATTAAGCCAAATTTCGTGCCTTAACTTTTACCGGGTTGAAAGACATTTCCCATAGAGCTGATTTTTAAGTTTTTAAAATTTTTGAAGAATTATGGAAGATAAATCAGTAAAAGGGCATCAATACTAGGAATCTTCTAACCAACCATGGATTACTCTGAGGCAAATATTTATCTTTGACCTCCCAAAAACCAGGAACAAAGAAATGTTGAGAACTCATACCTGTGGCGAACTTCGCCTAGATCACGTAAATCAAAAAGTAACATTGGCGGGCTGGGTGCAGCGTGTCCGTAATAAAGGTGGATTGATTTGGGTGGATTTACGTGACCGCTATGGTGTCACTCAGTTGATTTTTGAAGAGGGATCTACTGATAAATCGCTTCTGGAGAAAGCGGCTCAATTGGGGCGTGAATTTGTGGTACAGGCTTCTGGAACCGTAATTGAGCGAACTTCCAAAAATGACAAGATTCCAACAGGATCCATTGAAATCAAAGCTGAAGAATTGACGGTACTCAATCCGGCAAAGATTCCTCCATTCATCATCGAAGATGAGACAGACGGTGGTGACGAGTTGAGAATGAAATACCGATACCTTGACTTAAGAAGAAATGTAGTCCGTGAAAAACTCCAACTCCGCCATCGAATGATGCAGGAGACCAGAAAATACATGGATGGGCAAAACTTCATCGAGGTAGAAACTCCCGTGTTGATCAAATCTACTCCTGAAGGAGCTCGTGATTTTGTGGTGCCAAGCCGAGTAAATCCGGGAGAATTTTATGCCCTGCCTCAATCTCCGCAGACTTTCAAGCAGTTGCTAATGGTAAGTGGATTTGACCGTTATTTTCAGATCGTAAAGTGTTTTCGTGATGAGGACTTGAGAGCGGATAGGCAGCCTGAGTTTACACAAATCGACTGCGAGATGGCCTTTGTCACCCAAGAAGACATTCTGAATACGTTTGAAGGTTTGATCAAACATCTGTTTTCATCAGTCAAGGGAATAGAGCTTGGGTATGTAGAGCACATGACCTACGCGGATGCCATGAAAGGATATGGAAATGACAAGCCGGACTTGCGCTTTGATATGAAGTTTGTTGAGCTTAACCATCTGGTAAAAGATAAAGGCTTTGCAATTTTTGATCAGGCTGAGTTGGTGGTGGGTATTTGTGCCAAAGGTGCTTCTGAATATACCCGTAAGCAGTTGGATGAATTGACCGACTGGGTGAAAAGACCACAGATCGGTGCTAAAGGGTTGGTTTATGTCAGATACAATTCTGACGGTTCGTTGAAGTCAAGTGTAGATAAATTTTATTCTGCTGAAGATCTTAAAAACTGGGCAGATGCATTTGGAGCAGAGCCAGGAGACTTAATGCTGGTGTTGAGTGGAGATGCCAAGACAGTGAGAAAGCAAATGTCCGAGCTACGTCTTAAAATGGGCGAAGACCTTGGATTGAGAGACCGGTCGGTATTCAAGCCACTTTGGGTAGTAGATTTTCCGTTGTTGGAATGGGATGAAGAGTCCAAGAGATTTCACGCGATGCACCATCCCTTTACCTCACCAAAGCGTGAGGATATCCCATTGCTGGAGACAGATCCGGGAGCAGTTAGGGCAAATGCCTATGACTTGGTGATCAACGGTGTGGAAGTAGGCGGTGGCTCAATTCGTATTCATGACCGTGCCACACAACAATTGATGTTTTCCCACTTAGGGTTTACCGATGAGGAAGCACAAAAGCAGTTTGGGTTTTTGATGGAAGCCTTTGAATATGGAGCTCCTCCGCACGGTGGTATTGCCTTCGGTTTTGACCGACTTTGCGCAATCTTCGGTGGATCGGATTCAATCCGTGACTACATCGCTTTCCCAAAAAACAATTCCGGAAGAGATGTAATGATTGACTCGCCAAGCACGATTGCAGACGAACAACTTGAAGAGCTCTCAATTAGGGTTGCTTTGAAAAAATAAGATCAATAGGCTGTCTCAAATGACAGCCTTTTTACTTTTTACCTATCAGGTAGGACCTAATGCCCATAATGATCAAAAGTTGGGCTGTGGCATATGTTCCCATGATCATCACTCCAGATTCGGGAAAAGCTTTGTAGAATCTACTTAATGCAATGATGCCATCCGAAACGAAAAATAACAAAGCACCTATAAATACTTGCCAAAATGAGGCAGGATTACATTTTTTGAATCTATCTCGGGCGGTAGTGACCATACTCACTATGACAATAATGTAGGCGATCACAGGGATTTTCAAAGAGCCGAGATTGGGATTTACTAGATAAAAAGTAAATGCAGCAACAAAATAGATAGGTAAATTGTAGAAAAAGGTTTTTACAAAGTCTACTTGTTGGATTTTAGTCTCAGATTTTTGGGCAAGTCTAAAGCCAATGATATAGCAAATATGGGCCATCAAAAAGGAGCCAAGACCATATACAAACAGGTGGGACCACATCAAAAGAATATCCCCAATCCAGGAAAAAATCAAAGCAGAAAGGATTGATTTGGTGAGTAAAGTAGATGCAATTGGTTTTGAAATCTGGTAGAAATACAAAATCAACCCAATTAAAATGAGTGGTTTAGAATAAAATCTCATTGAAGAATTGCCTTCAAGAAGAAATGTCAGGTCGGCAATTGTGGCCGCCAAAAACAGGTAAAGCCAGACAATATTTTTATCTCTCAATGGAATATTATTTTGATTTTTTGATCAATTTTAAAATAAAAGTTTGAATTTTATCAATAGCGACGATTATTTTTAATGAGTTTAGAAATAAGTCAATTTTCTTAATCAGGCCTGATTTTTCGGATTTTTATTCTGAAATCCGGTATAAATTCAAAATTTACCTCAAGAAATCAAGGGCTTCACGCCTAAAAGGCAGAAAAAATGTTTTGGATAGGGTGTTAAGCTTTCGTTAAAAAATGTGAAATTTGCCAGGCAAAATTTAACGTTAACTACTCTAACCTACAGTCAGTCAACTTTACCTTTGCGGGGATTTCCAATCAAAACCAACTTTACCAAAACTTAAATTTATGAGGCAAAATTTACTGAAGAATTTGCTGGCTTTTATGATGCTCGTGATGAGTACAGGCCTAGCATTATCACAGGGAGTTACGACATCTGGTATTTCAGGTGTTGTGACTGAGGCCAACGGTCAGCCACTTCCGGGAGCGAATGTGGTTGCAACTCACCTTCCATCCGGTACCAGATACGGTGCTGTTTCCAATTTGGAAGGTAAATATTCTATCCCAGGTATGCGTGTGGGTGGTCCTTACAGACTTTCCGTGTCCTTCATAGGGTTTTCCACTCAGGAAGTAGACGGACTTGTTCTCTCCCTTGGTGTATTTTCCAATGTAAATGTGACCCTGAAAGAAGATGGTCAGGAGCTTTCCGAAGTATTGGTTACAGCAAGCCCGAACAGTTTGTTTTCAAATGAAAGAACAGGTGCCAATACCTCTATCGACAACAGAGCGCTTTCCAAGCTTCCTACTATTTCAAGAAGTATCAACGACTTTACAAGATTAGCTCCTCAGTCTAATGGTCAGTCTTTCGCAGGTCAGGATTCAAGATTGAACAACATCACAGTCGATGGTTCTTACTTCAACAACTCCTTCGGTTTGGGTAGCGGTAGTAACCCAGGTGGTAGAACAGGTGTATCTCCAATCTCTTTGGATGCAATCGAGCAAATCTCAGTAAACGTAGCTCCTTATGACGTAAGACAAGGTAACTTCACCGGTGCCGGTGTAAACACAGTTACCCGTTCTGGTACTAATGAAGTGACTGGTTCTGCTTATTATTTCTTCAGAAACAACAATAATGTAGGTACCAAGGCAGGTGAAAACACCTTCAATCCTGGTGATTTCAATTACAGCCAAATTGGTTTCCGAGTAGGTGGTCCAATTATTAAGGATAAATTGTTCTTCTTCGCTTCGTTTGAAGATGAAGCAGAAACCAGACCAGGTACAACTTGGAGAGCTAGAATTGGAGATGAGCCAATCCAAGGAAACGTAACCCGGGTTTTAGCTTCTGACCTCGACGGATTGAGTACCTTCTTGAGGGATAAATTTGATTATGAAACAGGTCCTTATCAGGATTACGATAATGAAACTGTCGGTACTAAATTCTTGGTGAAATTTGATTACAACATCAATGACAAGAACAAGCTAAGCTTAAGATACAACCACCTAGATTCGTCTACTGATGTATTGCTTTCAGGCTCGGCTTCTCTAGGTTTTGGAAACAGAAACTTCAGACCAGAAGCATTGAACTTCCAAAATTCAAACTACAGCATTAATGAAAATATCCGATCTATAGTAGCTGAATTGAACACAAGAGTGAGCAACAATGTAAGTAACAACCTTATCGTAGGTTATACTTTCCAAGATGAAAGCCGTGGCAGCAGAGGTGAATTCTTCCCAATGGTTGACATCTTGAACAATGGCGCAACGTATACCACTTTCGGTTTTGAGCCATTCACTCCAAACAATGAATTGAGATACAAGACCTTCCAGATTCAGGACAACTTGCAGATTTTCGCAGGAAAGCACACTATCACTGCAGGTTTTAGCTACGAAAACTATCAGTCTGAAAACGTATTCTTCCCTGGTTCTCAGTCAGTGTATGTATATAACTCGTTGGATGATTTCTACAGAGATGCGAACAACTTCCTCGCAAATGGAAACGTTACCGCTTCTGGCGTGGATTTGAGAAGATTCCAGGTAAGATGGAATAACATTCCTGGTTCTGAGAAGCCAATTCAGCCTTTGGAAGTGAATTACATGGGTGTCTATGGTCAGGATGAATTCCAAGCGTTACCTAACCTGAAGCTTACTTTAGGCCTCAGAGTTGACGTGCCTTTCTTTGAGGAGACTGCTTTGAGAAACAGAGAAGTAGAAACTTTCTTCTTCAAAGATCCAGTAGGAAAATATTACAATACCAGAACAGATCTTCTTCCTGAGCCAAACATCCTTTGGTCCCCAAGATTTGGTTTTAACTGGGATGTTTTCAACAACCAGAAGACTCAGGTAAGAGGTGGTACAGGTATTTTCACAGGTCGTCCAGCTTATGTTTGGATTTCAAATCAAGTGGGTAACAACGGTATCTTGACTGGTTTTGAACAATTGGATTCTAGAGCAGGCCAACCGTTAATAACTAGACCATTTAACCCTGATCCAAATGCCTATAAACCAACTGAAGTAACCGGTAATCCAGCTTCTTCTTACGAGCTTGCCTTGACTGATCCTAACTTTAAGTTTCCTCAGGTTTGGAGATCAAATATTGCGGTCGATCAGCAGCTGATCGGTGGTATCGTAGCTACAGCTGAATTCATCTATAACCAAGATGTAAATGGTGTAGCCTACTACAATGCCAACTTGCCGGTTTATCAGTCTTCTTTCTCTGGCCCTGATAACAGACCAAGATGGACCAACAACAGAATCAATTCTAAGATTCCTAATGCAGTAACTTTGGCGAATCAGGCTATTGGTAATTCTTGGGTTGCTTCCTTGTCTTTGGAAAGACCGTTTAACAATGGCTTGTTCTTGAAAGCTGCTTACAGCTATGGTGAATCTAGAAATACTGTCGATCCAGGATCCATTGCTGCCGGTACTTGGTTTGGTAATCCGATCGATAGAGATCCAAACAATCCTAGATTGGCCTTGTCATCCAACTTTATGGGTCACAGAGTATTTGCCACAGCAAGTTATTCTAAAGACTTCTTCAAGTTTGGTAATACTTCCTTCTCCATCTTCTGGGAAGGTAGAACAATCGGAAACGGTAGCTATGTATTCGGTGGTGACCTAAACAATGACGGTGGTACTTCAAATGACTTGATCTTTATTCCAAGAGATCTTAACGATATGAACTTCCAGCAGTACACAGCAAGCGGTAGAACATTTACTGCTGCTGAGCAGGCTGCAGCTTGGGAAGCGTACATCCAGCAGGACAAATACCTCAGTGCAAACAGAGGAAAATATGCTGAAAGAGGTGCTGTCATCATGCCAATGGTCTACAGAGCCGATTTCTCTTTTGCGCAGCAATTGTTCACCAATATCAAAGGCAAGAAAAACGCACTTGAATTCAGAGTGGATATCCTTAACGTAGGGAACCTACTAAACCAAGATTGGGGTATCGGTCAGACCTTCAACTCTACTCAGCCACTAGTGGTACCTACAACTCAACAAGGTGGTCCGATCAATGCCAACGGAAGACCTCAGTACAGACTCAGAAACTTCGGTACTGATCTGATCACTGAGACATTTAGACCTACTGCTGGCGTAGCTGACGTTTGGAGAATGCAATTTGGATTGAGATATATCTTCAATTAATTAGTCATCGATTTTCATTCAAAGAGCCTCAAAATTTTTGAGGCTCTTTTTTTTGATTGTACTAATTGTTGATTCGACAAATTGCCCAAAAACTGGATTTTATTCATTCTGATGATCTTCTTCTTGATCCCATTAAACCGATTCAAATTCATTGAGTCAAACGGAGACAATAGCATCCCCATAATTTTCCTTTAATAGCATCCATTTACCTTCAGTCCGTTTTCTTACAAAGCAAGGAAAACCAATTTTAAATTTGATGTTCGGCAACCTTTGACTTCCCTCTAGGTTTTTATAACATGTTATACTACAAGCAATTTTTACATAAAGAGAGTAGCGAATGGATTGTATTCATCCATGGTGCAGGGGGAAGTTCCGCCGTTTGGCATAAGCAGCTTCGGGATTTTCAAAAAGATTTCAATCTACTGCTAATCGATCTCCGTGGACATGGCAAGTCGACTGACTTGCCAATGGCCATATGGAATCAAGAATACACATTCGAAGCAGTCACAAAAGATATTATTGAGGTTTTGGATCACCTCAACCTACCTCCTTCTCATTTCATGGGGGTATCGCTTGGCACCATACTGGCTCGTCAGTTGGCAGAGATGAGGCCTGAAAAAGTAAAAAGTTTGGTCATGGCAGGTGCAGTGACCCGCTTGACCACTCAGAGTAGAATCTTGGTTTTTTTGGGAAACACATTCAAGAGATTTATCCCTTACATGTGGCTCTATAAGTTGTTTGCTTTCATTATTATGCCTAGAAAGCAGCATGCAGAATCCAGGAATCTTTTTATTCACGAAGCTCAAAAGCTTTGTCAGAAGGAATTTATCCGCTGGTTTAAATTGACCAAAGACATTAACCCTTTGCTAAAGTATTTTAAAGAAAGAGATATTGGAATCCCCACTCTTTACGTCATGGGAGATCAGGATGTCATGTTTCTAGAACCGGTCAAAAAATTGGTGAAAGATCACAAGAATTCCATCCTTAAGGTCCTTGATAAATGTGGTCATGTTGTCAATGTGGAGAAACCCGATCAGTTTAATCAGCTCTCTTTAGCCTTTATAAAAAATCATCAGTAATCGTCTTTTTCCCAAATGAAAAAACAAACAAAAATTCTAGTAATCATTGGCATACTTCTCATTGTTGTTGTTTCCTTCCTTTATCCAAGATTTGGAAATCAAAATGAAGGTGGAGCTCCTGCACCTACTGGTCCTGGTGCTGGTCCAGGTGGCGGAGGTCAGCCTATTCCTGTCAATGTGATCCAACTCAAAAAAGAAACCCTGAGCAACCAACTTCAAGTATCTGGTACGATCCTGCCAAACGAATCAGTGGATTTGAAGCCGGAAATCTCAGGTTTAGTGACTAGAATCAATTTCAAGGAGGGCCAATACGTGACCAAAGGCACCCCATTGGTTTATTTGAATGATGATGAGCTACAGGCTCAATTCCAAAGATTGCAATACACTCAAAAGCTTTTTCAAACTCAGGAAAATCGACAAAAACAACTTCTTGCCCGAGAAGCGATCAGTCAGGAAGAATATGACATTGTACTCAATCAGTACAATACTGCGCTCTCGGATATTAAATTGGTAGAGGCTCAACTTCAAAAAACTGTCGTGAGAGCCCCATTTAATGGAATTTTGGGTCTGAGAATGATTTCTGAAGGATCTGTGATCAACTCTTCCAACGTGATTGTGAGTATCGTGAATATAGATCCGATTAAGATAGAATTTTCCATTCCTGAGCGTTACTCGTCTCAGGTTTCGGTCGGATCACCGATTTTTTTCAGCAGTGAATCTTCCAACGAGGAAGTTCAAGGTAAAGTGTATGCCTATGAGCCTCAAATTGATCCTGCTACAAGAACGATCAAACTGAGAGCTGAGAGTCCAAACAAAAGCGGTAAATATCTTCCGGGAATGTTTGTCAAGATCCGGTTTGTGCTGGAGGTGAAAGAAGATGCACTTATGGTTCCGGCGGAGGCTGTAATTCCGGAGTTGTCTGGTTACAAAGTATTTGTAGTCGGCGCTGATGGAAAGGCTGAGCAGCGGATTATCGAAATCGGTACCCGAACAGACACGCATGTCCAGATTCTTTCTGGCTTGAATGAAGGGGATCAGGTACTCACTACAGGAGTGATGCAAGTAAGGCAAGGAATGCCTATCCAACCTAATCAAATCAATTAATCATGTCCAGTCTCTCGAGTCTAAGTATCAATAGGCCGGTTTTGGCCATAGTGATGTCTTTGGTGATTCTTCTTTTTGGAGGAATCGGGATTTCGCTTTTAGGTATTCGGGAATATCCTTCGGTAGATCCGCCGGTGATCAATGTGAGTACCTCCTATGTCGGTGCTAACGCTGATGTGATTTTGGCTCAGATTACTGAGCCGCTTGAAGAGCAGATCAACGGTATTCAAGGGATCAAGTCCCTTACCTCTACCAGTGCTGATGGTAGAAGTAATATCACCGTTGAGTTTGAGGTGGGAGCTGATTTGGAAGCAGCAGCTAATGACGTAAGAGATAAAGTATCAGGTGCACAGCGAAACTTGCCACCTGATGCAGAACCACCTGTGGTATCAAAAGCGGATGCTGACTCCCAGCCAATTGTAGGTGTCAATGTGAAAAGTGATAAGAGAAGTCTTTTGGAATTGACTGAAATTGCAGACAATGTGTTCAAAGAAAGGCTTCAAACCATCCCTGGGGTAAGTAGAGTCCAGATTTGGGGAGAAAAAGAATATGCTATTCGCCTAAGAATGGATCCGCTGAAAATGGCTTCCTATGGCATTACTCCGATGGATGTCCTCAGTAAGGTTCAAAGCGAAAATGTGGAATTGCCTTCAGGAAGAATCGAAGGTCAAAGCATTGAATTGTCTGTGCGTACCAAAAGCCGCTTGAGCTCCCCACAAGAATTCAATGACTTGATCATCAAAGAAAGTGCAACAAATATCGTTCGTTTTCAGGATATAGGTACGGCTGAGCTCTCCGCTCTAAATGAAAAGACATTGCTAAGACGCGATGGCGTTCCCATGGTTGCTGTCGTATTGGTGCCACTTCCCGGATCGAATAATATTGAAATTGCGGATGAATTTTACAGAAGATTGGATGGGATCACTAAAGACCTTCCAGCCGATGTAGGTGTCGAAATTGGATTCGATGGGACAACTTATATCCGCCAGTCTATCAGTGAAGTAGAAGAGACAATTATCACTGCATTTATCCTAGTGGTGGCAATTATCTTCCTTTTCCTCAGGGATTGGAGGACCACTTTCATTCCAGTGGTAACCATTCCGATCTCTCTGGTAGGTGTTTTTTTCATTATGTATTTGATGGATTTCTCCATCAATGTGCTTACTCTTCTGGGAATTGTATTATCTATCGGACTTGTGGTGGATGATGCGATTGTAGTATTGGAGAATATCTATGCACGGATTGAGAAAGGTGAAAAGCCACTGGAAGCAGCAGCCAAAGGTTCAGAGGAAATTTTCTTCGCAGTTATTGCCACAACAGTAGCGCTAGCAGCAGTGTTCTTGCCTGTTATTTTCTTGACAGGTACCACAGGCAGGTTGTTTAGAGAGTTTGGAATTGTAGTTGCCGGATCTGTGATCATCTCTTCCTTTGTGGCCCTTACCATGACTCCAATGCTGAGTGCAAGGATGCTCAAGCACAGAAACAAGCAAAATGCCTTTTACAATTTGACCGAACCGTTTTTCGTGTGGTTAAATGATCTCTATGATGCTGCTCTAAGCAAATTCATGAAAATCAGATGGATCGCTTTCCCGATTATTGGCATGATGGGCCTTGGTATTTATTGGTTTTTTTCACAACTCCAGACAGAACTAGTTCCTATCGAAGACCGATCAGAGCTTCGAATTAACATGACAGGACCAGAGGGAGCGACATTTTCCTACATGGACAATGTGATCAATTCAGTATCTGATGAACTAATGGATAGTATTTCTAGTAAAGAAAGAGCAGCTGTTATTAGCATCACTTCTCCAGGTTTTGGTACTTCAAATACTAACTCTGGATTTATCCGTCTTTTTTTAACAGATGCCGATAAAAGGGAGCGAACTCAGCAACAGATTTTCAATGAGATAAATGGAAAGCTCAAAAATATAACAGCTGTGAGGGCATTTGCCCAGCAACCAGTTACCATTGGAGATAGAAGAGGCGGCTTACCCGTTCAGTATGTCATTCAGGCTCCGACTTTGGATAAATTGAAAGAAGTGATTCCGGAATTTTTGGAAAAAGCCAATCAAAATCCCGCCTTCATCTTTACCGATATCAATTTGAAGTTTACCAAACCAGAACTTGAAATCGAAATTGACCGCGAAAGAGCCAGAAACATGGGTGTGTCTGTTCAGGAAATTGCCCGTACTCTTCAGCTTTCTTACTCAGGTCAGCGTTTTGCTTACTTTATCAGAGGCGGTAAGCAATACCAAGTGATCGGTGAGATGAGACTTCAGGATCGAAATGAACCTGTCAACCTTAGAATGCTTTACGTAAGAGGAGACAATGGTCAGCTGGTACAGCTTGATAACCTTGTGAAAGTGGTTGAAAAAAGTACCCCTCCTCAGCTCTACCGATTCAATCGATTCGTAAGTGCGACCGTTTCGGCAAACCTTGCAGAAGGTTACACGATCGGAGCGGGATTGGATGAAATGGACAAAATCGCCGCCGAAGTACTGGATGACACTTATTCTACAGACGTATCAGGACCTTCCAAAGAATTCAGAGAGAGTTCTAACAGTTTGCTCTTTGCTTTCATCTTTGCACTTGTCCTGATTTATCTTGTATTGTCAGCTCAGTTTGAAAGCTTTGCAGATCCACTTACGATCATGTTTACCGTGCCATTGGCTATTTTCGGAGCATTGGCGACACTATGGATATTTGACTTCACACTCAATATCTTCAGCCAGATTGGGATTATTATGTTGATAGGTCTGGTGACGAAAAATGGTATTTTGATCGTAGAATTTGCCAATCAACGAAAGGAACAAGGTATGGATGTGTATGAGGCAATTTATGGGGCAGCGGTGTCCCGTTTCAGGCCGATTTTGATGACGAGTTTGTCTACCATTTTGGGAATTCTCCCAATTGCACTCGCCTTGGGAGCCGGTGCTGAAAGTAGGGTGCCAATGGGGGCGGCAGTAATCGGTGGCCTTACCTTCTCAACTATCCTTACACTATTTGTAATCCCAGCAGTGTATACTTACCTCACCTCCAAAAAAGGAAGCTTAGCCAAAATTTGATGAAGAAATTAGCTTTTATACTCTTTTTGTGCCTTCACCTCTCTAGCATTGATGCTTGGGCACAAGAGTCTTTGAATCTTGAAAAAGCAATTCAAGCGGGATTGGAAAACAATCTCCAGATTAAAATCGCCGTAGAAAATGTAGCCCTAAGAGAGGGTGACCGAAAAATCAGTGCAGGGGATTTGTTTGCACCCCAGGTTGATGCGACTTATTTGAGATCCTTTAGTAAGGAGGACGTGGAGCAGAAGTTTATCAATGACCCTGCACCTAGGCAAATTGATGGCGCTCGGTCTCGAAATGAAAACTTCAGTGTGGTTGGGATATTTGGTTTCAGACCAGAATCTACCATTATCATGAAGCGCCTTGGTCAGCTTTCGGAAATCAGTGAAATCGAAGCCAAAGTAACTGTCGAAAATACAGTGGCAGGAATATCTACCGCCTATTATCGACTTATTTTGGAATTGCAGCGCTATCAGGTACTGAAAGAGACGCTCCGGTTGAGCAAGGCTAGATTGGATATTGCAAAGGCTCAATATGAATTGGGTGGGGCAGGCAAAAGAGATTTTCTCTCAGCTCAAGTAGATTACAATGGAGACTCCAGCTTGCTCTTGACACAGGAGGAAATCATTTTAAATGCCAGGGTAAATTTGAACGAATTGATGGCGGTTGCTCCTGAATTGGAGTATAACATCCAGGATTCGATCATTATCTCAGAGCCACTTCAGTTGGAGTTTCTTCTTGAAAATGCATTTCTAGAAAATAAGCAACTCCTAGTAGCCCAAAGACAAAAGAATGTTGCTTTTCTCCAGATTCGTGAGCTTCAAGCATCCCGATTGCCGGCGATCAACTTGAATGGTTCTTACCTGAACAATACCCTTAATTCTGACGCGGGATTCCTTATTCAAAACCAAAGACAGGGATTCAACTATGGGGGAAATATTACCGTGAATCTTTTCAACGGATTTAGCCTGAATCGAAGGATCCAGAATGCCAAAGTGCAACAGCGAATACAAGAGTATTCATTGGATCAATTTGAAATCCAATTGCAATCTGACATTCAGCGTGCCTTTAACACTTACCAGAAGAATCGTCAACTGCTAGTCATTGAGCAAAAAAATTACCAAGTGGCCAAAGAGAACTCTGAAATCGCCCTTGAAAGATTCCGCTTGGGAATTGCTTCTTACCTAGAATTCAGAGATGCTCAAGTCAATCTCCTGACTGCTGAAAACAGATTGATTACCTCCATCTTTCAAATCAAAGAGCAAGAAATAGAGCTCATGAGACTTTCCGGAAAAATATTTTTCGAGAATAGTACAGAGAGTTTTACTCCTCCTTCAAACTAATCAAAAACGGAAGCAACTTTAGCTTCCGTTTTTTATTTGCTTTTTTCATTATTCACTTCAATTTTATTTTGGCATAGGCTTTGCCAATTCGGCTTTGTACCACTTGGGGATTTCCCCACCGGAATGAAAAAAGTCTTTACACTTCTATTCTCCGTTTCCATTTTATTGCTTTTTGGAGTGCAATGCACTTTCCTCGAGCGGCAGTTTAAAGAGCCTTATCTACTAGATCTTGATGGTATCAAAGCAAGAGGTACCCTACGAGCGGCTGTGGATAATAATTCTACCAGTTATTACATCTATAGAGGCAGAAGGATGGGCTATGAATTTGAGTTGCTTAGGGATCTTGGAAAAAGACTCGAGGTCCAAATCGAATTTGTAGTCGTTTCAGATATTGATCAAGCATTTGAATTTTTAGCCGAGGGGAAGGTAGACCTCATTGCGATGAATCTTGAGCAAAATGAGGAACGAAGTGAATGGGCACATTTTACGCAGTCGCTTGGATCTATGAGTACGGTATTGGTAGGAATGAATGCCAAGCCGTCTTCATGGAGTGAAATTGGCTCTGATACTATTTTGGTCAGGAAAGGCACTGTCTATGAGAGCCAATTGGAAAAGGTAAGAGACTCTTTAGACTTGGACTTTGTAATTATGGAATCCCCGGAGCACGAGGAAACGCTTATCGACTTGGTTTCTGATGGAGAAATCAAATGGACCGTTGCGGATAAGAATATTGCCCAGGCTAATAAGACTTATTATGAAGGTCTGGACATTTCCAACTTGGTGGCTCAAGAAGGTGCTGTGGCTTGGGCGGTGAGACAAAATTCACCGCTTCTGCTTCAGGAAATTGACAAGTGGATATTGGATAAGAAGAAAAGATTCATCCCCGATTTGTATACGAAGTATTTCCTGACTCCAAAAAACAGTTTCTACCGAACCAACAGTCCATATTCTTCCTTGGGAGGAAATAGAATATCGGTTTATGATGAAATAATAAAGGAAAGTGCCCAAGATTTGGGTTGGGATTGGAGATTGCTGGCTGCATTGGTGTATAAAGAGTCTGGCTTTGATACCACAGCCTTATCCTACGCGGGTGCAGAAGGATTATTACAATTGATGCCTGTGACTTTGGAGCGATTTGGGGTTACCAATCCCAATGATCCTGTTCAATCTCTGAAAGGTGGAGTCAAGTACTTGCAGTATCTGGATAAATTCTGGATCGAGCGAGTACCTGAAACCAATGAGCGAGTCAAGTTTGTCCTAGCTTCCTATAATATTGGTCAGGGACATGTAGAAGATGCTTGGAGATTGACCTTGAAATATGGGAAAAATACCCAAACTTGGTCCGAAGTAGCTTTTTATTTAAGTCTAAAAAGTGATCCTGAATACTATCGGGACCCTGTGGTCAAAAGTGGATTTGCGAAAGGGCACATCGCAGTCAATTATGTCCGCGATGTGCTTGGCCTTTTTAAATCATACAAGACTCTGGTCAATCCATAGTCTTAAAACAACTCGAAAAGGGCTTCTATTTCTACCGGAATATTGTCCGGCAGGGAGCCCATTCCAACGGCGGATCGCACTCCTATTCCGTTTTCCTCCCCCCAAACGGCAGCAAATAGCTCACTGCATCCATTGATTACATAGGGGTGCCTTTCGAAGGAAGGCACACAATTCACCATGCCCAATACCTTAATCACTCGCTTGATCTTATTGAGAGATCCGATGTTGGCTTTGATCGTAGCCAGCATGGCTAAGCCTACTTGGCGTGCCGCCAACTTGCCCTGATCGATGTCCATGTCTTCACCAATCCTGCCGATGATCAACGAGCCGTCGGGCTTTACAGTACCGTGTCCTGATAAATACAGGTATTTGCCATCTATAAGGCAGGGCTTGTACACTCCCAAAGGCTTTGGGGCAGGAGGCAGGACAAGGCCCAATTTTTCAAAATTCAGTTCGGGGGTTTGCATAGTAAGTAATAAGTTGATTTTTAAATAAAGAGATCAAGAATTAAAACTCCAACCAATCCGGCAACGGCTACGATGGTTTCCATAAGCGACCATGATTTGATGGTGTCTTTGATGCTGACGTTGAAGAATTCCTTGTACATCCAAAATCCCCCGTCATTGAAATGGGAAAACATCAAGCTGCCCGCTCCGATGGATAAGACAAGCAGATTTGGATCTACATTCATTGTCGTAACTAGTGGGGCAATAATCCCCGCGGTGGTCAATCCTGCTACAGTTGCAGATCCTACACAGACTCTGATCACGGAAGTGATCAACCAAGCCAATAGTAATGGATGCATTTCCCAAGTTTTCAGCCCATCGGCAATTGTTTGGCTTACTCCAGTATCGGTAAATATCTGCTTCAGTGCTCCAGCCCCTGCTACGATGAGCAGGATCATCGAAATATCCTTGGTCGCTGCAGTGTACACTTCCATGAGTTGGGTCATGGACTGATTTCTTTTCAATCCAAGGGAAAAGGTGGCATAAAAAAGAGAAACCAGCATGACGATTCCCGGGTCAGCAATGAAAGTGACCAAAGGACTGAGCAGATCCTCTTTTGGAATGCTGAAGCTCAAAATGGTCGTTCCGATCAAGAGTAATACAGGCAAAAGTGCAGTGAAAAGGCTGTTTCCTATTCCGGGTAACTCAGACTCTGGTTTGGGATCTACCTGAAAAGTTTTCAAGGGTTGGGAATGTATTCCCTTTAAAAAAGGTGCGAACAGAGGTCCAGCAATAATGATGGTCGGAATGGCAATGATAAATCCATAAAGAAGGGTCAATCCCATATTCGCTCCAAACTGAGCCACAAGGGCAGCTGGAGAAGGATGCGGTGGCAAAAATCCATGGGTGACCGAGAGCGCGGCCAATAAAGGCATGCCTACGTACACGGCGGGAAGACGGTATTGATACGAAACCGTGAATGCCAAAGGCACCAAGAGAACGAATCCTACATTATAAAAAAGCGGTATCCCTACGATCAATCCAGTAAAGGCCATGGCCCAAGTGATATACTTTTCTCCAAAAAACCGCATCAGAAAACCCGCAATCCGCTGGGCAGCACCACTCTCAGCGACTAGTTTTCCCAGCATGGCACCTGTCACAATTACAATGACTAAATCTCCCAACAGTGCCCCCATTCCTTTTTGAATGGATTTGGCTACCTGATCTGCGGGTAGGCCGAGCATCAGTCCTGCCGCGATAGCAGCAATCATAAAGGAAAGGAAGGGATTGAGCTTGGCCCATACAATCAACAGCACGAGAAGTGCAATGCTGATCAATACAAGAAATAGGGTCATAGGTTGGGTTTAATGTTAAGTAAGAAAGTTAGGAAAAATGAGGAAAAACCCTCGATCATTCCATCTCGATCGGGCTCACAGCTTGATAAATCGCTTGGAAATTATCCGATCTGAGAATTCAAGTTGGATAAAGTAGATCCCAGAAGGAAGAGTTGACATCAATTGCTCTGAAACCTCTTTATTGACCTTTTGCTGGATAAGGATCTTCCCTTCAGGACTTGAGATCTTTAGACCTAGGAATTGAGAGTCCTCTTCAGGGAAATAAATCTGTAAGAGGCCACTTTGATATGGGTTTGGAAAAATCACCACTCCTTTTTCTTCACCTTTGATAAGGGTTCTTGTCGCAGAACTCCATGATTCGCTTCCATCTAGGCTTATTTGCCGGATTCGATACAAGTAATTTTCAAATCGACTGCTTTGCTCATCCAAATAACTATAGGCTGTTGGTATATACGAATCTCCCCTTGACCCGATCGAAGCGATTTTTTCCCAACTAATCGGGTCTATTTTGCTTCTGTGGATTTCAAAAAGCAGATTGCCTTTCTCCTGTCCAAGCCTCCATTTGATCAGATTTCCTTCATTTTTGCACATTACCTCAACTCCAAGCCAAGTCACAGGAAGAATGGTCAGCTCACGAAAGCTACCTATGGTAAAATTGAACCCAGAAAGTTCATTCCAAGTGAGCGTCCTCCTAGCCCATAGCAAACTAGCATCTGAACCTGGAAGATGGCTTCCGGGAGCTGGTTGGCCGGTTCCCACCACCCGAAGGTCGTCTACATTGTCCACGACTAGGTCAGCAGCAGATAGTCGAAGCTCTACGGATTGAGTGCTTGGAGTCAATCCTGAGAATTGAAAGTGGCTATAGAGTTGGTACAGAATAGGGGTGCCATCCGTATCGTTGAAGTTTGGGTCATGGTTGGCGCCTTTGTATTCCAAAAACTTAATCGAGATGGATCCTCCCGGAGATGGGCCCAAGAGCTGGATTTTTCGAATCCCTCCGTTGAGCACATCTTCAAATGGGAAACTGGCATTGCTAGCGGACAGAGTAGTCGGAAGCCCAAACAGCGTGAGATTTCCCACATTTCTCCAACTGCCTCCTGTGTAGGTTAGGCCTCCGGATAGCGAGGTATTGATGTTGAGAAGATTTCCTTGAAGATCCATTCGACCTTGGGTCATGGTAAGATTCCTTTCTATGGTCAGTTGGTTTCTAGGGTAAAAGATGCCCCCTGATTTATTCAAGGTGAGATCGCGTGTGACTAACGGGAATCCTTGGATTTCTTGGTTGCCAGAGCCGAAAATGATTAGATGGGTATTTAGAGAGTTGATATTTCCCGTTCCCGATTTGATTAAGTTCCCAAGCAGAAAAAGCTGGGTAGGCAGTGTGAGGTTTTGGTTACTTCGTAATTCTACATTTCTGACCGAATTTGGGGTCGCAGCATCAGAAAAGGAACTACTCAGAAAAGTTTTTGGAGCAGCTCCTCCCCTGAAAATCAGATTGCCATTCAATTGAAAATTTGCAGATTCTATCCTTGGAGCATTTCCCTCCAAGATCAAATTTCCTCCATTTTGAAGGTCAAAATTCAGTGCACTTAAAGACCCGGATCTATTTAGAATTTGTGAATTGCATTCGGATACCAAAGTAGCTCCATCTTCTATGACGAAGTCTCCAAATGCACCTGTACCATAGACAGTTGTTTCGGTATTGAAAGAAAACGTATTGCAAGCGGCAGGTAAAACAGACGTGTCCAATTTTTGAATTACAGTGCCTGACCTGATTGTAAATGAAAGTGCCTTAAATGATGCACTAACCGTCAATTCCACTCCGGGCCCCGGATCAAAGATTACTCCAAATCGGCTTTGGGTAGTTTGAGCACTCCAGCTGTTTCGATCAACAATGGTTCTGCTGTTTCCTTTGAAGGTTATCGTACTTGTCAGTGAGTTTCCGATCCAGTTTTGACTGTTCCAGGCATTGGCAGGAGTTCCCGGTGCAGGACCGGTGAAAGCTTGAAGTGTACCGTAAACATCCAGATTGAATCCATTTAGATTTAATTTTTGGCCTGCTCCAGTTTCGGCATTGATAAACACGCTTTTGACTTCTTCATTTCCTATGAGGCGTAAGGTGTGACTTTGGTCAATGTAGATATCATTGGCTATTCCCGGTTTAACTGTAGCTGCAATCCAACCTGAACCATTCCAAATCACCCAAATTCCGAGGTTAGGGAAATCACCCGATGCTACTGTTTTATAGGCTCCAACTTCCTGCGAATGGGTATTTCCAAAGGGCAATAGGGTAATTACAACTGCCAAGAATATCCTGTATATTCGGCAGGTAAAAAATGCTACCCAGCAAAGTAAAAAACCAGAATAAATCATAAAAATCGTATTGTAAAAAGTAGTTGAAAATAAAAAATGATGACTAAAAATAAAATAGGTGTCCTTATTTTTTTTCTGATAATCATGGGTTTAGCTCCTGCCAAAGCCCAGTTTTACGAAATCAGCCTTCTTACCTGTGAACCTGGAGATCAGCTTTACTCTTCTTTTGGGCACAGTGCCATTCGGGTGAGGGAGATCGGTTCGGAGGGTCGTGACATGGTCTTTAACTTTGGCACCTTTGACTTTGATACCCCAAACTTCTACGGCAAGTTTGCCACAGGCAAACTGAACTACATGCTGAGCGTCACGACCTATGATCGTTTTATCATCGAATATGATTACTACAAAAGGGGAGTGACCGAGCAAGTACTTGATATGAGTATGGATCAAAAGGATCTCCTTGTTCAGCATTTGGATGCACTCTATGATCCAGCTAGAAGGTTCTATAAGTATGATTTCTTTTTCAATAACTGTGCTACCAAAGTTCGGGACGCTTTTGAAATTGCGATTGGGAAACAGCTGGTTTGGAATGATTCTGTCGCGACAGAAGAGAAGACGTTTCGTACCCTCATTGATGAATTTGTTCATCCTTTGCCATGGGCTGATTTAGGAATTGATTTGGCTTTGGGTGCTGTGATTGACCGCAATGCTACCGAGCGGGAAAAGCAGTTTTTGCCGGATTACATGGAGAAGGCTTTTGCTAACGCGACTATTGTGGGTGATGGCCCCAGCCGACCACTGGTCAAGGAGACACGAGTGATATTAGAATATCCCGAGGAGGAAAAGTCTATCGGACTGCTGAATCCCTATGTTGTATTTTGGGTATTAGCAGTGGCATATGGCGTGATGACCTTTCTGGGATTTCGTAGCGGAAGACTTTTTAAAGGATTGGATGTGGCTCTTTTCTCCTTGCTCGGATTGATCGGTGTGGTGGTAGCTTTCCTATGGTTTTTGACCGATCATTCAGCTACCCTTTGGAACTGGAATATTCTCTGGGCTTTTCCTGGTCATTTGGCTTTAGCTTGGGGCTTGGTAAAAAACCCGGCCAAAGCCTGGATTTCTAAGTACCTACTTGGTGTCTTGATTGCTTCCTCTCTGGCCTTGGTGATATGGATTACGGGAATGCAATCCTTTCATCCATCGCTAGTTCCTCTATTTCTGATCATCTTGCTTCGAGCGAATTTCCTTTTCTATAACTTGGAGAGGCTGGCCCAAAAAGCATAAAGATTTTCAGATCAGCCAAACCTTAATACTTCAATTTGGTGTTGGAATAAATCATGGAATTCAAACTTACCTCAGATTACCAACCTACAGGCGATCAGCCTCAAGCCATCAAAGAGTTGGCAGAAGGTGTACGGGCGGGTGAGCCTGCCCAGGTTCTCCTTGGGGTAACTGGTTCGGGTAAAACTTTCACCATCGCCAACCTGATCCAAGAGACGCAGCGTCCGACCCTAGTGTTGAGTCACAACAAAACGCTGGCTGCTCAGCTCTATGGGGAGTTTAAGCAGTTTTTTCCTGAAAATGCAGTCGAATATTTTATCTCCTATTACGACTACTACCAGCCGGAGGCTTTCATTCCCAGCTCAGGTACCTACATCGAAAAGGACCTTAGCATCAATGAGGAAATCGAAAAACTTCGATTGAGTGCCACGTCTTCCCTACTTTCAGGGAGGAGAGATGTGATCGTGGTAGCCTCCGTTTCTTGTATTTATGGTATTGGCAATCCAGAAGAGTTTGGGAAAAATGTGATTCGACTTCAGGAAGGAGACCGAATTCCAAGAAATCAATTACTCTTCAAACTGGTGGATATTCTCTACAGCCGTACCCATCAGGATTTGACCCACGGTACCTTTCGGGTGAAAGGGGATACGGTAGACATTTTTGTGGCTTATGCCGACTTTGCCTATCGGATCTTCTTTTGGGGAGATGAGATTGAAGCAATTCAGCGGATAGAACCAGATAGTGGGAAGAAACTTTCGGATGAAAAGATCATTTCGATTTTTCCTGCAAACCTATTTGTCACAGGAAGAGACACGATCGAAACTGCCATTCATGAAATTCAGGATGACTTGGTAGCTCAGCTTAACTTTTTCGAAAAAGAAGGCAAATTCCTAGAAGCTAAACGACTTCAAGAACGAACCGAATTTGACTTGGAAATGATCCGAGAGCTTGGTTATTGCTCTGGAGTAGAAAACTACTCCAGGTATTTCGACCGAAGAAAACCAGGCACACGTCCGTTCTGTCTTTTGGATTATTTTCCGGACGATTACTTGCTGGTAATTGACGAGAGTCACGTGACGGTGCCTCAGATCAGGGCAATGTGGGGAGGAGACCGATCTCGCAAAGTCAACTTGGTCGATTATGGTTTCCGATTGCCTTCTGCTTTGGATAATCGACCGCTAAAGTTTGATGAATTTGAGCAGCTTGCCAATCAGGTGATTTACGTTTCAGCGACTCCGGCAGATTACGAGTTGGCATTGACGGAGGGTGTGGTAGTCGAGCAGATCATCCGTCCTACAGGCCTCTTGGATCCTACCATTGAGGTGCGTCCCAGCCAAAATCAGATCGATGATCTGCTTGAGGAAATCGATCAGACTATCAAGACAGATGCTCGGGTGCTTGTGACTACGCTTACCAAACGCATGGCAGAGGAACTTCAGAAATACCTCGAGCGGGCGGGAGTGAAGTCACGATACATTCACTCTGAGGTAAAAACCCTGGATCGAGTGGAAATCTTGAGAGAGCTCCGATTGGGAATTTTTGACGTATTGGTAGGAGTAAATCTACTGAGAGAAGGATTGGATTTGCCAGAGGTTTCATTGGTGGCAATTTTAGATGCGGACAAGGAAGGCTTCCTTAGAAATGAGCGCTCGCTTGTGCAGACCATCGGCCGGGCAGCAAGAAACTCCGAAGGGAGGGTTATCATGTATGCCGATCAAATTACGGATTCGATGCAGGCAGCGATTGATGAAACCAAGCGAAGAAGAGCCCTGCAGATGGCTTACAATGAAGAGCATGGCATTACGCCGAAGACAGTCATCAAGTCTCGTGACAAAATCATGGGGCAAACCAAAGTCGCTGATTCTAAGAAAAATGCCAAGGTATATGCCGAACCTATGCCGGGCGAAATGGAAATAGCCGCAGATCCAGTGGTGCAGTACCTCAGCAAAGATAAACTGGAAAAGCTCATCGTTCAGACTCAAAAACAAATGGAAAAAGCCGCCAAGGAGTTAAACTTCATGGAAGCTGCACGGTTGAGAGACGAATGGCAAGCACAGAAAAAACGCCTCGAAGAGCTGAATCGAGGTCCTGGTAAATGACCAGAAACTAAACTAACCAACTCATGACCCTCCAAGAAGTGAAAACCTTGGCCACCAAAGGCGAGGGGCTACGTATTGAATTTAAGAAAAAGGCAGCCTATCCGGAGAAAATAGTCCGAGAGGTTATTGCCTTGGCAAATACAGAAGGAGGTGATTTGCTGATTGGTGTGGATGATGACGGAACTGTCAGCGGGCAGCGATTCATCGAGGAAGAGATTTTTGTGATGGAAAAAGCAATTCGGGAGTTGATTTTTCCAGCCTTGTGTTTTGAAGTGTTCACCATTAAGTTGACCGAAAAAAAGGGAGTGGCTGTCTTTAGGATTCCTTTGAGTCAAGATCGACCGCATTATTTAAAGTTGGGGAAAAAAAAGCAATCCTTCATCCGAGTGGCAGATCGAAGTGTTCAGGCTAGTCGGGAAGTATTGGAGGTGCTTAAGAAAAGCCGATCTCCAAAAGACACAGTCTTCACCTATGGGAGAAAGGAGGAAATTCTGATGAAAGCCCTAGGTGAAAAAGGGAAAATCACGATGAAGGAGTATTCTAAACTTGCTGGGATTCCCTTTTTCTTGGCTTCAAAAACGCTGGTTAGGCTAGTTGCCGCTAATGTGCTAATTATTCACCCACAGGAAACGGAGGATTTTTTCACGATCAAAGAATAGGAAGCAGGATTCCTGTTCGATGGTAGAAACCAGCATTGCCTTGTAATCCCCCTGTGTGGATCAGTAGAATCTTAGAGCCCTGTACGAATTGGTCTTTTTGTGCCAAATCAAAAAATCCTGCGACCATCTTGCCAGTATAAATCGGGTCGAGTGGAATTCTAAATTCCTTCCAAAACCAGCCTATAAAGTCAATCAGCTCAGGTGTCCATTTTGCATATCCTCCAAAGTGGTAATTGGTGTTTATATCTAGCTTTCCCAAGGATTGAATCGCGTTTTTGGAGAGTATCTGGTGGACTTCTTCTCGGATAAATTCTCCCATCAATGAAGAAAAGCCAATAAGTGTTTGCTTGGTTTGGAGACTTTGTCCGATCCCGGCGAAAGTACCTCCTGTTCCTATTGAAGTGCAAAAATGAGTGTACTCTATGTGATTCTCGGTCAATATCTCGGAGGTGCCCTTAATCGCAAGTGAGTTGGTTCCTCCTTCGGGGATCAAATAGAAGTCACCAAAAGAGTCTTTTAGCTTAGTGATGAATTCTTCAGAATTCTTTTTCCTGTATTCTTCTCTTGAGATTAAGTGCAAATGCATTCCTTGGTCTCGTGCGTAGGAGAGGGTTGGATTAGTTTGATCGATTTCTTCACCTCGAATCACCCCTATGGATTTCAATCCAAGTTGCTTTGCGGCTGAGGCAGTAGCATGGATGTGGTTAGAAAATGCTCCGCCAAAAGTCAGAATGGTAGATTTCCCTTGGTTATTAGCTTCTTCCAGATTGTATTTGAGTTTGAAAAACTTATTTCCCGATACGGTCGAGTGTACTTGGTCCAGTCTCAACATACTCACTTCTATTTTCTTTTTTTCGAAAATAGGGTGCAGAAGGGGGACCGTTTCTACCGATTGTGGGTGAAGCATTTAGTGACTTTTGCCAAAGTTAAGCCACATCCTTCTATTTTTGTGCGATGAGCCAGCGCATTGAAGAAGACTTAGAAGAAGACGAGTTAGAACTGTACGAGCATCACCGTATCCTCGTGGACAAAGGCCAGTCATTGATGCGCATTGATAAATTTTTGACTGAAAAAGTAGCTAATGCTACCAGAAACAAGGTTCAGCAAGCCATTGATTCAGGTGCCGTCTTGGTTAACGGACAACCAACCAAGTCAAACTATAAAATCAAACCTCTGGATGAGATTCGTGTCCTACTCGAAAAGCCCCCGCGAGACACAGAAGTAGTCGCTGAAAATATCTCCTTAGATATTGTTTTTGAGGATCCCTATCTTCTGGTAGTAAACAAGCCTGCAGGCATGGTGGTACATCCTGCTCATGGCAACTGGACAGGTACGTTAGTAAATGGATTGGTGTATCATTTTGAGCATTTACCGGAAATGAAAGGAAATGTAGGTCGTCCTGGCCTTGTTCATCGGATAGACAAAGACACTTCTGGCTTGTTGGTTATTGCCAAAACAGAAGAAGCCATGGCGCCACTTGCTGCACAGTTTTTCCATCATACGATTGAAAGGACTTACTTGGCGCTGGTTTGGGGTGAGCCTGAGGCTGATTCTGGCACTGTCAGAGGTCATGTGGGTAGAAGTGCCAAAGACCGTAAAGTAATGGATGTATATCCTGATGGGAGCCAAGGCAAGCATGCAGTGACCCATTGGAAAGTGCTTCAAAGACTTCGGTACGTGTCCCTGATTCAGTGCAATCTTGAGACAGGTCGTACGCATCAGATCCGAGCCCACATGAAATTTCTGGGTCATCCCCTATTTAATGATGCCATGTATGGAGGAGATAAAATCCGAAAGGGGACACAATTTGCCAAGTATAAATCTTTTGTAGAAAACTGTTTCGATTTGATGCCTCGGCAAGCGCTACACGCAATGAGTTTGGGATTCATTCATCCTGTCACCAAAGAAAAGTTGTATTTCGAAGCTCCGTTGCCAGGGGATTTTTCAGCTGTATTGGAAAAATGGCAATCCTACGTAAAGCACGAATGATTGTGATTTATCTAATGAAAACGTCAAAACGTAATTGATACGATAATTAAATATTCTTTTTTATGAAAAAAACATAATGGTCAATGATTTTATTGCCATTTTTTCAATCAGCTATTTAATTCTCTGTTATTATTTTTCAATTCGTCATAATTCAATCGATTTCCTTAAATAAACTGTAATTTTTTACAATAAACTTTGAATAATTTGCAAAACAATAGCTTTACCCGCTATATTTGAATCAGCATTTAAGCTAAAAGTTCACACACATACTGTAGGATGTTGAAATTGGCAGACAAGCCCTCCTGTCTCGGGGGTGGAGATGCTGGGATAAAGCAATTAGCGAGCTCGTAATTTTGCCTAACTACTCCGTGGAGGTTCGAATCCTTCTCCTACAGCAGGTTATTTTGGGTTTATTGTTAATTGACTAAAACCATGGAATCTTATTCCGTGGTTTTTTTATTGCCTATTTTTTCTGGAGGCAAATAAAATTCTATACAGGATTAAAATTTCCAAATTATCGCTCTTCTTTTTCGTTTTTGTGCTTTGTTAACAATTTTATAATCAGCCTGCATGTTTTCAGATTAAAATTTATGAATGACTAATAAAAATCATTATTTATTAAAAAAAGTGTAAAAAAATAAAATAAACGTTGCAATAATTTTAATAAATCAATCAGTTTTCTACCTTTGGCATATCAAATATCTCAAACCTATTTAATCGATTTCGAAAAGCTCGTAAGAGCTTTTTGATTATCAGGGAGTTGGAGAGGCTGAAAACAATTTCAGCTTTATCCTGATCCTAAAACCACACACACTGTAGGGTGTTGAAATTGGCAGACAAGCCCTCCTGTCTCGGGGGTGGGGACTCCAGCATAAAGCGTAATTCAAACCGGACTATTGCCTAACTGCCCCGTGGAGGTTCGAATCCTTCTCCTACAGCCTTAATCAAAAAGCAATGCAAAACGCATTGCTTTTTGTGTTTAAGCCTTATTTGTCCTTTTGTGCGTATCTTTTCGGAGGTTTAGTCGTTTTTCAACTTATGTCTTCTGACAATCAAAAGAAACATAGCCATCATCCGCTCCGAAAGAAAATTCTAAGAATTGTTCTCAAGAGTGTTTTGGCAATTCTGTTGTTGGAATCAGTCGTCTATTTTGGATCTAACCTGTTTTTGGCAGGTATCGCCCGGCAAAAACTCAATGAGTCTTCTGATGGTGTCTATGAAATAGGATTTAACAGATTCAATCTATCTCTATTACGTCGGGGCTTTTTTTTGGATGGAATTGTCATGAAACCAATCCATCCCGAAAACTCAAAAGTTGATCAATCGCTTTTCGAATTTACCCTTGATGAGATTTCTTTTTCGGGGCTTTGGTATGACTTTTCGGAAAATGAATTTTCCGTTTCCAAAATCCATCTCGATAACCCCAACTTAAAACTGATCAATCGTGGTTCTACCCAGACTGAATCCGATGTTGGGCCAGCTCGGGTTTCAGCTATTAAAATGCTTGAAAGTGAAATCCGCAAAAGTATCCGGCGTTTGAGCCTTCGGGGTTTTTATGTTCATTTGATCGAGATTGATCATGCTAATTTTTTCTTCTTCAATTTTTTAAGTCAGGGAGAATTAAGCGCAAAGAACACGTCTATCCGAATTTTTGATTTAGACTGGACCACATCCAAAGATTGGCTTACCCCATTCAATGCAAAAGGAATAGACTTCGATTTGGAAGAAGCCACTTTTCCTCTTCCCGATGGCGTGCACACCATTGGATCAGAGAGGGTTCATATCTCTTCACTTGAAAAATCGGTTGAAATTCTAGGATTTACTTTGACACCAGATCTTGACAAGGAAAGCAGGTACTATTACCAGCTGAATTTGGAAAGACTTAGGATTGGCAATGCGGATTTAGATAAGGCATTTATGACTTCTGAGTTGGAAGCCGATGAGTTAATCATGGATAGACCGGAGATCAAGGTAATTAAATCTGATTTTGGAAAAACAGAAACGATCGCTTCAGGTGACTTGAATGACTTTATCAAAGGCAAACTCAAATCCATTTCGATAAAAGAGCTTTCGGTTAATGAGGGTCAATTTTCCAAAGAAAATAGGGGAGATTCATTAAAGAACAGAATCCAACTTGATGACCTTGACTTTAAAATGGTCAGATTTTATTTGGGAGATGATGAAGCCAGAAAGAAAGACCAATTCTTTTATGGTGAGGATGCCTCCATGGAAATCAAGGGAAGCAAACTTTTTCTTGGAGATGGGATTCATATTTTGGAAGGTAACCAAGTCAGTGTTTCCTCATTTAAAAATGAATTGGTTATTAAAGACCTTAAGGTCTATCCCAATTCTGATTTGCTTAAAGCAAGTACTCCCAAAAATCTGGTCACGATTGGCCTATCTGAGCTTTCTCTTCTAGAAGTTGACCTGAAAAAGTTATATCAAACGGATGTACTAGAGGTGGATCAGCTAATCATTGATCAACCGAGTATAGAAATTACAGAGCAATTGACAGCGGATAAAGCTAATTCCAAACAGGAACCGTTTTCGGAAGTGATTGCAGGGATATTAGATGGGGCCGCTATTGGGGATTTTCAGGTAATTGACGGAAAAGTTTTTTTCAAAGACAACAAGGGGCAACGCAGTAACAATATTGGATTTGAAAAATTCAGTTTGAAGCTGGAAGAATTTGAGGTAAAGCCAGATCTCTCGCTTCCAATCCAAGAGCAGTTTCTTGTTCGAGATATTTTCTTGAGTTTAAATGAATACAAACTCAAATTAAAGGATAATCTACATTTGATTTTTGCTGATGAGCTTATCATTGATTCCAAAAGAAAACTCCTTGAAGTAAAAGATTTATCCATCAGGCCAGAAAATCCAGATCAAATTCAGGAGCTTTTAGATACCTATGGGAAAACATATGCGGTGGATTTCTCCATCCCGCTATTTCAGGCAAATGGATTGGATGTTAAAGAGGCATTTTTTAATCAAAGCTTGAGAATTGAGCAGATGCTTCTTCCTAATCCTAGGTTTTTGATCTCTTCCTATAGGCCTAAAGAACTTCGAAATTCGAAAGACACCCCAACTTCCTCTGCGGAAATCCAGGATTTGCTACTCGGCTATTTTAACCAAATCCAAATTGATTCCATAGATCTGTCCAAAGCCAAAATCAAATATGAAAGCCACATAGAAAATAAGAACGCCAAATTTGAAGAAGATGAGTTGTCTTTAAAACTCAGGAATTTTATACTTGGGGTAGGGGATAGTTTGGAGTCTGAGAAAACACTCTTTTCTGACGAGGTAAATCTGATTTTTAATAATTATTCATTTACGCTTGCAGGAGGTAATTATTTAGCTGAAACAGATTACTTGAATTATAACTCAAAGACCAAATCAATTGAATTTGAGGACCTTGTTTTAACACCCTCGGGTCGAGTCAAAAGCAAACTTGCCTTGGCACTCAATCTACCTAAAGTGCGTCTCGAGGGAGTGGATATTGAAGAGTTTATTTTTGAAAGTAACCTGATTCTGCAAAAACTAGAAATCGAAAATGGAGAGGTTGAATTTGGGATTGACAGAAAAATTGAAACCTTACAAAAGAAAATTCCTAAAAAGAACCGTTCTACCCGAAAAACCCTTGAAGAGCTTAAGATAGACACCGTAAATTTTTCAAACTCCACTTTAAAAGTTAGCTATTTGGGATCCAATCAAAGCCTTCAATCGGTTAAGACTGGTTTTGATTTGCTTATCTCGGATTTTTACCTCGATACACTCGGGGTAGAAGCCGAGAATGTGGCAGAAATGTATGGATCTGCCAATCTTGATTTGAAAAACTTTGTTTTTGCGCTACCTGATAGTGTACATACGCTGCAGTTTTCCAAAGTAAGATTTGGAGATAAAGTTGACGACCTTATTTTTTCGGATCTATCAATTATTCCTAAGGATCATTTTGGGATCTCCGGTAATCCCGTTATTGAAGCCAAAATTGATCAGTTGGCAATCAAGAAGAATAAGATCCAGGAGATGTTAGATACTAAACGACTTGATCTTAGTCATATTCAGGTATTGAACCCTATCATTGACATTTACTTGGATTCGATTGGTTTGGTTTCTGAGAAATTGAAGCCAGCCATTCAGAAGGAGGATAATCTTGTTCAGGCAATAGTGTTGAACGGACTCAGTGTGGAAAATGCTGATTTGCAAATCCACAGAAAGGGGGAAGGTCCAATTTCAAATTTGGACTTCCCTAATGTGGATTTTAGGCTTTCAGATCTGGGGGTTGATTTATTGTCATTTGGTCAATTGCCTCCGATAAGTGAGCTGGTTAAAAAGCTTTCCGATTTTAGATTAGAGGATTATCAGATTTTCACTTCGGATAGTTTGTATCGGACAAGGCTGGGTAGAATCAGCTATGTTGAGGGAAATCTTTGGTTGGAAAATGTTAACCACAGTCCTGTGTCTGGCACTTATGCTTATTTAAGAAAATTTCCTTTTCAGAAGGATGCTGTCAATGCTTCCATAGGTAGGATTCAGATAAGAGGGCTAGATCCAGTGAGTTATTTTGAAAGTGGGACAATCAAGGCAGATGACGTTATTTTGGAGGGTGCCAAAGTGGATCTGATGAGGGATAAAAGAATACCGATGGACTCCACTGCATATAAATCGATGCCTCAGTATCTGATGGAACATGCTCGTGTTGAGGCTGATGTTTTTTCAGTCAGGGTAAGAGATAGTCGTATAAGATATTTTGAATTTGCCAAGGATGGTACCATGCCGGGTATGGTTTCATTTGACTCGGTCAGGATGGATATGGCTCCTTTTTTTCTTAGAAAGAAGGAAAATAGTTATCCAGTAGAAAAAGTAAGATTGGGCATTCAGGCAAAACTGATGAATCAAACGCCAGTTTCCGTTGATGGTGTTCTTTATTTTAGGGAGAGCTATCCCATGGATTTGAGCTTCGGATCTGGTGCTTTTAAGTTTAGTGATGTTTCTGATTTTTTGTCAAAGACTGTTTTTGTCAAAGCAGAAAGAGGCTATTCAGAAGGTGCTGAGTGGGATTTTAGATTGAATGAAGAGATAGCCTTAGGGACTATGAATTTTGCCTACAAAGATTTAAAAATTGAGTTTTTAGACAGTCTTACCTTAGAATCGGGTAAGGGTAAGCTAAAGGCTTACAGTATCGGGGCAAATCTTTTGTTGAAAAATGCCAATCCCAGGTCTTCGTCAAGCAGCATCCTTAAGAGACAGATTTATGTCAGACGAGACAAGCGAAAATTCATTTTTAATGCATGGTGGAAGGCTACATTGAGCGGATTGAAAAGCACTGTTGGATTTGGTCAACCTAAAATTCCTAAAGCTGAAAAAGTAAATAGGTAATCAGTTTTTCAATTATTGAAGATTGGGATTTGCATTAAATTCAATGATTTGGATTGAATTAGTAATCCAATTGTGTTTTGGATTTACTTCGTTTACAAAGAAAATGCCCTCAAAATCCAAAAGATTAGGAGGGCATTTATGCTTGAATGATTTTCAGAATGTCAGTTTTTGATAATTCTCAATGATTCGGTTTTTGAATTCCAAGTCAATTGAAGAATATATACCCCTGGAGATTTGGTTTGAAGGTATGATCCAATTCTTTCGCTAAGCATATCTATATCAGAATCGCTGAAAAACTCCATCTGACCGGAAGTAGGAGAGATTCTTGCCTCAACTCTTCCCTCTTGTCTTTTTTCAGATTCTATCAATGCTAATTTGAAGTTTCTACCAGTAGTTGGATTTGGATAGATAATCCAAGATGATGAGCCTTTAAGGGCATCTACCTGTATAGCTTTTGTTACGCTGTAGGAATGATCACCGTTATAATTTATCTGTTTAAGTCTATAAAATACATTTCCTCCAGCTGCAGGAATTTCCTTATCTAGGTACATGTATTCTGTTTTTTTGTCAGAATATCCGACACCGGCTACTTCCCCTATTTTTTTCCAGTTTTTGACATCATTTACAGATCTTTCTACTTCAAAGTGTGAATTTTCCCACTCTTTTGCCGTGGCCCAATTGAGAACACCTTGTCTGCTTTGTTGGTCATAAGTTGCCCTAAATGACATAAACTCAACAGGAAGAATTCTGGCGATTTCGTAGCGAACTATCACAACACCTTTTGCGCCATCACCTCCGACCGTTTCTGCGTCGTGGCCACTACCGCCTCCTCCACTGCCTGGGGTAGTTCCGTTTGTGCCGTTTGATGCGTTATCACCATCACCTCTTCCTCCATTTCCGCCAGCATTGGAATTGCCTCCGTTGGCTGTGAAATTATCTCTACTTCCACCACCTCCACCGGCTCCAAAGAATCTGTTAAGGGTAATATCAAATCTAGAGAATTGTCTGCCGTTGGCGCCATTCCCGCCTCTATTGTCATTTAAAGCATTAGCACCTTGATTTCCACCAAGACCGCCTCCACCAGCTCCGGCATGGTCATCGGCATCACCTCCACGTCTTGCATTGGCAGGACCTCCATCTCCATCATGGCCGCCACCCCCACCTGCACCACCAAAAAGGGTAGAAGCTACAATTGTGTAACCTTGAGTTGTTGAGTTGAAGGATGATCCAATCCCAGGATTTCCATCTCGCTGATTACTATCATCGTTGTCGTCGTCGTCATTATCATTGTTGTCATGACTTCCGCCGCCGCCCCCGCCTCCAGCTTGGATTTCATACAGACCGTCAGCGTCAAAAGAGGTTATTCCTCCGTCTTCGCCTTTTCTGTTTCTAGTCGTGGATCCTTTTCCACCATTACCTATTTTTATTTCAAAGGAACTTCCTTCTGGCAATCCTTGGGCTAGTCTTGCGTCAACCATAGCGCGGGCGTGTACTGCGCCACCGCCACCACCACCGCCACCGGATCGGACACCGCCACCGCCACCGCCACCGATAGCTAACACCTCAAATTCAAGTAGTCCGGTTGGTGCATTCCAAGTGCAATCTTCAAAAAATTCTATGATAACTGTTCCAGAAACACTGCCATCATCGATGTATCTCCAACAGCCATTTGATGGAGGAGTAACGGTTCCTCCACAGTTGTAAGAAAATGTAATTTGTCCGGTTCCTCCATTGCCTCCGTTTCGGCTATTTCCGTTTCCATTGGTTTTGGCTCCACCACCACCTCCCCCGGGATTTATACCATTGGCACCATCTGAATTACTTGAAGTTCCTCCTTGTCCTCCTTGTCCACCATTGGGGGAGTTACCGCCCCTACCTCCGTTGCTTCCAGCGTTTGCTCCATCACCTCCGTTAGACTTGATGGTTCCTATTCCTTGACTCGCTAATCCTCCTTTTGCTCCTGAGCTCGAATTTATACCCGCAGAGTTACCTCCTTTTGCAAGTAAAATAGGATTGGATCCATTTGCATTTCTTGAGATCCAAGAGTCACCTCCGGGAGCATTACTATTGCTTCCTGCTCCAGCTGAAAAATACAACACCTCTCCTGGGGTAACAGCTATGGTAGATTCGGAGTATGCACCTGCGCCACCGCCACCAGAAGTTCCCGAATTTCTATCTCGATTGCCTCCTCGGCCTCCACCTCCCCAACCTTTGATGGTGAGCTGTGTGACTCCTGCCGGTACTGTGAAAGAACCTGTGTTTGAAAAAGTATTGCCACAAGAACAATCTAAGCTTGAGTCTACCAAAGCACCGTCGGTAATTCCTCGATCAGAGGGAGCTTTGTTTACAAGTAATGGGGCCTTAAACGGACCTGAAAGGTTGCCACCTGTAATTCCATTTGTCTCTTGATTTTCAAAATCATCCGTCACAAAAATTGTATTGCACTGGTTCGCATTTAATGGTCGAATTATCCCGTCATTTTCGTTACGTAAATCATCGCCTACTTCTAAGCTGCCTGCCAAAGTAGTGGTGCCATCATTTGTGAAATCCCTTTCGACTACTGTGTTTGAAAGATTTATGGTCCCATCATTGATCAAATCTCTACCTACGGTCAATGTTCCTGTCGAGGTAGCTGTTTCTTCATTTATAAAATCTCTTCCAACGTTAGTAGTTCCAAGGGTGAGCGTGCCATCATTTATCAAATTTCTTTCTACCGAAAGGACTCCATTGGCAGAATTAAATATTCCATCATTGATGAAATCCCTTCCGACTTCAAAAGTTCCTGTATTGCTGATGGTAACTCCGGAAGCAATAGTAACATTGCGTTCGTCGCTTTCAAATCTAAATATCCCTTGATTATTGATTGGGCCTGAAATTGTCAGATCGGAGTTTTGATCAATTGTGATTGTCCCAGTTGACGTATTTGTGAGTTGGCTTCCAGATGTGTTTGAAAATGAGGAAATAGTTAACGTCCCTGAATTGGTTACTCTACCACTACCACTTAAGGTTAGACTTCCAGATTGGGTACCCGAATTTGTAAAATTGCTGGTGCTATTGAGTGAAATATTGCCGGTGATTGTCCCACTATTGGTTGACGTTGATCCATTTGTAAGAGTCAAGTTTCCAGATTGGGTACCAGAGTTTGTAAAAGTACTTGTATTGTTTAGGGTAATGTTAGAATTGATAGCGCCGAGATTGGTTATGGAACTTGCTGAATTAGCAGTAATAGGTCTTGCGATAGTTCCTCCGCTTCGTACCTCTAGTATGCCATTGGATAAGGTAAGAGTACCGTTATCGTCGTATTGACCTCCACTATTGATTACTAGTCTGCTCGAGTTGCTGAAAGTTCTGTCTCCTCTGATTCTACCATTTACCTCCACCCTAAAAGCAGCTGATCCAGATTGAGAAATTGTACCCGTAAAAATGGTGATGGAGGATATTACTATGGTAACTCCTGTGTTGGCTCCCAAGTTAATGCTCCCACTACGGGCTCCATTTACATTTACGCAGATAACGGCATTATTATTATTTGTCGGTAGGGTGTAATTCGAGTTATTGGTTAGGGTTACTGTACATTGAGCCATAGAGTGGCTCGTAACAAAAAGTAGTAATACTAAAATTAATCCAAACAGCTTGGTCAGCATAGCTAATTTTGTACTTCTCATCTTTAACTGGTTATTTAAGAAGGAGAACATCGGATTTTTTAACAGGAGAATAAACATTTTGTTTACATAAAACATCGGATCATTTTGTCTTAACTCCAATTTTGGAGGGGTAATCTTAGGGGCAGTTGATCCGCTGTTTTGTACCGTTTTGAATTCAGTAAGATTTTAGCATAACGCCAAATGGTCAATGAATTCTAGTCTAATCTCAAGTGCTTGGATGGTTGGAGAAGTTTATCGGGTGATTTCTTTTCCTGTACAAATGTATACAAAAAAATGTATTTCAAAAACAAAAAAGAGTTAATGAGTTTTTAGCTTCAGGCAATCGCCTGATTCACTTCCAAAATGAGAGGTGGATCTTATTCTTATAGAATAATATTTTGTTTCGACGGATTTGAATAAAAATAAATTCCGAATTTTTTTTTCAGATCAAAAAGTAGTTTTCGAATGCAATATGGAAGTCGAGACTTCTTATTTCTAAAGGACAATATTTATTTTGATGCAGAAAGGGAATGTAGACTAAGTAAAATCAGATTCAAAGCTGTCTTTAGCTTTGAAGACAGCTATTTGAACCTGTTTAAATTTTTCTTTATCGTCTAAGAATCACCTTATGGTATTCTCGTTGTTCTCCCCAACTGATCTCTAGGGTGTAGATACCAGCCGCTTGGGTTCTAAACCAATCACTCACTTTTATTCCCATAGTTTCGATTTGGTCGAAAACAAAAGTCTCGAATTTACCCGTAGCAGAGATTACTCTTAGAGTAATTGTCTCATCCTGATAAATTTCTGGATTGATTAACTCGATATCAAAAGGATATCCGGTAGTTGGATTAGGATATACTCTCCATTGAGTCACTCCTTCCATAGGTTCCACCTGAATAGCTTTTGTTACAGAATAGCTGTATGCCCCGCTAAAGTCTATTTGCTTTAATCGGTAGAAAATATTCCCACCAGAAAGTGGCAACTTCATATCTTTGAAATCATATTTCACATGCCCATCAGAGTTTCCAGCTGCTGGTAGTTCACCGATTTTTTCCCAATTGCTTACGGTATTGACTGATCTTTCGACTTCGAATCTGTCATTTTCCCACTCTTTGGTAGTGGCCCAGTTTAAGTCACCTGACCTCATCGAGGTATTGTATACAGCATTGAAATATAGGTACTCGGTATTGAGAATTCTGAAATTTGGATAACGGATGTAAACCACTCCTCTGAATCCAGATGCTCCTCCTGTCCTTCCGGCACCACCACCTGAACCATAGGTTGTTGCTGTTTGGCCTAATCCATTATTATTTCCATTACCACCTGCATGGTATTGAATATTAGTTGGACCTGTATAGGCACTTCCACCTGCACCTGCTACGTTGGTGATTGATCCTGAAGCTGTACCTCCCCCTCCTGCGCCATAGAATATGTTTTCTCCAGAAATAGATCGCATTTCTCCATTACCTCCTGAACCTGCAGTCATAAGAATACCACCACCGGCCGATATGGCATTTCCACCCGTAGAGGACATTCCGCCACCACCACCACCAGCTCCTGTAGAAGTTTCTCCCATTCCATTTCCACCATTGCTGCCATCCGTTCCTGTTCCTCCGTTTGACTCTGCTGCACCATGTGCGGCACCGCCACCACCAGAAGCGCCATGACCACCTTCACGGATGCTTGCAGTTGAATTGGACGAACCTCCTCCTCCTCCTCCAAGAGCCATTAGGTTTGTGAAGGTGTTTCCACCTGAGAAGTTGAAAGTAGGGCCAGAGAAGAAGGAATCTCCACCCGTTCCTCCTTTTACGCCGCTGCTTGTAGCACCCAGTCCTTCATTACCCGGAGTTATAGTAAACGTAGCGTTCTGAAGACCTGGAAGACCATTCATAGTGATGCCCAAGTATTGCCTGTAAACCACTGCACCACCTCCGCCACCACCAGCGGCCTCACCAAATCCACCACCTCCGCCACCGCCGACGACCATTACTTCAAATTCATCCAAACCATCTGGAGCAATCCAAGACCAAGACGAACAATCTCCGGTGATTCGAATCACTGTGAATCCTTCGGAATCTGTGTATTGGAAGACATTTCCCGTACCACTACAAGGAGGTGGAGGGGTACATTCGTAATTGATTACAATTCTACCGTTTGGACCTATTGCAGAGACTAGGTAGTCAGCAGGAGTTGCGGTAGCGAGAGGAACTTTGGTTGCAAAAATGGTATTTCCAACCACTCCAATAAATATTGTACCCCCTGGAATGACAGGTACTGTGCTGCTAGTAGGCGAGGAACCATCTCCAAAAGACTGAATTCTGAGTTCAAAAACTCCTGCAGGTACGTAAAACACATCATTCCCACCAGTTTGGAGAGATTCAGAGCTACATCCAAATCCATAGACTGCCGTATTATTGTTTGGTGGGAAGTATGGACAAGGATCCCCCGGACTTGGTATAATTCTTTGGATAGAATTAATAGTTAGCACTGTGCTTCCCTCATTGGAATATGCCGGGCTGGTAAATGTAAATTGACCAGAAGTGGCAACCACCACAGTAGTCAGGACATTGTTGACCCCGCCATTGATCCCATTTGTGCTGTAGCGAATCTCGTAGGTTCCGGGAGTCATATTTGGGCTAAATACCGTAAATGTTGAGCTTCCCGGTAGGGAGGTCGGGTTGACCACATTGATGGAAGTGATAGGGTAGCTAGGATTTTCGACTGTAATAGTTCCAGTTGCACTTACCGAACCACAACCCCCTGAAAGAGGAATTGAATAATTAAAGACACCAAACTCGGTAGGTGTTCCCGAGATGGTCAATACTCCCCCATTCAATTCGGGTGTGATTCCATTTGGAAGGTTATAGTTTACTGTACCACTTTGAGGTACTATTCCCGTTGCGCCAGTTACGGTATGAGTAATGATAAGAGGAGAGATAGTGTTCAGACACAGATGCGGATCAGGATCTACAGGAGTGATAGTATTAGTTGGATTTACAGTGATTTCTACTGCTGCAGTAGGTACAGACTCACAAGTAACTCCGTTCAAGGTTGAAAGTGTGATTCTTCTATACTGAGTGGTGGCTGTCAATCCAGCCGGCACGTCATAGGTAGATGAGGTAGCTCCACTGATTGTGCTCCAAGTAGAGAAAGGACTTACAGAACTTTCCCATCTGTAGAAGATGCTTCCCGATCCTGTTCCGTCGGTGGTGCTACTAAATGAAGCAGGATCTTGACCGGAGCAGATGGTTTGTGAAGCAGCAATTGCACCTGCGGTAGGTATTGAATTAACAGTGACTTCTATAGGAGCTGTAGGGACGGACTCGCAGGCAGTACCATTAAGAGTGGAAATGGTCACCCTTCTGAATTGAGTCGTAGAAGTTAAACCTGCAGGAGCATCATAGGTAGCTGTTGTAGCTCCGCTAATGGTTGTCCAAGAAGTAAACGGACTTACTGCGCTTTCCCAACGATAAGAAAGTGAACCTTCTCCGCTTCCGTCATTAGTGCTGGTAAATCCTGAAGCATCACCTCCATTGCAAATGGTCTGTGCTCCTGCTATTGAACCTGCCGTTGGGGTATTTTGAATTGTAATTGTAACTGGTGACGTAGGCTGAGATTCACAAGATAATCCTCCTAGCGTTGCAATGGTAATTCTTCTGTACTGTGTGGTCACCGATAAAACTGGAGGATCATAGGTTGCTCCCGATTGGCCAGCAACGGCCGTCCAGTTTGGAGAGGTCAAGTTGGTATTGGATTCCCAGCGGTAGGTAATCGTTGACCCTATTTCACCGGTTCCCGCAGTGGTACTACTTAGTGTGGCGGGATCTTGTCCTACACAGACAGTTTGGTTAGCAGCTATAGAACCCGCAGTAGGAGTGGCGCGAACCGTAATTCTACCGTTTGCAGTGGCCGGAGCACAAAGACCTGAAGTAGTGATGGTATAATCAAAAGTTCCTGCCGCGGTGGGTGACCCGGAGAACCGTAGGGTAACACCGTTCCAAATTGGAGTAATTCCTGGAGGTAAGCCTGTGACGGTAGGACCTATGATGCTACTTCCTGCCTTATAGGTAATATCGGTGATGGGAGAATCTTGACATACCGTCTGATTGTCTGTGCCAGCACCGGAGGTCAGAACGATGAAAGGCGATAGGGTGCCAAAGGAAATATCATCCAAGGCGAAGTCGTTACCTCCTGCTACAAGGTTTAGGTTTCTTATCCTGATAACCGCTGTGGTTGCCGTGCCAGAATTCCAAGTAGGATCACTGTAAAATCTTACCCAGTTATTCAGGTTTACTTGTGCATTTGAGGTAGGTTTAGGCGCCAAATCTAAATCAGCGATTGTTCCTACAAGTACTCCATTTACCTCAAATTGAAGTTCAGCTGGATTACTTGGATTCAAATTCATCGCCCAAGCCGAGAAATAGTAATCGGTATTGGGTTCGATTGTAACTGTTTGCTGCCAAATGATCCGTTGTCTAGGTGGATTTCCAATGGTACTTGTGGCTCCATTTACCATCATGAAGTTTCTGGCTCCAGTGGCGTTATTGGTATGATCTCTTCCAAAGAAATTAGTATGGTATCCTGGAGGAGTAGTAGTAGTTGTGCCATTTGCATTCACATTTACTGCATAATTACCCTCTGGCCAAAGACCTGTAGCACCATTGCCATTTACATAAAAAGCTTGATTTTGATTGTATTCTGTGATAAAACTTGGGCTAGCAGGATTGAAATTCGTGAATGATCCATCCACAACCAATTCCTGCGCTACAGCAATTGTACCTACTGTAGAACATCCACCTGCCGTTGCCGTCACAGAATAGTTGCCCGAAAGATCGACTAGGATGCTTGCCGAAGTTTGTCCCGTATTCCAAAGCCAAGTTGTTCCCGGTACGTTGGAGAAGGCCACTAATTGTACTTTGCCTCCAACAGCACAATAATCGGGTACGATCGTCACCTTAGGAGTCGGATTCACAGTAATGGTAAATGTTCTTGATGGCCCCGAACAACCATTCGCAACTGGGGTAACTGTGATTGTAGCAGTAGTCTGCGCCACTCCTTCATTGATAGCTGTGAATGCAGAGATATTTCCTGTTCCAGAAGCAGCAAGCCCAATTGATGGATTACTATTCGTCCAAGTATAGGTGGTCCCTGCTACACCACTTCCTGAGAAGTTGATGGCTGGAACAGTGGCGCCGGCACATACTGCTGCAGGGGAAGTAACAGCATTCATGCTTGGTATTGGATTGACGGTAACCACTACCTGGAAGGTTGGTCCTGCAGCACAAGTGCCTGAAGTAGGTGTTATGGTATATGTTACTGTCCTTGCTGAGGTTCCGGTATGACTAAGTGTTGCTGAAATGCTTGATCCACTTCCGGCAACTCGACCAGTCACGGTTCCTCCACTTTCTGTAGGAACTCCCCAAGAATAAGTTGTTCCTGATGGTACAATACCATTAGTTCCATTAGCCGGAGTAAAGGAGAAAGTGTCCCCTGAACAGATGGTAATCGGAATGGACGCAGGTGTAATGGCTGGTCTTGGATTGACAGTGACCGTCACATTTTGGGTATTGCTACAACCATTAGCGGTCACAGTGACTGCATAAGTAACTGTGATAGGATCAGCAGTAGTATTGGTTAAGGTTTCATTGATTGACGCGGTACTTCCACTTCCTGCAGCATTACTAATACCAGCTACTGTAGCCCGAGACCAAGAATAGGTAACTGGGCCTGTGGTAGCACTGGTTGCGGTGTAGGTAAATGGCGTTCCGGTACATACTGCAGCGGGAGTCAGGGTGCTACTCAGGGTTGGCGTTGGGTTGACTCTGACCGTCACATTTTGGGTATTGCTACAGCCATTGGCGGTCAGGGTGTAAATGTAGGTCACATCCACCGGAGCATTGGTGGTATTGATCAGGGTTTCATTTGGATTGGAGGACTGAGGAGTGGTGACAGTCGGGTTGCTGATTCCTGCCACTGCAGGTCTGGTCCAAGTATAGGTCACTCCTGCTACAGCACTGCTCGGAGTGTAGGTAAAGGCAGTATTGCTACAGATTGCAGCAGGAGAGGTTGTGCTGCTTAGCGTCGGAGTTGGCTTAACCGTGACGGTTACATTTTGGGTATTGCTGCATCCATTGGCAGATACGGTGATCGCATACACGACATTTATCGAATTGGCCGTGGTATTGATCAATGTTTCATTAATCGCACCTGATTGTGCACTGGTGATGGCTGAGTTGCTTATTCCAGCCACTGCAGCTCTAGTCCATGTGAATGTGGACCCAGCAATATTGGCATTTGGAGTGTAGCTAAATGCTGTATTGCTGCAGATTTCTGCAGGCGTTAGCGTGCTGGTGAGTTCAGGTCTTGGATTGACTGTGACGGTTACATTTTGGGTGGTACTGCATCCATTGGCTGTAATGGCAAAAACATAGACGACATTGATCGGAGCATTGGTAGTGTTGATCAGTGTTTCATTAGGATTGGAAGTCTGTGCTGTCGTGACAGCAGGATTGCTGATACCTGTGACAGCAGCTCGGGTCCAAGTGAAGGTGGCACCGTTGGTAGCACTGCTAGGGGTATAGGTAAAAGGTGTATTGCTGCAAATAGCCGCAGGCGTGATAGGACTGCTTAATGTAGGTGTAGGTTTCACCCTCACCGTTACATTTTGAGTATTGCTGCATCCTCCGGCGGTGATGGTAAATGCATAGACGACATCTACAGGATTTGGTGTAGTGTTGATCAAAGTTTCATTGAGTGCTCCGGTTTGGGCAGAGGTAACCGCTGCATTGCTAATGCCAGCGACAGCGGCTCTAGTCCAAGTGAAGCTAGCTCCAGGAGTTGCACTAGTAGGCGTGTAGGTAAAGGCGGTATTGCTGCAGATTTCCGCAGGGTTTAGGGTACTGCTTAAAGTTGGAATCGGATTTACTGTCACCGTCACGGAAAAAGCTTCACCAACGCAGGTTCCAGCGGCTCCTGATCTAGGAGTCACGGTGTAGACTACATTTTGAGGAGTACTGCTGGTGTTTGTCAGAGTTTGGGAGATAGTTCCCTGAGCGGTTACTTGAGCTGATTCTCCGCTTACATTTGGATTATCCACTACTGTCCAAGTGTAGGTGGTACCTGATGGGATTAGCGTGGTACCTCCGTGTACGGGCGAAACGGTGAAGGTTGCACCACTACAAATGGTGTCAGTCTGATTGGGAATAATCGGACTTGGATTGACTGTCACTGTGACGGTAAAGCTTGCCCCTGCACAGGTACCTGCTGCTCCTGAAGTTGGAGTTACCGTGTAAACTACCGTCTGAGGGATATTAGTGGTGTTGGTAAGAGTTTGGGAAATAGTTGACTGTGCAGACGCTTGATTGCCCTCGCCAGTCACATTCGGATTGTCGACTACTGTCCAGGTATAGGTCGTACCAGCAGGGACAATGGTTGCACCACCGTTGCTTGGACTAACTGTAAATGCAGATCCACTGCAAGCCTCTGCTGTCAGGGCTGGAATAACAGGTGCGGGGTTTACCGTGACAGTTACTGTGAATGTGGCTCCTGTACAAGTTCCTGACAAAGGAGTGACGGTGTAGGTCACTATTTGAGGTACATTGCTTGTGTTAGTCAGGGTTTGAGAAATGGAGTTTTGAGCACTTGCCTGTGCCGATTCCCCAGTCACATTCGGATTGTCAGCTACTGTCCAGGTATAAGTGGTTCCTGCCGGAACAATTGTAGTCCCTCCATTTGCTGGTGTTACAGTAAATTGATCTCCACTACAAATAGTGGCGGTTTGGGCAGGAATGATGGGTTTCGGATTGACGGTTACCGTAACTGTAAATGAAGCTCCCACGCATTCTCCAGAAGTAGCTGTGACTGTGTAAGTAGCGGTTTGAGCTGCATTGGTTGGATTGCTTAAAGTGCCTGATATCGCAGTCCCGGTACCAGCTACACCTCCCGTGATACCTCCAGTCACTGCAGGTGCATTCCAAGCATAGGTAGTTCCGGCTGGAATAGTCGCATCGGCTGGAGTTATAGAAAATGCTTCCTCACTGCAGACCGTCAATACCTTGTTACTGATGATTGCTTTAGGATTTACAGTGATGGTTCCGGTAGCTACTTGAGTGCCACATGCTCCAATAAGTGCAATGGAATAGTTGTAAGGGCTGCCTGCAGAGGAGGTAGGGGTTCCTGAGATAGTGATGACATTATTAGCCCAAGTAGCAGTCACTCCAGGAGGCAAACCTGTCGCAGCACCGATTCCAGTCGTCCCAGTTGTTGAGTGGGTGATAACCGGGCTCAAAGCCTCATCAACACAGAGTGTTTGATTGGGAGCAGTGGAAGTCGCTTGTGTGATGGAAAATGCACCTGAAACAGAAGAAGCCACGGTTCCGCACTTGCTTGATGCTAAAACATAATAATAAACCGGGCCTGCCACATTAGATGGAGGTGTGAAAGAAGCTGATGTGGCTCCTGAAATCAACGTTCCTCCTGAATTAGAAGCTGTAGTATTGCTATACCACTGGTACTTTAGGTCTGCACCAAGTGCAACGATTGCCAAAGGTGAAAATGAATCGCCTGGACAGATAGTCTGAGGAGCGGTGTTGAGATCTGTGGAGATCTCTGTGATGGCAGGTTTCACTGCATATTCACCTGTAACTTGAGAGACAACCACTCCACAAGCACCAGTCACTTCTACATAATAGTAGTTGCTTCCAAGTGTGGTAGAAGGTGGAGTAAATGAAGCAGAGGTTGCACCAGTTACTGCTGTTCCGCCTGAATTGCTTGCAGTTGAGTTGCTATACCATTGGTATGTTAAATTACCTCCTATAGCGGTTACCGAAACCGGACTAAAACCGTCCCCAAAGCAAATCTCAAAATTAGCGGTACTTGGCTGCGTAGTAATTGCTGTATTCGGATTCACTGTCACAACAACAGAAAAAGGAGTGCCGGTACAGCCTGCAGAAACAGGAGTCACTTGGTAAGTGGCTGTTTGAGGAGTAGTTCCAGCATTGATCAAGGTGCCTGTGATGCTACTTCCACTACCTCCAGCACCTCCTGTGATTCCACCAGTTACGGTTGGTGTTGACCAAGTATAAGTAGTTCCTGCTGGTACTACCCCATTTGTTCCATCTGCGGGAGTGATGGTAAATGGCTGACCGGTGCAGGATGACGCTGCAATTGGATCTATTTTTGGCGAGGGAATGACCTTTACTGTTTTTTCTATGGTATTGCTACAGCCGTTGAGGGTGATTGTAATTCGATAAATCACATCGATTGGAGAAGAAGTCGTATTGACTAGTGTCTCTCCAATCGGTGAGGGCTGAGGAGTAGTGACTGCTGCATTACTTATACCAGCTACGGCAGCTCTTGTCCAAGTAATAGTAGCTCCTGTTGTAGCGGAAGATGCCAGGTAACTGAAAGGAGTATTGCTACAAACTGGTGGAGAATTTATTGGGCTAGAAAGACCAAGTGTTGGATTTACCTTGACAGTCACGTTTTGTGAACTTGTACAGCCATTAGCTGTCATGGTGTAGACATAGACTACATCAATTGGATTAGCCGTGGTATTGATCAAAGTCTCGGTAACGGCAGCACCTGATCCGCTTCCGGCCGGATTGCTGATTCCTGCCACTGCAGCACGGGACCACGAGAAAGTTGTTCCTGTTGTAGCACTTTCTGCGGTATAAGTAGCAGAGACATTATTGCAACGTTCTAAGTTGGTTTCGCTACTTAATTTAGGCTCTGGATTTACTCTTACCGTCACATTTTGAGTAGCGCTACATCCGTTTGCCGTGATGGTAATTGCATAAACTACATCAATTGGATTCGGAGTGGCATTTACCAAAACTTCATTTAGGCTGCCTGACTGTGGGGTATTTACAGGCATATTGGTAATGCCTCCTACTGCCGATCTAGTCCAAGTAAAGGTTGCTCCAGGTGTGGCGCTCGTTGGAGTGTAGGCGAAAGCCGTTCCGCTACAAATAGCTGACGGATTCAGTGAACTGCTCAGGGCAGGTGTAGGATTGACTGTTACCGTTACGTTTTCTGTATTGGAACAGCCATTGGCGGTGGTTGTAAAGGCATAGACTACCTGAATCGGATTGGCAGTGGTATTGATCAGGGTCTCATTTGGATTGGAAGTTTGAGGTCCTGTAATGGCTGGATTACTAATACCCGGTACAGCAGCCCTAGTCCAGAAGAAGGTTGCTCCTGAGGTAAGGCTTGTGGGTGTATAGGTAAAGGCTGTATTGCTGCAAATAGCAGGTGGAGTTAGGGTACTGTTAAGTCTTGGGGTTGGGTTGACAGTAACGGTTACATTCTGTGTATTTGTACATCCATTTGCCGAGATCGCATAGGCATATACCACATTAATGGGAGCATCTGTGGTATTGATCAGTAATTCATTTGGATTGGAAGTCTGTGCTGTGGTTACCGCCGGATTGCTGATACCGGATACGGTAGCTCTTGTCCAAGTAAATGTTGCTCCAGATGTATTGCTTGTAGGCGTATAGGTGAATGCAGAATTACTACAAATAGCGGCTGGAGTCAGTGTACTGCTCAAGGTAGGCGTAGGATTGACAACCACATTCACGTTTTGGGTATTGCTACATCCATTTGCAGAAATGGTAAATGTATAAACCACTGTCACCGGATTGTCAGTAGTATTGATCAAAGCCTCGTTCGGAGCAGCACTTTGTGGGGTGGTCACAGCTGGATTACTGATGCCAGTCACAGCTGCTCTAGTCCATGTAAATGTGGCGCCTGAAGTGCCGCTGGTAGGCGTATAAGAAAAGGCTGAATTACTGCAAACCGCGGAAGGAGTCAAACTGCTGCTGAGAGTAGGAGTAGGGTTGACCCTCACAGTCACAGATTGGGTGTTGCTACATCCGTTGGCGGTGAGAGTGTATGTGTAGATGACATCGATTGGGGCAGCGGTGGTATTGACCAGTGCCTCATTCGGATTGCTTGTCTGCGGGGTGGTGACTGCAGGATTACTGATACCGGCAATTGCCGCTCTGGTCCAGGTGAATGTCGTCCCTGTGACATTGGAGGTAGGAGTGTAGGTGAAAGCAGAATTGCTGCAAATCGCGGGAGGAGTCTGGGTACTGCTTAACGTAGGTGTTGGGAAGACTTTGACAACTACACTTTGGGTATTAGTACATCCATTGGCAGTAAGCGTGTAGATGTAGGTAACGTCAATCGGATTACTGGTGGTATTGATCAGTGTTTCAGTGGCAGTTGCGGTACTTCCACTTCCTGCAGGATTACTGATTCCTGCTACAGCCCCTCTCGTCCAAGAGAATGTGGTCCCGGGAGTAGCACTTGTTGCGGTATAAGTGCCGGATTCATTGCTGCATCTGGTTAGGGAAGTTTCACTGGTGAGGACAGGTGTAGGATTTACAGTTACCGTGATATTGAAAGGTTGACCCGGACAATTTCCAGCAGCTCCCGAGACAGGGGTAACCGTATAGGTCACGGTCTGGGGAATGGTGGAGGTATTGGTAAGGGTCTGTGAAATGCTTGGCTGAGCGGAGGCTTGATTACTTTCTCCCGTCACATTGGGATTGTCTATCACTGTCCAAGTGTAGGTAGTCCCTGCTGGCACGATGGTAGCACCTCCATTGGTAGGAGAAACAGTAAAGGCCGTTGTGCTGCAAATGGTCGGTGTTTGAGTAGGAATAACTGGGGTAGGATTTACAGTTACCGCTACTGTAAAAGGATCGCCTACACAGGTTCCTGAGGTAGGGGTTACGGTGTAAGTAGCTACTAATGGACCATTAGTTGTATTGATCAGGGTACCAGTGATGCTGGCTCCGCTGCCCGCAGCACCTCCTGTGATGCCTGCAGGTAAAGAGGGTAGCGTCCAAGAGTAGGTTGTTCCTGCCGGCACCAAGCCATTGGTACTGTTGGCAGGGGTGATGGTAAAGGGCTGATTGCTGCATGTAGCCCCGGTCATTGGAGTAATGGCTGGCTTGGGATTTACTGTGACAGTCACAGTAAAGTTGGCGCCCACGCAGCTTCCTGTCAGAGGAGTGACGGTGTAGGTGGCTGTCTGAGGAGTATTAGTATTATTTTTTAACGTTCCCGTGATCGAGGTTCCGCTGCCTGCTATGCCGCCTGTCAATCCGCCCGTCATGGCTGGAGCTGTCCAAGAGTATTGGGTATCTGCGGGTACCCTACCATTGGTGCCATCTGCAGGTGTAATGGTAAATGATCCATCGCTGCAAATGCTTGTGTTAATTGGATTGATCGCAGCAGAAGGGTTTACCAGTACGAGTACGGTGAACGGAGTGCCTGCACAACCATTGGTTACTGGTGTGACCGTGTAGGTGGCAGACTGAGCGATATTGGTAGGGTTGATCAGGTTACCGGTGATGGAACTCGGAGTGCCTGAACTTGCAGCTCCACCAGTCATTCCTCCGGTGACTACCGGTGCGGACCAAGTGTAAGTAGTACTTGCCAAGACTACTCCATTGGTTCCGTTAACTGGGGTTACTGTAAATGCGGTTCCACTACATGAGATTGCGGAGATGTTGTCGATCTCGGAAACAGGATTGACCCTGATATTCACTGCTCTGGTAGTATTTCCGCAAGAGTTGGTTGCTGTTACGGTATAGTTTGCAGCTGCTGATACAGTTGTTGGTGTACCTGTAATTTCTCCTGTGGTTGTATTCAGAGTTAGGCCGGCAGGTAACGCAGGGGAAACGGAAAAGCTAGTTGGCACTCCTCCCGCAAGGGTGGGTGAATTGGTACTAATAGATTGATTGACACAATAGGTGACTGTATTATTGGTATAATTCAATCCGGAAGGTGGTGCCGTTACTGCAATTGTGAGTACTCTGGTGATGCTGCCACAGGAATTTGTGGCAGTGATGGTGTAATTAGTAGAGGCTGAAGCACCTGTTGGAGTTCCAGAGATTCGTCCAGTTGATGTGTCAAAACTAAGTCCTGCAGGTAAAGCCGGTGATATGGAAAAACTTGTTGCGGCACTGCCTCCACTTGCAGTAGCATTGTTGTTTGAGATTGCCACACCTGTACAATAAGTCAAAGGGCCATTGTTGGTGTAGTTCAGAGCGGTTGGAGCACCGCCAACGGCAATATTTATAACCCTCGTTGTACTACCGCAGGAATTAGACGCGGTGATTGTGTAGTTAGTTGCAGCAGAGACCGCAGTCGGTGTACCAGTTATTTGTCCGGTGCTGGTATTTAAAGTTAAGCCTGCAGGCAAAGCGGGTGATACCGAATAACTGCCCACTATTCCACCTCCTGAGGTAGGATTATTAGCTGTAAGTGCTTGGCCCACGCACAATGATAATGGGCCATTATTACTGTAGCTGAGTCCTGTGGGTGCGCCAAGAGTTATAGTAATGCTAAGTACCCTAGTGGTACTTCCACAGGAATTTGTGGCTGTAATTGTATAGTTTGTAGCGGCTTGTGAGGCACTTGGAGTACCGGTGATCTGTCCCGTTGACGTGTTTAGAGTAAGGCCAGTAGGTAGTGATGGAGAGACTGAATAGCTGGTGGCAGGGCTACCGCCGCTTATGCTGGGTGCATTGGCTGAAATCGCTTGGTTGAGGCAGTAGACGGGAGCGTTATTGGTGTAGTTCAGGCCGGATGGGGCTGCGTTGACCGTCACTGTTCTTGTCACTGTGCCTGTACCGCAACTTCCTGTGACGGTATAAGTCATAGTGGCTGTACCGGCAGACACTCCTGTGATTACCCCAGTTGTTGGATTGATAGTAGCTACACCTGTATTGCTGGAGGACCAAGTGCCACCACTCACGGTGGAGGTAAAGGTAGTGGTGCCACCTACACAGATCGTTTGGGTTCCACTTAGGGTACCAGTTGGTACCGTACAGGGCTTTAGAGCTAGAAGAATTGACCCGAAATAGGAATTATTATTTCCTGAAAGCTCAGAATCACCTATTCCTGTACTTCCCATTGTATTTTTCAAGGCCCATGCTCCACCGATTGCCATATCTGCACTAGTCGTTGAACCAATTTCAAATAACTCGTTCAAATCTAAAGCTCCAGGTCCAGGAGTGTCAGTATTCCAACCTGAAAAAGTTCTGTTACCTTCTATGATTCCCAGCATTACAATTCCTGCACCAACTGAAGAATTGGAAATCGAATTTGCACTAAGATTGTCGGCATCTCCTGAAGTAAAAGTGCCTATTTCTTCGAAAGGAGAAGAATTATCAACTCCTAAAAAAACTATAATAGCCCCAATACTATTTTCTGAATCATTATCAACGTTAAATGTGAAATTCGTAGCAGCAACATCAGTAGCATCAGCTATTTTGTAAAGGAATGTTCCCCACCATCGATCATCTGGACTTCCTGGATTTATTTGCTGTCCATGAATTAAAGTCCAACCTGTTAATGAAGCATTGCCAAGGTCATTGTCTTCATTATTACTTTGGCCGATAGTTGCAATCATTAAATCACCAACTTCCAGGTCGGTAGGCTTAGTAATTGTCAATGTATTACTTGTCGAAGTTGCAGTCGTTGCCGTCCCCCTCTGGGCTATTTGCCCCCAAACCTCACCTGCACCCAAAAAAAAACAAAAAGCCAACGCTAGTCCCAGTCCCGGGCGGAGCAGGGAGTTCTTCAAAAAAAGCGTCGGTAACTTAGATCTAGAGTTCACAGGGTACTGGAGTATGCTAATAGTCTGAATCTGAGAACAAAATTACTAAATAAATGAATTTCAAATCATTAAAAATGAATTTTAAATCCATTTTTTTCTCTTTTGTACCAGATGAGACTGATTTTTCCTGACCTATACAGCCAAGTACAGTTTCTTTACAAATTGTATTCCATCTTAACTCACTCTTATTTATTGATTCGTTATAAGCTAAATACTGAATTTTGTAAATCAAATGTAATCTAACGATACATAAATACTAAGTATTCTATAAAAAACAAGCGCTTTTTCTTCTTTAGTCCTGTTTTTAATTTTTTATTTTAAATGATATAATCAGTTGTATTTCAATTTACTGTATGGATTAGTATACTGATCTAAAAGGTTATTTAATCAAAGTTTTGAGCTAAATATTCTTTCAGGTTTGCATCCTACATTTTTTTGATGATAAAAGTCATTTTAATGAAGTGAATGGTTGTTTTGATTACTAGCATTGAGGATCCAATGCTGTTTTTTATTGTTGGATTTTAGCCTATTCCAAAAATCAGCCCGGCACCGTCCCTATTGTTGTAGAAAAATTTATAATGAATATCCGCAAGTTTACCACTACGCAGGTCATCGGTTCTAAAGATCGAGGATATTCGTCGACTGACCACAGACGACAGCCCACAGCACCTCTCATCAGACTTCAAACCTTATCTTGTATCTGGTAGAAAAGAGGGTAATCATAAAATTTATTTATGCCTTGTAACCAAAAAATTTGCTTCGAGTAATCTTCGCCAAGCTACTCTACATATTCTTTTATCGTTGAATCAAATCGGGGATTTCTGAATTTTTGGCCTAACCCTTCTTAAGGATTCACTTTCACTACTTTTTTGGAGATTAAAGTTTGGGCATTGCTCAGGCGAACAAGGTATAGGCCGCTGGATAAGCTGGTCAGATCGAGACGGAGGTAAGTAGGAGATTGCTCCAAGATCTGCATGGGGACTTCTTTTCCGCTTTGGTCGATCACTGCGACCTTCATGTCCACTAGGTCTTTGGCCTCAATGATGAGCTGATCTTCGAATGGGTTGGGATAGGTTCTGATTTGCCACTCCGCTTCATACATCACTTTTCGAACAGGGGAATAGCTAATTCTTCCAGATTCTTCCACCTGCTTGATTCGGTAGTAGTTGGCTCCAAGGAAAGGATTGCTATCGATGGACTGGTAAGGAGATTCCAGTTCTGCGATTCCATTTCCCTCTATTTTTTGGAACTCCTCCCAAGTGTTTCCTTCTCTGGATCTCTCGACGACAAATAAGTCCTTGCCTCTTTGGAGGGCAGTGGCCCATTCGAGCACGACTTTTTCTCCGTCTGATAGTCCCCTGAAATAGATCCATTCTATTGGCAAAATTCGGAAAGGATTAGTCTCAGCCTCGTCCATGTTGTTGGCGAGGTCAGTGTCAGGAGTGGTTCCGGTGATCAAAACGTTATTGATGTACCCACCGTTTTCTTCAAAAACTTTGGCGGTGATGGTGAGGGTATACACAGTGCCCACAGACAAAGTTCCAATATCCCAAATCTTAGAATCAGGATTATAACTGCCATGATTGGCAAAATGACTGATATAGCTGTAGCCAGAAGGCATGCTTTCCAGCACCTGCACGTTTTCGGCAGTGCTGTAACCATTGTTAGTAGCAGTTATGGTAAAGACAACTGACGCACCAAACTCAGGTAGCTCGTTGTCTACCACTTTGGTCACTTCCAAATCCGAAGCGATGGGGCGAATTGCAAAGTTGGCATTGACCAAGGAAGAACCGCTTACGCGTATGTTGGTCAGGATACCATTGACGGAGCCGTCGTGGCCAGCTCCGGTTCCCAGGATTTCTCCGGTATTTTCCCACCAGGCAGGAAGTGATGCTGATCCTACTGGTGAACCCAGTGACAGGGAGTCGGTTTGGAGTACGATTCGGTAACTTCCGTTTCCGACTTTATTAAGAGAATAAGTTCCTGCTGCCCCTACGCGGGCGACCCGACTGACAGTATTGGTGCTGTTATTGACCAAGGTGGCATAGAGAGGATGACTCAAGCTAAGAGTGGTTGGAGTACCGTTGACCAGGTTGTCGGAGAGGGCATTCATATCTTCGAAGACAGTGCCACGAATAGTCAAGAAGTTGAAATAGCCACGTTCTTTGACTTCGGCATAATAGGAGGCTGCCCAAGTATTGAGGGTTCTGTTATTACCAAATCCATTGTCTCCGGTAGCAAACCAGGTATGATCGGGGCCCATGACACCAGTTACATTGACTCGTGGGTTGGAAGCAGTCTGCCCGGTGGTCAGTCCAGAAGTACTGAGGTTGGTGTCGTCCCAATAGATCATGTTGTCTTCCACATTACCAGGGCGGATGTTGGTGATACGGATACCTAAGCTTTGCTCAAAGTCAAAAATGGGGAAGTGAACCGGGAAGAAAATCACTGCTGCGATAAAGTTGATATCAGTACCGAGAGGAAGCAGGTTACCTGATGCATCTACCCCGTCCCAAATGATGTGATAGGTACCGGGTGAGTCAAAGTTGTAAGAAAGGATAATGTCGACTCCTTCGTCGTAGATTTCATTGTTGTTGAGGTCGACCAAAATATCTACCACACCGGGAAGGCTGATGGTCAGGTCCACTAAGGCTTCACCACCTACTGCAGGTGCGGTCTTTTCACGATAGTCTATAGAAAGTGAAGCAGTGGGAGGGTTGGTGGTTTTCCAGATTTCCGGGTCAGGATCGTTAATGAATAAAGGATACTGCAAGTTGCTGCTGGTACCGGTGCTGGATCGTCGATTTTCGAGGTAAGTGCCACTACTGATGGGGCCATGCTGATTGGCGAAGAAGTTGGTCCAGCCCCCGGTGCCACCTGGGACTCGGATTCTTTTTACAAAGTAGTCGTCGGTAGGGAGGGAGAAGGTGTTGTCCACCGGGATATAGAAACCGAAATCTGGAGAGAAACTGCTGGCATTTGCCACACCAGAGGAGATATTGTCCAGAGAGGTAGAGGCAGCGGTAGGTCGGCCGTTGGAAATACTCCAAAACTTGCTGTACACCCTGCCTGGCTTTTCTACATAATTTCCTGCAGTACCTGATGCTACGGTAATGTCCCAAAAATCAAGGTGAAATCCGTCGGTAAAATTTTGGTTGGAGGTGTTGGTTATTTCGACCCAAAAGGCACGATCTACTCCGGTAGTATTGGTGAAGTAGTGGGCTTCATATCCACCGACGTTGCCTGGAAGTAGAGTAGGCCCGATAGCAGCTTCGGAAGCGTTATTGGGTCTTCCCTGCACTACACCGGTTCCGTTGGCATCGTACTGCTTGTAGGTGGTAGTTCCTCCGCTTGAATATCCATAGGTAACCAAAGTTCTTCCTTCGGCGCTAGTTTTAGCATCAGGGAAAAATCCGGTATCAGTATTGTCATAGTACCAATACACTCTTAGATCACCGAAAGCAATGGTATTTGGTGAGCTATTGTTGATGGCTACGGCTCGGAATCCCCAGAAGACAGTTTCTCCTGCTTTCAGATAAACATACAGTCGATGAGCAGGATTGTACATGGTTTCGTAGGTTGATCCGCTGCGGTTGTCAGTGGAAGGGAGGAGCATAAAACCTCTTTTGGCAAAGCCTCCATTGTCAGTTCCATCACTGTTATTAGTAGCGTACCAAAGCATGGATTGTCCGCTTATGCCTTGACTCCAAATACCAGATCCTTCAGAATTTGCCCTCTGAAGAGGAAGGACAAAAAAAGCAAAAATGAGTAGGACACTACAAAAATTGTGGTTGGTAATCAGCTTTATGTATTTGTCCGCGAAATCCATATTCTCATGATCAAAACCGGATATTTTTTTGGTCTAATCATACTCTAAAGTACGGATTATCAGAGGGATTATCCATTGTTTAGTGTGATTGACAGGGTTTTGTAAACCAGATGTATTTTCGCTGGAAAGGTTCTATTTTGAGATAGTTTTGGTTCAAACCGAGGCTTATTTTCCTTTATTTTGGACAAAAAAATACCCCGACATTTCTGCCGGGGTAGATCTTTTTAGGGATAGATTTTTACCCGTTCATGCTGATCAAAAACTCTGCATTGTCCCGGGTTCCTTTCATTCGCTGAAGTAGGAATTCCATGGATTCTTGTGAGGTCATGTCACTCATCAGTTTTCTGAGGATCCACACGCGCTGCATTTCTTCTTTGTCCATCAGTAGGTCTTCTCTTCTAGTACCAGAGCTCAGGACGTCAATCGATGGATAGATTCTTCTGTTGGCGAGCTTGCGGTCTAGGGCAAGTTCCATATTACCGGTACCCTTGAATTCTTCAAAGATTACTTCGTCCATTTTTGAACCTGTCTCAACGAGTGCAGTGGCGATGATGGTGAGTGAACCACCATTTTCTACATTTCTTGCTGCACCAAAGAATCGCTTAGGTTTATGAAGCGCATTTGCATCCACTCCACCGGAAAGGATTTTACCAGAGCTCGGTACCACCGTATTGTGCGCTCTTGCCAATCTGGTGATGGAGTCAAGCAGGATGACCACATCGTGTCCCACTTCCACCATTCGCTTGGCTTTTTCGAGTACGATATTAGCTACTTTGACATGGCGCTCTGCCTGCTCATCGAAAGTAGAAGAAATTACTTCAGCCTTTACAGATCGAGCCATGTCTGTCACTTCTTCAGGCCTTTCGTCGATCAATAAGATCATCAAATGGACTTCCGGATGGTTGACGGTGATGGCGTTGGCGATTTGTTGTAAAAGTACAGTCTTACCTGTTTTTGGCTGGGCCACGATCATTCCTCGTTGTCCTTTTCCGATAGGTGCAAACAGATCAAGAATTCGGGTCGAATAGCCGTCCGCTTTTGTAGAGAGATTTAGCCTTTCCTCAGGGAAAAGTGGAGTCAGATACTCAAAAGGTACACGGTCTCGGATTTCATCTGTAGTCTTTCCATTGACTGTTCCCAATTTGAGCAAAGCAAAGTATTTCTCTCCTTCTTTAGGAGGGCGAATTGATCCTTTGATATGATCACCTGTCTTCAGTCCAAAAAGTTTGATCTGACTTGGAGACACATAGATGTCATCGGGAGATGCTAGGTAGTTGTAATCCAACGATCTAAGAAATCCGTAGCCTTCCTGCATAATTTCCAAAACCCCTTCGTTCTCAATTACCCCGTCAAATTCTCTTGGGCTAACGAATGGTTTTTTACGTGGAGGACCTGGAATCGTCTCCGCTGAAGGCATTAATACCTCATCCTGTGATTTGAAATTTTTTCTTCTTGGGAGCTCGATCTCTGCCTCTTGTTTTGGAGCTCTTTGCTCTTGAGAAGCTGATGTAGCCCCTTGCTCGGGTTGCGTTTCTTCAGAGACAGCTTCTGTGACATTTACTTCCTCAAATACCCTTCTTCTAGGACGGAAGGATTTAGACTCTTCAGAAGCTCCTTCATTGACTTCCTTTCTCTCAGGTCTAGGTTCCCGCTCTGGCCTAGGCTCTCTTTCAGGTCTAGGTTCTCTTCGCTCTGGTCTTGGAGTAAATTCTTTGGGGGCTCTAGGTTCCTGTCTTGGGGTTTCTGCCTTCGGAGCTTCCATTTCTGGAGTTTGCTCTGAGGTCCCGGCCTGTGGTTCAGAAGGAGATGTGGGGAGTTCAGTTACGTTTTGTCTTCTGAACTTTGATTTGAATTCGGGCTGATCTCCCTGAAGGGTAGGGGTGATGGAAGGAATTTCTGGAGTTTTTTCGGCTTGCTCTAAAGCCTGGGTCTCTACAATAGAGGGTTTTTTCTTGGGGAGAGCTTGCTCCGGGGTGATGGCTTGCTGATCAAGAATTGCGTAGACTAGCTCGTCTTTTTTAAGTGATTTGAAGTTTTTAACTCCAAGTTCTTCAGCAATCTCCTTCAGTTCAGATAAAAGCCTGATTCTGAGTTCTTCTATGTTGTACATAAAGAGGGTGTGAAATAAATAAGATCAGTAAAATGCGGTATTTGGGAACGTGAATAATTTTCTGAGCGAAAAAGGTCTGCAGGAAAGGCTCAAGTCAAAGTGGGCTGACTTGCTTTATTCACGGTGATGTCACAATATTAAAGGATGCATGTGGATTTAACAAATTTTTTCTTTTTGCCAGATTGATTTAAATCCGATAGAATTCAGCCCATTAGCTGGCGGATGATGGGCAAGGATTTAATCGGAGTGGGATGTTCGAGGTGCTCTGAATGGAATTCTAATAGGTAATCAAGCAGCTTTCTCCTTAAGGAAACCGGTACTTTAAAAGAGCTTTTAAACTTGTTTAAAAGTAAGTCTTCCAGATAGCTGATGGTTGTAGTTATTTCTTCCGGGGTAAAAGGGTGATGAATACTTTCAATCAAAAAGCCTTCTGCCTCTTCTGGAGCGAATCCCAGGAATTTTGCTTTTTCAAGAAGGAAAACCAATGGGAAATGGCCAAGGCTGCATTCTGCATTGTCAAGAAGCAAGACACTTTCCTCTAAAAAATCAAACAGCCAATCATTTTGATAGCCTTCATAAATGCTCCTGTTGATCACCTCAGTCATAAATAGGGCAATGCTCGTCCTCGTAAAATCAAAAGGAATCAATCGGTGAGGGAATAAAATTTTAGCTTCAGAAATCCGCTGAAGTCCCGCGTTTTCTTTGTCATAGACTACCAAATCGAGAAGGGTAAGCGGTTGGTAAAGTGCAATTTTACTTCCCTTACTTTGTGTCCTCACGCTATTGACTAGGTAGGCTTTAAGCCCAAGTTCACGGGTGAATATCCGAACAATTATGCTGGTGTCCTTGTATTTGAGGTAATTGAGTACGATCCCGCGAGTCTTTTTTAGCATGAGCTGTAAGGGTTACTTTTTATCCTCCAAAAAGCACTTCCTACATCTGGCTTCATAGCTTTCCTTTTCACCCAAAACCACTTTTTCCTTAGCCTCAGTCAGCCGAAGTGAAAAGGCTGCGAGGTCGCCACATTTCATGCAAATGGCGTGGACCTTGGTGACATATTCCGCAATAGCCATTATTCTCGGCATAGGTTCAAAAGGTTTACCCTCAAAGTCCATATCCAGTCCTGCCAGAATCACCCGCTTGCCTTGATTGGCAAGTAGCTGTACCACTCGGATGATTTCTTCATCAAAAAATTGGGCTTCATCGATGCCGACCACATCACAATCTCCAGCAAGCAAAAGAATATCTCCGGCAAAATTGACAGGCGTAGAACGAATGCTAGTCTCATTGTGGGAGACTACATCGGATTCGTGATATCGCTTATCTACGGAGGGTTTGAATATTTCTACTTTCAACTTGGCCAATCTGGATCTATTGAGCCTTCGGATCAGTTCTTCGGTTTTTCCCGAAAACATAGACCCGCAAATCACTTCGATTTGGCCGCTTCGGTCAGCGTTTTTTCGGCTACTTAAGGAAGGTTCTACAAACATGATCAGCTGGAATAGGTCATATGTGGAAACTTATTGACATCTGCCACACGGATAGTCAAGGTCTCGGCAAGTAAAATGGATTGGCAGGCAAGTCGCTCATTGGGTTTTAGGCGATTTTGATTGCGATAGAAAAGCTCTCGATCGGTTTCGCTACTGAGGTAATCCTGGCCCGAGACCACGATCATTTTGCAGGTGGTACATCTCCCTTTTTTCCCGCAGGCATGCATCCAATCGATACCGTTTTCATGAATTAATTCGATAACTTTACGATCGGTGCTATCCGAATCAAGACAGAAATTTTCGAGATTTTGAATGATAATCCGGGGCATCAGTTCGTTTGCTTTTGAAAACCAGACCCACTCATGACAGTTCAATTTAACAGCAATTATTTAGAAAGCTACTCCAAAGAATACGCCGAAGAAGTCTCAGATCGATTTTTTAACGGACGGCAATTTATCACCGGCCAGGAAATAATTCAGCTTACCAGTAGTACTCAAGTGAATTTTTTCGTCATCAAGCGTCTTTTTGAGCTTTGGCAAGAGGAATTAGCCAAACTGAAAAGCAGTCCTTATTTTGATTACAGGGATATAGCCGTTCATGACGCCCTTACCCAGTTTATGAATGTTCTTTCACGTCGAATCAAAGTGGAGAGAACCTTTCTTGAACCTATGATTGAAACTGCAGTTTCCCAGGCTATTCAAGTGGCTGTCGACCCAGTCTCTTTTTATCAAAGCGAAATCAAAAAGGCACCTTCAGGCAAGATCAATGAATTTATTCGGGAGAATAAAAAGTACTACAAGTGGCATGACCGAGTGATCTCTTTCCTGATTGATAAAGCTGGATTTGGACATGACCCCGAGGCATACCACAGGGCTATATCGGCAAATTACCAAGTGATTAAAGATTCCCTCGAGTCCACCAATCTACTGCTGGCGACTTTGGGTGATGTCAAAGCGTTTAATCTTGATTTGTTTTTGCCACAAGGCAATCCTACCTCTTCATTAGATGAATCCGAAGCAGCTTTCGACGCTTCTGACTCACCTGCGCCCTCTTTTTTTGAGGAAATCGAAGAAGAGGTAAGTCCTGCTGCTACTTTTTCCCAAGCGATTAAATCTGAGCCAATCGCCGAAAAACCCGCTCCTGCACCAATTCCTGTAGCCAAAAGTACTTCTAATAGTTTGGGGGTAAGATTAGACTCTTCCAAGCTAAAAGCTCAATTTGCCACTGAGTCCTACAAAGGAATGAAAGGAATTATGGGAGAGCTGTCTGAGAGTCTTGCCTTGAATCAGCGATTCATGTTTACCAAAGAATTATTTGATGGAAATGCTGACTTGCTTCGTCATGCACTGAAATCCATCGATGAAGCCGGATCATTTGAAAAGGCGGTGGAGCTAGTCAATTCCAGATTTGTCGCTGAACTTGGCTGGGAGACTGATTCAGAGGCAGTTTGGGAATTTATGCGATTGATCTATCGGAAATTTCTGGATTGATCCAAAATACTCATTAAAGTAAAAAGCGGAAGGTGACTTCCGCTTTTTCTTTATCTGAGATTTCAGTTTTGCTTTAATTAACTGATTCTGCCTAATTGGGTAGCTCTGGAAGAATCGAATTTGATGAAAATGAAAAGTAATACCGTAAATGACCAAAGAGAAGAACCTCCATAGCTGAAAAACGGTAATGGAATTCCTACAACAGGAAATAAGCCGATGGTCATGGCAATATTGATCATGAAGTGGAAAAGCAAAATAGAAACCACTCCATAGCCATAGATTCTTGAAAAACGTGTCTTTTGCCGCTCAGCCATGATAACCAAGCGATAGAGTAAGCCGGAGAATAGCCCTATCACTACTAAGCTACCTATCCAACCGAATTCCTCTCCAAGGGTACAGAATATAAAATCCGTGTGTTGCTCTGGCACAAAATCAAACTTGGTCTGAGTACCCTCCAGATATCCTTTTCCAAGGAGGCCTCCTGATCCGATAGCGATTTTGGACTGAGTCACATTCCAGCCTACCCCAAGAGGATCCAAATCTGGATTGAAAAGTACCATGATTCTATTTTGCTGATGAGGAGGGAGCTTGGATACGACAAAATCAATTGAATAGATATAGGCGATCAGACCAATTGCAATCATCGAAAATACAATCGCCCGTTGCCAAGATTTTCTTCCCAAAAAGATTAGTGCAGCTGTAATCAACACGATCGCACCTACCAGGAAGAGGTTATTTTCTATTCCCAGTCCCAAGAGTGTGATCGCAATCATTCCTAATCCCAAGACATAATACCATTGAGGGAGTCCCTCCCTGTAAAACATGATCAAGAGTGAAAAATACACCATTGCAGTACCTGTATCCGGTTGCAAGAGGATCAATACCACAGGAATCAATAAAACCGTGAATGCAATGAGCTGGTATTGTTTTTTTGACAAGTCAAAGGTGGGTCGTTCCATTACCTTAGCCAATGCCAATGCCGTGGCAAACTTTGCAAATTCACCTGGTTGTATTCTGAACTCTCCAAATCCGATCGATAGAATCTGTCCGTTTACTTCCTTACCCAAAACGGGTGTTACAATCAGGATCAGAAGAAAAAGGATGTAAATGACCAAAGAGAGGTTTTCAAAAAATCGATAATCCGCTACCATGATGATCATGATCAATCCCACAGCGACCCCGATTCTGACAAGTTGTTTACCGGAGTTGATCGAAAGATCAAAAATACTTTGGTCCAATTGACTGTCATAAACAGTCGCATAGATGTTGAACCAGCCGATGAGGACTAAGGCAAAATAGATCGAGACGGCTATCCAATCTACTCGGTTGATATGAATATCTGACTCTTTCATTTAATAGATAAAATTTCCTGCTAGGACATATTCCTGAAGTTCAGGTCTGCTGATTTCGCCTTTGATGTATTTTTCGATCATAAGAGAAGCTGTACTTGCGGCGGCTCTTCCTCCCCAGCCTGCATTTTCCACGTAAACTGCGATTGCGATTTTGGGATCATCTTTGGGGGCAAAGGCAATAAATACAGAGTGGTCTTCGCCGTGTGGATTTTGCGCAGTTCCTGTTTTACCAGCAATAACCAAATCCTTGATCACTGCTCTATTTGCGGTACCATAAAGTGCTTCCGCCATGGCATCTTGAATGAGGTTAAAGTGATGCGCGTCGATCCCTACTTCGTGTTTGATCTGAAATTTTCCCGGGATCTGGCTTGGATCTCCGTCGATTGCCTTCACCAAATGAGGGGTGTAATAGTATCCCTTATTGGCAAAAATGGCTGCCAGATTAGCCATCTGTAACGGAGTAACCTGCATTTCGCCCTGTCCAATGGAAAGCGAATAGATGGTCGAATACTTCCATCTTCCTGATCCATACACACGGTCATAAAGCTTACTGGAAGGAATATCACCCCCTTTTTCCCCATAAATATCCATTCCCAGAGGACTGCCCAAGCCAAACTTTAGCACTTTTTCTCTCCAGGAATTTAGGCCAATTTCTGTGTCTTTGAAGGTATTGGTGGATACCTCTTGATTAATGATTTGCCTGAATGCCTGATGGTAATAAGGATTGCAAGAATTACGAATGGCACCGAAAAGATCTACGGGACTGGGGTGATTGTGGCAAGCGACCAGTGATCTGTTGCAGGGGAATGTCGAACTGGGAGTTAATATGCCTTCTTGAAGGCCGATCAAACTTTGTACGATTTTAAAGATGGACCCCGGAGGATAGGTAGCCATGATTGGCCGGTTAAACAAAGGCTTTGAATTGTCATTGTTTAGCCTTTTGTATGTTTTACTAAACGCTGCTCCAGTGAGTTCATTGGGATCATAGAAAGGCGCGGAGATCATGGCAAGGATTTCTCCGGTTTTTGGCTCAATCGCCACGACAGAACCGGTTTTCCCATTCATCAGCATCTCACCATACCGCTGAAGCTCGAGGTCAATAGTGGAGGTGATGTTTTTCCCAGCAACAGAGGCGGTGTCATATTCTCCGTCTTTGAATGGTCCTTTGTCGACTCCTCGGACATTGACCATTTTATACTTCACACCTTTTTTGCCTCTCAGTTCATTTTCGTAGTACCTCTCGAGTCCACTCAGACCCACGTAATCGCCTTGTGTGTAATATTTCAGGGTGTCTTTTTCGAGTTGTGAGGAATTGATCTCTCCGATATAGCCCAAGGCGTGTGAGGCCGAAGGGAGTGGGTATGATCTGACAGATCTGGTCATGATAAACAACCCCGGATAATCCACGAGGAAGTCCTGAATTCTTGCAAAATCAGTGGTAGAGATCTGTTTGATTAGTGGAGAAGGTTTGACAGAGGAGTATTTTTTGGCAGCGGAGTAGCCCTCGATCAGGTCTTCTTTACTGATTTTAAAAAGCTGGCAAAACTGCGTGGTATCCTGAATTTTGAATTCTTTAGGGACTATCATCAGGTCAAAAATCGGATTGTTAAAGACCATAAGTTTCCCATTACGATCATAGACCAATCCCCGATAGGGGTGGTCTACAATGCGTTGGATAGCATTGCGTTCAGCTCTTTTCATAAAGCTGTCATCCAACACTTGGATCATGAAAAGCTTGATAAGCAAAACTGCACTCACCAAGAAAATCACGATGAGAATGACTGCCGGTCTTTGGTCTTTCATCCGATTATGACTTGATTTTTTACAGTCAGATGGAATCTCTTAAGGAATAAAAATATCCTTCGATCTGGCCATATTGACATACTCGATTTCATCAGATTCCTCTCTTCCTTTTGAAAAACAGGAGTTGTACAAGTATAGCCAAAAGCGTGGTGAAAATCGAGGATAAAATGCTTTTGTTAATCACCCCGAAAAAGCCTCCCGTACCCCACTGATCGGCTGTGAAAAATGCCAGTGAAAAGATGAATATCAGAGGGAAGGAATAGCTAATAAATCTTCCCAGTCCGAGTTCTGATAAGCTTGGCTCTTCTACTTCATCGTATCCTCCACTCGGACTGGTTACTTTCAACCAAAACGGTCTCAGGAAGGCTAGAAGTGTGACAGCGGCGGTATGCATGCCAATTGTTTCGTAAAAAATATCAATGGCCAAACCTATAAAAAACGCAATCAGCATCAGAGGAAAAGCCTGAATAGAGGTAGGCAAAATTAAAATTCCCAATAAGTACAAAAAGCCAAAGGCCAGCCCAAAAAGCGCTAAGTTTTTCAGAAAGAAAATCTGAACCAAGCCCAAGAGCAGCACAAGAAAAGTATAAGAGATTAAGCTTCTAATATTCATTGGTCATTTCTGATTGGCTGTAAAGCGAATCCAGCTCATTAAACTTGGTGTTTTCCACCAAATAGACGTAAGTCAATTTACTGAAATTAGTACTTAGCTTAACAGTCAAATCTAAATAGTTGGGGTCTTTTTTATCCGGCTCTACCTTGGAAATGACTCCTATCAAGATCCCTTCCGGAAAGACCGCATTAAATCCTGAAGTAATGACTGAATCGCCGGCTTGAGCGGTGACGTGTCTGGGAACATAGAGCAGTTTAGCTTCGGATGAATTAGAACCATCCCACTGCACGGAACTCAAGACTTCTGAAGATTTGATTTTTGAAGAAATCATAAGGCCCGTATTCAACAATGAAAATGCAACTGCGTAGTTTTCCGATACGGATTTTACTCTTCCGACCACTCCCTCAGAGTTGAAGACGCCCATTCCAGGTTTAATTCCATGTTTGGAGCCCTTATTGAGAGTCAGGTAATTTTGTGAGAAACGTAAAGAATTTGCAATTACCCTGGCTCCTCTAAATTCATACGTGGCTGCCAACGTAGAATCCAATGGGATTGACATGCTGTCCGGTTTGGATTGGAAAGCGATCAATTGACCCATTATTTGAGCATTTTCTTCTGTTAGCGCTTCATTGGCATCTGCCAGAGAGAAAAACTGAACGATGTCAGCCTGCTTTTTAAGGACATTCCCTACAAGTTGATTGGAACTATTAAAGAAAGCTGCACCCTGGGGAGAATTGTTGGAGACAATCATTCCGATGGCCAACACTTCAAGCAAAACAAATAAAATAAAAGCCCTTATTCGATAAAGGAACTGGAGGATGCGTAGCATTCAGAAATTAGGTCATCAATACGGTTCGGAAGTTTTGGATATTCTTTAGAGCGGTGCCCGTACCTCTTACCACGGCTCTGAGCGGATCCTCAGCGATGTGGATAGGAAGTTTGGTTTTCTGGTGTAGTCGCTTATCCAGTCCTTTTAGCAAAGCGCCACCTCCCGTGAGATGGATGCCATTGTCATAAATATCTGCAGAGAGTTCAGGCGGAGCAATTTCCAATGCTTTAAGGACAGCTTCTTCGATTTTGGAAACAGATTTATCCAAAGCAAATGCAATCTCAGAATAGGATACTTTGATCACTTTTGGAATACCAGTCATCAAGTCCCGTCCTCGGATTTCATAATCTTCAGGTGCATCGTCCAATTCAGTCAAGGCAGATCCAATTGCAATTTTTACCTTTTCGGCAGAACGCTCACCGATCAACAAATTATGCTGACGGCGCATGTAGTCAAGAATATCTTTGGTAAATGTATCTCCTGCCACTCGGATGGACTGGTCTGCTACGATGCCTGAAAGTGCAATCAGGGCGATTTCGGTAGTACCACCTCCGATATCTACTATCATAGAGCCCATAGGTTTTTCAATATCGATCCCGATACCAATTGCTGCAGCGATAGGTTCATAGATCATGTATACCTCTTTTGCACCGGCATGTTCGGCCGAGTCTCGTACCGCTCTTTTTTCTACTTCTGTGATTCCCGAGGGGATACAGATCACCATTCTGTGAGACTGAGGAAACATGCCTTTCTTCTGCCCAGGGATCATTTTAATCAGCCCTCGGATCATTTGTTCGGCAGCGTAGAAATCAGCAATCACACCATCCTTTAGAGGGCGGATAGTCTTGATGTTTTCATGGGTCTTTTCATGCATGTTCATAGCCTCTCGGCCTACAGCAAGAACCCTGTTGTTAGTTTTATCTATTGCGATGATGGAAGGTTCATCCACCACAATTTTATCTTTATGGATGATAAGGGTATTTGCTGTACCCAAATCGATGGCGATATCACTAGAGAAAAAATCAAATAATCCCATGTTGAAGTTTTGATTGGCTGTGGACTGGATTTTGGAGTTTAAGATAGTACCTCGGTACTGTTTTTAAACGCGGGTCGGCAAAATTATTATCTTAAATCGATAAAACTGAGTGAAAGAAGATTTTTTTGTTTTTGGACAGCTTTTTAAACAAGAGGTTCTAGTATCCTAAGTTTTTTGAAGATACAGGTAACAAAATTCTGAAAATCCATAGGTTTCATTTATGCCATTTTGTATTTCAGTATTCTTTACATTACTTTTGCAGCGTATTCGAAAGTTTCTGGAGGGGACAACAGTCCCCTCTTTCATTATCCCAAGCTTTGAGCAACGTGAAACAGGCGGTTTTAGAATTAGTGGAAAAATATCTCCCTGACGAGACCCACTTCGTGGTAGAAGTGAAGATGGAGGAGAAAGCTGGCAAAACCAGACTGCTTATTCTTATTGATGCAGATCAGGGAATCACCATAGATACCTGTGCATTAATCAGCCGGAAAATCTCCGAAGAGCTGGAATCACAGGATTTAATAGGTGATGCTTACATCCTTGAGGTTTCTTCACCAGGACTTGATTATCCGCTCACTACAGTCAGGCAATACCAAAAAAATCTCAATCGGGAGCTTAAGTTGACCTTGGCTACTGGCACAGATCTTCAAGGTAAGCTATTTCAAGTCAATGAAGATTCAATAAAATTATTGACCAAAAGAAAGGAAAAAGGAAAGAAAGCAATTGAAGAAGAAGTGGAAGTTCCTTTTTCAGAAATCAAAAAATCAATCGTACAAGTATCTTTTAAATAACTCCAATGGATGCCAAAATCTTAATAGAATCCTTCGCAGAGTTTGCGAGATCTAAAAATGTGGATCGACCTACGATGATCCGTATTCTGGAAGATGTATTCAGAGCGATGATCCGTAAAAAATTCGAAACTGACGAAAATTTCGACGTGACCATCAATGCCGATAAGGGAGACCTTGAAATATTCCGGATCCGCGAAATTGTCGATGACAACTCTGAGGATATTTGGGATTTTGATAAAATCAGCTTGAGCGATGCCCAAAAAATTGAACCTGATTTTGAAATCGGTGAGGAGGTTTATGAAAAAATTGAATTGGAAGAATTTGGTAGAAGAGCCGTCCAGATGGCCCGTCAGACTCTGATTCAACGCATCAAAGATCTCGAAAAAGACATTCTTTATAATAAATACGAAGAGCAAGTCGGCGAAATCATTTCTGCAGAAGTATACCAAATCCTAGGTCGGGAAATCTTGTTGATCGATGGCGAGGGCAATGAACTTATCCTTCCAAAAGGAGAGCAGATTTCTAAGGACCGATTTAGAAAAGGTGATACTGTAAAAGCGATTGTACATCGCGTGGACATGATCAATGGAAACCCCAAGGTGATTCTTTCGAGAACTTCCCCTGTATTTTTGGAGCGTTTGTTCGAAAACGAAGTACCAGAAGTCTATGACGGGTTAATCACTATCGTCAAAATCGTGCGTGAGCCAGGAGAAAGAGCCAAAGTAGCTGTGGAATCCTATGATGACCGCATTGATCCGGTTGGTGCTTGCGTAGGAATGAAAGGATCCAGAATCCATGCGGTGGTCCGTGAGCTTCAAAATGAAAATATCGATGTGATCAATTACACAGAGAACCTAGAACTCTATGTATCCAGAGCGTTGAGCCCAGCGAAAGTTTCATCAATTACAGTCAATCAAGAAAGTAAGAGAATCTCAGTATTTCTTAAGCCAGACCAAGTATCCTTGGCCATAGGTAAGGGAGGATTTAATATTAAGCTAGCCAGTAGATTGGTAGGATATGAAATCGATGTATTCAGAGAATTGAATGAATACGATGATGAAGATGTAGATTTGAATGAATTTTCTGATGAGATCGATCAGTGGATCATTGATGAACTCAAGAAAACAGGTTTGGATACAGCCAAGAGTGTGTTGGCATTGACCAAGGAGGATTTGATCCGCCGAACTGAATTGGAGGAAGAGACCATTGACGAGATTTTCCGAATACTCAGAACAGAATTTGAACAATAAGGGGGATTACCCCCCGAGAATACCCTAATTTTAATTAAGATTTCGTAAGAGGTTTTTGCTTATGTCAGAAGAAAAAATGATGCGATTAGGCCAGATAGCCAGAAAGCTCAACGTGGGTACGGCAACCATCGTGGAGTCCCTGGCTAAAAAGGGCTATGAGGTGGAGAACAATCCAAATTCTAAAATCAACATGGATCAAGTTGCCATGCTTGAAAAGGAATTTAAGTCCTCTGCTCTTGAAAAAGAAGAGGCTTCCCACCTTTCCATTGGAAAGCGTCATGAGCCTGTGTCGCTCGAACATGAAGCGCCCAAGCAGGAAAAGGCCCCTGAGCCTGCACCTGCGTCGGTTCATAAGGAAGAACCAAAACCTGCACCACCTGCGCCGGAGGTAAAAGCAGAAGAGCCAAAGGTGGAGAAAGTGGTAGCAGATGCTCCAAAGCTTGAAGGAATCAAGATCCTAGGTAAGATTGATCTGGAAAAAAAGCCAGCACCAGCACCTACCCCAACACCAGCCCCAACCCCTGTGCAGCAACCAAAGCCTGCGCCGGCTCCAGTACAAAAAGTGGAGAGAGCTCCCGAGCCTCCGAAACCGCAGCCGGCGCCTCAGCCAAAGCCAGCGCCTGCTCAGCCACAGCAACAGACTCAAAAACCTCAAAATGCGCCACAGCCACCAGCTGCACCTCAGCCTAAGCCGGAGCCAGTTAAAGTAGAACCTGTTCAGGATGAAGTAATTGCGGCTAAAGCTGATTCCCTGAAGGGTCTGACAGTTTTGGGTAAAATTGAGTTGCCAGTAGATCGTGCTAAGAAAAAAGGTGGTCCTGTAGCATCCTCCGATGAAAAAGGAAGGGATAAAAAGCGTCCGAGAAAAAGAATAGATAAACCTGGGACTCCTGGCCAGCAAACTGGTCAAGGTCAAGGAAATCCTGCTGGTCAAGGTGGTCAGAATAGACCGCAAGACCAGAGAGGAAATAGACCGGGCCAAGGTGGTGGTGGTCAACAAAACCGCGGAGGTCAACCAAACCGTGGTGGAGGAAATCAGCAACCACAGCAGCGTCTCCAAAAGGCAGAACCTACTCCAAAAGAAATTCAGGACCAGATCAAGCAAACCCTGGCAAGACTTCAGAGCAATAAGCCTGGAGGTAAGACCAAATCTAGACGTGATAAGCGTGCCGAAAGAGACAGAGATGTCGAAATGGAGGGAGATGAATCCAAAATCCTCAAGGTTACTGAATTCATATCTGCTAATGACCTTGCTTCGCTACTAGATGTATCTGTAAACCAGATTATTTCTACTTGCTTATCTTTGGGAATGTTCGTTTCCATTAATCAGCGATTGGACGCAGAGGCGATCACAATTATTGCTGATGAGTTTGGCTATGATGTCGAATTCACCAAATCGATCGAAGATGAGATGGAGGAAGAGGTAGCTGATACAGATGAGGAACTGGAAGAAAGAGCTCCAATCGTTACCATCATGGGTCACGTTGACCATGGTAAGACCTCCTTGCTTGACTACATCCGTATGTCAAAAGTGACTGCTGCAGAAGCTGGAGGTATTACTCAGCACATCGGTGCTTATGATGTAATGACCAAGACTGGACACAAAATAGCCTTCTTGGATACACCTGGTCACGAAGCATTTACTGCTATGCGTGCACGTGGTGCCAAAATCACCGACGTGGCTATCATCGTAATTGCTGCGGACGACAGCATCATGCCTCAGACCAAGGAAGCCATCAACCACGCTCAAGTAGCTGGAGTACCGATGATTTTTGCCATCAATAAGGTGGATAAACCAAATGCCCGTCCTGAGAAAATCAAGGAAGAACTTGCAAACATGAACCTTTTGGTTGAGGACTGGGGTGGTAAATACCAATCACAGGAAATTTCAGCTAAGACCGGTCAAGGTGTAGACGAGCTTTTGGAAAAAGTGCTCTTAGAGTCTGAAATCCTCGAATTGAAGGCTAATCCGAATAAAAATGCGGTGGGTACAGTGATCGAAGCTTCTTTGGACAAAGGACGTGGTTATGTAGCCACCATCATGGTACAAGCGGGTACTTTAAAAATCGGAGATATCATGCTGGCAGGTCAGCACTATGGTCGTGTAAAAGCGATGTTTGACCACAAAGGAAAAAAACTGAAAGAAGCAGGCCCTTCTACGCCGGTACAGGTGTTGGGTCTTAGCGGAGCACCGCAGGCTGGTGATACGATCAAAGTATATGACACCGAAAGGGAAGCAAGAGAAATTGCCAATTCCAGAGAGCAAATTCACAGAGAGCAGAGCTTGCGTACCAAGAAGCACATCACGCTCGATGAAATTGGTCGTCGATTGGCTATCGGTAGCTTCAAAGAGCTCAACATCATCATCAAAGGTGACGTGGACGGTTCTGTGGAAGCACTTTCTGATTCCTTGCTCAAGCTTTCTAAAGATGAAGTGAAAGTAAGTATCATTCATAAGGGTGTGGGTCAGATCTCCGAGTCAGATGTTCTATTGGCATCGGCTTCAGATGCGATCATTATCGGCTTTCAGGTTCGTCCTTCATCTAACGCGAAGAAACTGGCCGAGCAGGAAGAAATTGAAATTCGTCACTATTCGATCATCTATGATGCGATCAATCAGATCAAAGATGCCATCGAAGGTATGCTTGAACCAGAATATGAAGAAGTCATCACCGGTAACATCATCGTCCGTGAGGTATTCAAGATCTCTAAAGTGGGAACAGTCGCAGGTTCGTATGTGACTGACGGATTCATCACTAGAAAGAATAAGATTCGTATTGTTCGTGACGGTATTGTTATTCACGAAGGAGAAATCGATCAGCTGAAGCGATTCAAAGACGATGTATCCGAAGTGAAAGCAGGTTATGAGTGTGGTATCTCCATCAAAAACTTCAATAATATCCAAATCGATGATACGATTGAAGGTTATGAGATGAGAGAAATCAAGCGTAAGAAATAATCTTTTAATTTGAAATAATGAAAAAGGAACGGCGAGAGCTGTTCCTTTTTTAGTTTTGTGCCATGCTCCCAGCTTTCAAGATCCTTGTCCTTATTTTTCTGGTGATTTCTTTAGGTTCTTTTCTCATTGGACTTGTTCGCCCGGTCTATGTGCTCTGGTTTCTGGATCGATTTAATAGGCTCAAAGTGATTAAGATTTACGGACTTGTGTCTCTTTTCTTAGTGGCTATCTGGTTACTAATGAACTTGTTCGAATAGATGCAAAATAAAATTTCAATAAGTAGCTAACTTCAAATTATTCTCCTGTTCCCTGAAAAAAAGCATCTTAGGATTTTATTTTTACCAGATTTTCTTTCACTTTTCAGATTGTAATCAATTTCCATTGAGAAAAGCGGTCTCCATAGTACTCCTTGCATGCTTTGCCATCTTTCATTTTGGCTACTATGCATTTTATTTTTCCGCTAATATCTCCATAGAAAATAGGTGGAAAGATCAAATTTACGGGGATCAAATTGGGTCTTTTGAAGAAAGGATCATGGAGATTCCGTTGAATGCCCCTTACATGGCTAATCAGGAGGAGTTTCAATCGACCAATACCCGATTTGAAAAAGATGGGAAGTATTTCAGAGCGATCAAGCAGCGTTACCAAAATGACACCCTTCAGGTAGTCTATGTGCCTGATACGGCTAGAAGAGTTCTTGATAGCACTGTCAAAAAGTGGATTTCTTCTTTGGTAGAAGATGAATTGCCACAAGATCAAAATGGCAAAAATTTTCTTAAGCTTTTTGCAAAAGATTACCTCGAAACAAAAGCGTTTGGTTTGGAGGCTCCAAACCGTGGCGCTTATGACATAATGATTGGGTTTATTTTTTCACCTTACATGAGTCCTTTTTTCACTTTAGATTCACCACCTCCACAGTTAGGTTGATCTTTTTCTAATCGTACTCAAGTAAGGCAAATCTGCCTTGTTCTTGGGTAATATTCTATTCCATTTATTCGATTGAATTAGGAGTAATCACTCCCTGATAGATCGGTGGAATAATCTTTTCCTCATTTCACTATCAATTACTATGAACTTCAAATCCAGAATTCTGGGCTTGCTCGCTGCGAGCTTGGGAATCGCTACTATATCTATTGCCCAAACGCCCACAGACGGCTTGATGATGCCCAAAGGGGAAATATGTGTCGCTGTGGTCTATGAAAATGCCTCCTGGGGGCGCTATTGGGAGGGGACATATACCCGAGAAAATGCCAATATCGGTACCTTCACCAGACAGATGCTGATGCCTATGGTCGTGGGTGGAATCACAGATAAAATCAATTTTATTGTAAGTCTTCCCTTCGTAAAGACTGAAGCGACTACTGGCCAAATGGCTGGAGTCGATGGTCTCCAGGATCTAAGTCTTTCGCTCAAAGCTCAAGTGGTTGATAAAGCACTTGGAAAGGGGAAGCTGATGGGTTTCTCCAATCTCAGCTTTAGCACACCCGCTTCCAATTATTTGTCAGATTATATGCCGTTCAGCCTAGGATTTGGTTCTAATGAACTTGGCCTTAGAGCGATCGGTCAATATGAATTAGATAAGGGTCCTTATTTAAGGGGCTCTTTCTCCTACTTGCATAGGGGCACTACCGAAGCAGAACGCGATTTTTATTTTAACGATGGCGCCTTCTATACGTCGACGATGGATGTGCCCGATGCGGTTCATGCACAATTGGCATTGGGTTCTTGGTTTTTGAATAAGAAACTAAGGGTAGAAGCTAGTCTGACTACTTTCCGTTGTGCCACTGGCGACGATATCCGTGCCTACAATATGCCACAGCCAACCAATAAGGTCGACTTTGACCGAATAGAAGGCTTTGCGCAGTACTATTTTACAGGCGGACGGGGCTTTGGCGTCATTGCTTATTACAACCACATGTTTTCAGGTCGAAACATGGGTCAGTTTTCAGGATTTGGCCTGGGAATGACCTATCAATTTAAAGCCTTTTGATTTAATCTAACCATGAAAAAATATTTCTACCTCACGATAATTTTGATGGCACCTGCTTTTCTTTTCCACAGTTGTGTGGAGGATCTGCCTACCTATTTTGAATACTCAGGTTATGAATTTGCAAACCTAGACGCTGATGCTGGCACTTGGAATTTGGTCTTACACAATTCCAAGGAGCAGGTTGCCATCCCGGTTCCGGCCTTGGCTGGTTCTACTGAATTGAACAGGGAATTGGCTGATGCCAAAGAAAAAATTTCCCGGGCAACATCCAGTCAAAGGGATGCGGTAAAGTATTGGACGAATAATCCACTGCTCAGATGGAATGAAATTGCTTTGGAACTGGCTACTAAGTATAATTTGATTCCAGCCCCAAATCCAGATGGGACCTACCCTTCACCGGATCTGGCTAATCCAGGCAAATATCCCCTTTACCCCTATTCCCATCCACCTTATACCAGCCGAATGCTGGCTTACTTGAGTGTAGCACAGTATGATGGGCTAATCATGGCTTGGCACTATAAATATAAATTCAAGCGAGAAGCTCCTTACCAGCTAGATTCACAGATTAAGACTGCTTATGAAAATAATAATCTCTATTCATATCCCTCAGATGGAGCTGTCATAGCGATTTCATCCAGAGAAATCCTTACCGCGATGTTTCCATTGGAAAAAGAGTACCTCGCTAAATTGGCTGATGAACATTTGGAATCACTGATTCTTGCAGGAACTAATGTTGCCAGTGATGTGGAAGCGGGTAAAGTAATTGGAGCAGAAGTTGCCAAAACAGCACTGGCTAGAGCTTCAACCGACGGAATGAAAAATGCCCAAACTAATAAGGCAAAATCTGATTCAATTAAAAATGCTGCGAAGGAACGGTTTGGATGGTATTGGGAAAACATGGAATCCCCTCAGCGGCCTGTTGGCTTGGCTCCATTGTTTGGAAAAGTAAGGCCATGGAATATTCCAAATGTAGAGTCGGTCCGTGTTGGCCCCCCTCCAGCTCCAGGTTCTGCCGAGTTCAATAAGGATGCAGAAGAGCTCAAAAGGTTTGCATCAGGCCTAACTCCAGAGCAGCGAAGAATCGCCAATTTCTGGAATGATGGATTGAACACCTACACACCTCCGGGGCATTGGAACCGACTGGCTAAGGAAAAAACAGTGGCAAATCGACTAAGTCCCGTGCGTACTGCTAGGGTGTTTGCCTATATGAATATGGCGATTATGGATGCGGGCATCAGTTGTTGGGATGTAAAATATTACTATCACTACCCTAGGCCAATTCAGACAATTCCAGGGTTCAAGACCATTTTAGGTACTCCTAATTTTCCTGCGTACACGTCTGGCCATAGTACCTTTTCTGGGGCAGCGGCAGAAGTGTTGTCCTATTTTTTCCCTTCTGATGAGGATCAATTTAGGGATTGGGCAGAAGAAGCTGCCCTATCAAGGATTTATGGGGGTATTCACTACCGATTTGATGCGGAAGTAGGACTAGAGCAAGGCAAAGCTGTAGGAATTTATTCAGTAGCTCGGGCCAAAATGGACCTAGAGGAATAATGCTTTAATCATTGAAGTCAAAGGGCCTTTGCGGGCTCTTTGACTTCACTTTTCAAACTTTTAAAGGCTAGGAAAATAAGCGAAATCGCTAAAACAAATAGTAATCCTGCAATAACGGCAAGCACATATCCTTTTTCCTGATAGTTTTTCCATGCCACAAGACCCAATGAAGCTAGAGTCACTGTAAACATGAAAAACATCGGAATAGTCACGAAAGTCGCCGGAATATTCTTTTTGATCAACCAAACCGCAATGGTCAACAGCGCCAAAGCTGCCAAAAGTTGATTAGCTGATCCGAAAATCGGCCAAAGCGTGGAAAATTCACCAGAAGCGAGGAGCAGAATCGATAGAATCACGACCACTGTGGTTGATAGGTATCGGTTCGTAGCCAGAACTTTGGCAGCGGGCTGAGGCATGTCTTCGAAGTATTCTTGGAGCGTAAATCTAGCAAGTCGGGTACAGGTGTCTAAGGTGGTTAAGGCAAAAGCTGAAACCGTGAGGGCTACAAAGCCAACAGCAAAAGTTTCCGAAATCCCTAAAGTAGCGATCATTCCGCCCAATCCAGTAGAAAATAAGGCGACAGGACCTTCGGCGGTAAGTCGTTCCATGTATTCAGATCGAGATAAGACAACTACCGCGCCGACAGAAATTATCGCTAAAAAGGATTCAATCAGCATTCCTCCAAAACCTACAATCTTGGCATCGCTCTCTTTGTCCAATTGTTTTGAAGTAGTTCCGGAAGCTACCAAAGAATGAAACCCTGAAATTGCTCCGCAGGCGATGGTTACGAAAAGGACGGGAAATACATACCCCAGACTTTCGCTTGAGGCTTGTACTTGAGTACTCATTTCAATTTGGGGATTCGCCACTACCACGCCAGCTACCGCCGCGATCATCATTCCGTAAAGTAAGTAGCTATTGAGGTAATCTCTGGGCTGAAGTAACATTGAAACAGGCGTCACCGAAGCCAAAAATGCGTAGCCAAGTAATCCTAAAATCCAAGCCTCATAACTCAGCTCGAATGGCAATTGAGTGCCCAAATAGACAAAGTAGTACATCAGAATAACTCCGACTACGGTCAGGATGACAAAAGAGGTAGTTTTGTTTCCAACCCATCGGTTGACATATCCAAAGGCGACTGCAAGGAAGATAAACAAAATGGAGGCCGAGGCAACACCAGGATTCGCGACAAAGGTTTTGGCTATAATGTCTGAGAAAACACCAATCACTAGAATTAAGGTGGAGAAGCTGAAAATGATAAACAACTGCTTTCCTTTAACCCCAATTTGATTTCTTATAATCACTCCGATGGATTTTCCTTCTGTGCGTAAGGATGCCGCCATGCTACCCAAATCGTGCACTGCTCCGAAAAAAATACCTCCCACCAAAATCCAGATTACCGCAGGAATCCAACCAAACGTTACTGCTATGATTGGTCCTACAATCGGACCTGCTCCGGCAATCGATGCAAAATGGTGACCTAAAACGACAATTGGCTTACTCGGCTCATAATCCACCCCATCTCTCAATAAGTGGGATGGAGCTTTTCGGGAGTCATCCAGTCCAAATCTCTTGTAGACAAAATTTCCATAAATCTTGTAAGCAAGAAATAAGATGATTCCAGAAATCAGAAGTAATAGAGAGAGACTCATGTTTATTTTGGGCAAGGTGAAATTAGCCTTTGAAAATCCGTGTTTTTACTAGCATTTCAAAATAAAGACAGGGACTCTTGGTTTTTAATCACGTTAACATCTTTCACTTGTGAGTGTAGGTAGGGTATCAAAGGCAATTAAATTTTAATTACTGGAGATTAGGTCTAAATTTGTGTCCTTTGACTTGTCAAAAGATAACCTAACTAAATCGATATGGCTTGGTTTAAAAGAACTGACAAAGGCATTAAAACCTCCACTGCGGAAAAAAAAGATGCACCTGACGGACTTTGGTTTAAAACCCCTTCAGGAAGCATCATCCATACGAGAGAGCTGAAAAGCAATGCCTATGTGTCCCCCAATGATGATTTTCACGTCAAAATAGGTTCTAAGGAATATTTTGAGATCCTGTTTGATAATAATAAGTTCACTGAAATGGATGCCGAGATGAAGTCAGGTGATCCATTGAAGTTTGTAGATACCAAACCCTATTCATCTCGAATCGATGCCACTATCAAAAAAGCTGAGTTGAATGATGCAGTAAGGACCGCGCACGGCAAAATGAATGGTCTTGACTTAGTCGTAGCTTGTATGGACTTCAATTTTATCGGCGGTTCCATGGGCTCGGTAGTGGGAGAGAAAATAGCCAGGGCCATCGATCACTCCCTGAAGCACAAAGTTCCTTTTTTGATGATCTCCAAATCCGGGGGTGCCCGAATGATGGAAGCTGGTTTTTCTTTAATGCAAATGGCAAAGACCTCCGCCAAGCTAGCACTACTCGATCAAGCAGGTATTCCTTACATTTCTCTTTTGACAGATCCTACTACCGGTGGTGTGACAGCTTCTTATGCTATGTTGGGTGATTTTAATATTGCTGAGCCCGGATCTTTGATCGGATTTGCAGGACCGAGGGTAATCCGCGAGACCATTGGTAAGGATTTACCTAAAGGTTTTCAAAGTGCAGAATTTGTGTTGGAACACGGATTTCTTGATTTCATCATTGATAGAAGACAGTTGAAATCAAGATTGACCACTTTGCTAAACCTCTTGAACAATTAATCAGTTATTCCATCAAAATCTATCTTGAATTCAAGCCAAATTTGAAATCTCTTTTGGCCTGTTTTATTGATTAATAAATATATTTGTGCTCCCAAAAAAGGGCTAATTCCTACGAAAAGTAAAACCAAAATTTCATGGGTTCTGTAATTATTACGTCCATTGTAGCATTCACGGTAATTATCCTGCTACTGGTTCTAATCCTCTTGTTCGCCCAGTCTAAGCTGGTCAACTCAGGGGATGTTAAGATTATCATCAATGGAGATGAGAGTAATCCTGTAATCGCTTCGGCGGGGACGAGCTTGCTCTCTACTCTGGGTAATCAAAAGATTTTTCTTCCTTCCGCTTGCGGTGGAGGTGGTACTTGTGCAATGTGCAAGTGTGTGGTTGAAGATGGAGGCGGAGACGTACTCCCTACTGAAGTCGGTCACCTTAGCCGAGCCGAACAGCAAGGCAAAGTGAGATTGGCATGTCAGGTGAAGGTAAAGCAGGATATGAAAATCCGTGTACCTGAAGAAATCTTCGGTATCAAAAAGTGGGAATGCGAGGTAATCTCCAACTACAACGTATCTACCTTTATCAAAGAATTTAAAGTTAAACTCCCAGAAGGTGAGACGCTCCACTTCGAGGCTGGAGGATATATCCAGATTGACGTACCTGCGATCACAGTAAACTTTAAGGATATGGACATCACGCCGCATCCTGAGTTGGGTCACCCTGCTGACGTATACAAAAGTGATTGGGACAAGTTCGGTCTTTGGTCTTTGGTCATGAAAAATGATGAGCCTCTCTTCAGAGCCTACTCTATGGCCAACCACCCTGCTGAAGGTAACATTGTCATGTTGACCATTCGTATTGCTACTCCGCCATGGGATAGAGCCAACAACAGATGGATGGATGTCAATCCAGGTGTTTGTTCTTCTTATGTGTTCTCAAGAAAGCCAGGTGATAAGGTAACAGTCTCTGGTCCATATGGAGAATTCCACATCAACCCAACTGAAAGAGAAATGGTCTACATCGGTGGTGGTGCAGGTATGGCTCCTCTAAGAGCGCAAATCTTCCACCTTTTCCATACAGAAAAGACTCATCGAAAAGTGTCTTATTGGTACGGTGGCCGATCTAAGAAAGAGTTGTTCTACGTTCCTCATTTCAGAGAAATCGAGAAAGAGTTCCCTAACTTCAATTTCCACATTGGACTTTCCGAGCCGCTTCCTGAAGACAACTGGAAAATCAAAAAATCTCTTGACGATAGAGAGGCAGACGGATATGTAGGATTTATTCACCAGGTATTGTATGACAATTACCTGAAGAATCACCCTGAGCCAGATGATGTAGAATACTACCTCTGCGGTCCTCCATTGATGAACTCAGCTGTATTGAAGCTTCTTGATGACATGGGTATTCCAAAAGAAAATATCAGATTTGACGACTTCGGTGGTTAATCAAAAATAGAATCCCGCTTCGGCGGGATTTTTTGTTTAGTACCATTTTTGTTTATTTCAGTATCACAAACACCCACTATGAATCTTCAGTCCTTTTTTGAGCCTGTGGCCCCTTTTCTCTTTGAGAAAAACTATCAAGAAAACTCCTTTTACCGTCATATTTCCGTGTATCAGGATGTGTTTCCTGAACTCAAAAACACTCATCTAGCGCTAATCGGCTTGAAAGAAAGTCGCGGTGCCAAGCGTTCAGAAAGCATGGAAAGAGGGAGTTCTGAAATCAGAGAAAAGCTTTACGAGTTGAAGAAAGGACCTATTCCCTATAAAATTGTGGATTTGGGGGACTTGATTTCTGGAGAATCACTCAATGATACCTATCAGAATATCCGTCAGGTGGGAGATTATTTGATGAAGCATCAGGTATTGCCCATCTTCTTTGGAGGGTCACACGATTTGGATTATGGCCAATACCTATCCTACCAAAAGATGAAAAAACTCATCACCATGCTGACGGTAGATGCCAAGATCGACATGGAAGAGTCTGGTCCGGAAAGTGATAGACACACACAAGAAATCGTGTTGCACCAACCTAATTTTTTATTCTCGAATACTCACCTTGCCTATCAGAGTTTTTTAGTGGACTCGACCTTGGTCAATGTTCTGGAAAAACTATACTTTGACCACCTCAGACTGGGACAAATAAGAGATAATTTCAAAGAAATTGAGCCGCTGATCCGTGATGCCGATTTGATGAGTTTTGACCTCTGCGCGATCCAGTCTTCCGTTGCGCCCGGTGCAGTGGATGCCCAGCCTTTTGGCTTAACCGGGGAGGAGGCCTGTCAGATCTGTTGGTTTGCCGGAACAAATGAAAAATTGAGCTCCTTCGGAGTCTATGGATACGATCCTTATTTTGATGATGCCAATAATAAGACAGCTAAGGTTGCTGCGGTCATGATTTGGTACTTTATCGAAGGGTTTTATAGCAGAAAGGACAGCCTTTCTTTCAAAAGTGCAGACTACATCAAGTATACTGTTTCCCTTGATACCAAGCCAAACACGCTGGTTTTTTATAAAAGTAAGCGAAGTGGCAAATGGTGGATGGAAATCCCTCACCACGAAACCTTCCGCTTTGACCGGGTGAGCACGGTTCCTTGTAGCTATGCTGATTACCAATTAGCCCAAAAAGGAGAGGTTCCCGAGCGTTGGATTAATGCGCAGATTAAATTGTCCTGATGAAGGTCTATACCAAGCAGCAGTTGGCCCTTAGAAATGGGCAAGACAAACCTGAGATTTGGGTAGCTTTTCGTGGGATAATTTATGATGTTGGTAGTTCTAGATTATGGAAGAACGGGAAGCATTACGAGCACTGGGCGGGTCAAGACCTGACTGAAGAGCTGGCAGATGCGCCTCACACCGAGAAAGTATTTGAAAAATTTACGGCCATAGGCCAACTTGCATAGTATGATTTTAATCGCAGATAGCGGTTCCAGCAAAACCGACTGGAGAGTAATTCACAAAAATGGCCAAATCAGTCAGCATCGCGGAGTAGGATTTAATCCCTACTACATGACTTCAGAAGAGATGGCTATCCAGATGAGAGAAGATTTCTTACTCAATCTTTCAGGGGAAATCAACCAGATCTATTACTATGGTGCAGGATGTGCCGTTCCAGAGCGTAAGGAAGAAGTGAAGAATGCGTTGCGCACTATTTTTCCTGTGGCTGAAATTCACATAGATCATGATCTAGCCGCCGCCGCGCATGCCACCTGTGGGCATAAGCCTGGAATCGCCTGTATTTTGGGTACAGGATCCAATAGCTGTGATTACGATGGAGAAAATATCATTGCCACTAGACCCGCAGCGGGATATATTTTGGGAGACGAAGGTGGAGGATGCTATGTGGGGCGCAAGTTTCTTCAGGATTTTATTCATGAAGAAATGCCTCAGAATATCCGAGAGGCAGCCATCGAACGATTTCACATCAGCCAGAACATCATTCAGGATCATGTGTACCGGCAGCCTTATCCTAGCAGGTATATGGCCAGTTTTTGCAGGTTTATTACCGAGCACAAAGCCGACCCGTATTGCTATGGACTGTTTTACCAGGCTTTTCGGGACTTCTTTGCCAAGCATGTCTGTAAGTATGAAGATTACCAAAGCAAACCCGTGAGTTTTGTGGGTTCGATTGCTTTTTACAACAGCGATATTTTGAGAAAAGCAGCCTTTGATACAGGCATCCAAGTCCACATTATCATCGAAAGTCCAATAGCCGGACTGACACTTTACCACCAGGAAAAACTATGAACAAGGTAACCGAAAGTAGCTCCCACTATCAAAACCTCGAGCAAATGGGGGTGATGGAATTGCTTCAGAATATCAATGCTGAAGATCATAAAGTAGCTCCTGCTGTAAAGGAAAAATTGGGAGCGATCTCTGCCTTGGTGGAGCAAATTGTGCCAAGAATGAGGGAAGGCGGTCGGCTTTTTTATATCGGAGCAGGCACAAGCGGAAGATTGGGAATTTTGGATGCTTCCGAGTGCCCGCCGACTTACGGAGTACCGCACGATTGGGTCATTGGACTGATTGCAGGAGGTGATGCTGCGATCCGTAAAGCTGTAGAAAATGCCGAGGATGATCCGACCCAGGCTTGGAATGATATTCAGGCGTATGGATTTTCAGAGTTGGATACCGTGATTGGAATCGCTGCCTCAGGGACGACTCCCTATGTCATCGGAGGCGTGACGATGGCTCGCGAAAAGGGACTCTTGACAGGCTGCATCACGTGTAATCCTGGCTCTCCCTTAGCACAAGCAGTGGAATACCCTATCGAAGTAGTCGTGGGGCCTGAGTTTGTCACGGGAAGCACCCGTATGAAATCCGGTACTGCTCAGAAGTTGGTTCTCAACATGCTTTCTACCGCGGTAATGATCAAACTTGACAGAGTAAAAGGGAATAAAATGGTCGATATGCAGCTTTCTAATGCCAAACTGGTCGATAGAGGCACAAAAATGATCATGGAATCCACCGGCCTGAGTTATGAAGTAGCCAATCAATTATTGCTATCGGAGGGCTCAGTTAGGAACGCGACAGAATATTATTACAAAAATCAAAGTAAATTCTAACTAAAATTCGGTTTTGGGTAACCACATTGGATGGATATCGCTTATCTTTGATGCCCAATTAAGCGTTTGAAATTCATGAGTTTATCATTTGATTTCAAAAGTCCATAAAAGCAGGAAGTATTTGACTAAAACCCTGTTGTTCTCGGTCACCAATGCTTAATTCTAACACCAAACTACAGCAGTGATGCTGCAAAATCATGAAAAAGAACAATTCAAGAAAACCATTTTTCAGCGAAGACAAAAAGGACTTCGATTCATCCAAGAGACCAGATTTTTCTTCCAAAGGGTCAAAATTTAACAAATCAGAAGGTAAGTCTGAGTTTAAAGGAAAGTCTTATGGGAAAAAGGAAGACTCATTTGACAAAAAACCTTTCCAGAAAAAATCCGACGATAAGCCTTCTTTTGGGAGTAAACCAAAAGGAAGATTTTTTAAGGAAGAAGGAAAATCATTCGATAAGCCGGCATTCGGTAAGCGAGGCGATTCCGAATCAACCGGACGAAAGCCATTTGGTGAAAAGAGGTTTGATAAGCCTTCAGGAGAGCCTAAAAAGTGGGAAAAGAGCGAAGGCAAACCGTTTGGCAAAAAATCCTTTGGGGAGAAGCCTGACAGATTTGGGAAAGAAGGTGCATCTGAGAAGAAGTTTGGACCAAAAAGAACCGAGGGTAGCAAGACCTATTCGGAGCGATCTGAAAGACCTTCACGAGGAGATTTTGGAAAGGATAAATTTTCAAAAGGACCTAAATCTGGGGGTGATAAGCCTTTCAAGAAGGATTTTTCAAGCGAAAAATTCAATCCTGAGACCGGGGAAAGATTAGTTTATAAAGGAAGAGGCAAAGATCAGAAGCCTATTTTTGGAGTAGAAGAAAAGAAATTTACTCCGGAAAGTGGAAGCGAAAAACGTGGATTTGGTAAAAAACACCCCAAGCGTGTAGAGTTGAACCCGGATCGACCTGATTATAACTTTGACAACCTTCCCCAAAAGAAGAATAAAAAGGAAGCTGATGATTTATTGAGGTTGAATAAATACATCGCCAACTCAGGGATTTGCAGCAGAAGAGAGGCGGATGACCTGATCACCAAAGGTCTCGTGATGGTCAATGGGGAAGTGATCAAAGAAATGGGCTACAAGGTCAAGAAAACCGACCGAGTGGTATTTGAAGGAAAGCGAATCAATCCTGAAAAGCCGGTCTATGTACTTTTGAATAAGCCCAAGGACTTTATCACAACCACCGAAGATCCGATGGAGCGCAAGACGGTGATGAAGCTGGTGGAAAATGCCTGTGAGGAACGAATTTTCCCGGTGGGACGATTGGATAGAAATACCACTGGGTTGCTCCTGTTTACCAACGATGGTGAATTGGCGGCGAAACTTTCCCACCCTTCCAATGAGATCAAAAAAATCTATCAGGTCACTTTGGACAAGCCGCTCACTCACAAAGACGAAGAAGCTATCCTTGAAGGACTAACCTTAGAAGACGGAGATGCCAAGGTGGATGATATGCAGGTACTTTCCAAGGACAGAACCATTCTTGGTTTGGAGATTCACATTGGTAGAAACAGGATTGTAAGAAGGATTTTCTCTCACTTGGGTTACGAGGTTATTGGTCTCGATCGAGTGATGTATGCAGGCTTAGACAAAAAAGACCTCAAGCGTGGTCATTACCGGTTCCTTACCGAGCAGGAAGTGATCCGACTCAAGTATTACGTATAAGGAGATACGTTCAGAAAGGCCTCACTTGAGGCCTTTTTTTTGATTAGATAAACCTCCTCGGCCAACTTCCGCATCGCTACCATGGAGCAGGCCAATGCAGCCGAAGAAGAAAGCACCTTTACCCAGATCAAGCCGACAAGGAAGCGTAAGCCCAAGCACAACGTAACCCAGGGCGGACAGGAAGTGGCCTGGCTGAATGCCAGTCAAGGCGAGATGGTGGGACCGGGCACCACACAGGAGATCTTCGAAGGGGATAGCGTGATCCTGTCGGTACACGGGAAGTTTCTGGACAAAAAGAAAGCACGAGTCAACGAGGCCAGCTTCGCTGCAATGGGCGGAAAGACAGCTCTGCTTGATCAGCTGAACGAACTGGCGCTGAACACCCAAATGGCCGGAGGGCCCAACCCGATCGCGGTGCTGAATCTGGTGGACATCGTGGCCAAGGACCTGCAGAAGAAGGAGACTCCGGAAGCCTACCTGATCTATGCCCTGTATGACCAAGACAGCAACCGATATGAGGTGGGCAAGAAAGTCCTGACCCGCAACGCCGCCAACCAACACGAGGAGCTGGAAGAGAAGCTGGCGATCAAGAAAAATGGCTATATTGAAACCTTCGTGGTCAATGAAACATCGCAAGATGTCTGGTTCGACAACTTCAAGATCTTGAGTCAAGGTTCGATCCTAGTACAGGAGACTCACTATGACCCCTGGGGCTTGGAACTGACGGGCATCGGCTACGAGTACGCCGGGGTGAAGAAGAATAAGTACCTCTACAACGGCAAGGAACTGATCGAGGACGCGGGCCTTCAGTACTACGACTACGGAGCCAGGATGTATGATCCGGTGATTGGGAGGTGGGGGGTTGTTGATGCGTTGGCGGATGATCCGATGCAGGTGGACTTGTCCCCATACCAGTATGGATGGAATAACCCTACCAACCTGATCGATCCGGACGGTAACTGTCCTTTTTGCATCACGGCACTAAAGGGAGCTTTGCAAGAGTATGGTACTCAGGTAGCCATTAATCTTATTAAGGGAAAAGACTTAAAAACAGCACTTACGGATGTAGACGGAGGTGAAATTTTTCAGGCTGGGCTTCAGGATGGAGCTACGATGGGTATGTCCGGTTTTGCCAAGGGTGCTAAGACAGCTGCCAGAATTGCCAATGCCTTGGATAATGTTGGGGATGCTGCTAAAGCTGGTGATAAGGCAGTAGATGGGGCTAAATCTATAAGCTCTAGTAGTAAAGCTAAAGAAGCTGTTGAAGGAGTAATATATAAGGTGCCAGGTTCAAAAACACCTTCAAACAAACCTTATATAGGAAGCTCTGATGATCTTGCTAAACGCAATAAAACAGCCAATGATGGGAGAGATAGAACGGGTGCTGAAATAGTAGGTACCTATCCTAAAGGTGATACTGCAGCGCGCAGGAAAGCGGAGCAACAGGCTATAAATGATAATGGAGGGTTAAAACAGCTTGATAATAAGAGAAATGAAATTAAGCAGAAAGACTGGGAGAAAAGTGGTGTTCGGCCATCTAATTAATATAAATTAAAAATTAATGAAATACGAGATCATAAATAAGAATCCATATAATGGAAAAGATCTTATTGATTCTGGAAGTGGAATTATTATAAAAGATTCTTGGACGGATGAATATAAGGAAGTTATTGATAAATTTAATGTAAAGTCTATTTTCTTAAACAATGCGAAAGGATGGAAATGTGATTCCTATTCCTTTTTAAGTGAACTTCGCAAATTGCTTTTGATCGACATTATAGACAGTCATGCTCATGGAATCTCCTCAATTGAGCATCAAACAGAATTACGAGAGCTTAATCTAAATTTGCCAATTGATAATCATATAAATTTAAAAAGACTGAAATTTTTGGAAGATTGTTATATTGTTTGGAATAAATATCTCAATTCTATTTTTGAAGTGATTACATTAAAGAGGCTTTATATTGATGAGCTAAAGACTAAAGATTCACATTCTTTATCAAACTTAGCTAAATTAGAGGAACTTACTATTGGTAACTCTAACATCTTATCACTTGATTTCTTATATTCATTAAAGGAAAATTTGAAGGTCCTTGAGCTTTTAAATTGTAGGAAGGTTGTTGACTTCACTCCAATTTCTAGCTTAACAAAATTAAAGAAGCTTAATATCGACGGCTTTAAAGATATAGGCTCAATTGAATTTTTACAAGGACTAAGTGAGTTGGAGATACTTTTAGTTAATGTAGGTAGAATTGATACAATACCGCCGCTACAAAATCTAAAACATCTAAAAGCTATTTCTTTTTTTGGTTCATCAACTTACATTGCTGATGGCGATCTACACCCATTGACCGAGATTGAAAGTTTATCAATGTTAATGGTTGTAGATAAAAAGCACTATACTCATAAATTAATCAAACCTTGGGACTGGAAGAACTATGGCGTTCCAGATAAATTATTAGTAAGTAAATAGCTCCTCCCGGTGGTTGTAGAATGATCCTTATTCGGACTAGGTGTAGGTACTATTTTCACCTTTATGTGATTACATATTTCTAATTTGATTAGTCAGAGTTTTGATGTAAAGATTAAGATTTAAGATCATAAGATAAGTTGCTAAACTAGTTAAGATAAAATTTTTCACCACCCAATGCCTCTCAAATCCTTTTTCCTTTTCTGTTTTTTAACCAGCATTTGGGTTCAAGCTTTTACCCAGACATTGCCTGCTGGACCAAAGGTGCCAAGTATAGGAGGAGGCTTGCCTAAGGGGATTCCTACGAATGGTTTGGAGGGCTTGGCTACCAAGGCGGAGATACCTTATCTCGAGGAGTTGCGGCAGGTTCAGGGCTTGAAGAAGTCCTATGATTCCCTGCGATCGGAAGTGAAGAAATTGAAAGAAGCTGCACAGGACAGCACGACTCAGGACTCGGTGGTAAGTGTACTGAAAGCAAAGGGACAAGAGGTATTGGATCGGGAGGCAGAGTTGCTTCAAGGTATGCTGGAAGAGCAGGAGATCCCCGGAGAGGAGTTGAAGTCAGCTGTGGGTCGTACCCTGGAAGGTGTGGAAGGGGCTAAAACCAAGCTGGCCCAAGTGTCCGATCTGGAAGGCTTGGATGGGATACTGGATCAGAGTGAGGAAAACCTGAAGGCCCTGATCAATGAATGGCTGATGCCCAAGATCGAGCAGACGCTCAGCGGTACACTATCCGAAGGCTGGAATCCTGCAAATGCCAAGATCCCTGATTTTTACGGCAAGGATGCATTAGATCAGCTGATGCAGCAGGGTGCCGATCCTAAAGCACTGATGGCACAGGCGAAGGAGACTGCCATCGGTAAGGCCAAGCACATCCCGGATGAATATCTGGAAAAGCTAAATGGCAAGTCAGCCAAACTCCTGCTGGATACACTGGGAAATGTACAAGTAGAACTGCTGAAAGATCCCAAACGAAAACTCCATCTCATCGAACCCAATGAGCTCAAGGAAGCTAAACTGTTGGAGCGGACAGGCGCCCTGCTTTGGTACGATCCCCTGACTTCGTTTGGAGAGGGAATCTTTGCAGAGGCAGGGCTAAGCTATGGATTTACCCAGCAGGTAGAAGCCTACGGTACCTGGGTGGCCAAGCGCTTCTTTGATGAAGGGGCAGGTCCTGTCCGCGAGGGTGAAGGTATGCGACTCGGCCTCCGCTTCACCAAATCCACTTGGTCTATCCAGACCTCAGTAGCCAAGATGCGGATGTACATCAGGTATCCCGCCGGATACGAGCAAAATAATTTTAGTGGCTCCCAGTGGTCAGGAGAACTTGCCTTGGTCAAGCCCATTCCCATGGGGGAAAGCATCCGTTCGGTGGTGATCCTCTCCTGGGATCCCTTCTATCAGGCCAACAAAAGTCTGTCGTGTTCGGCCATGCAGCTGAAGATCGGATTTGAGTTGTTTCGTTTCAAAAAGCTGGGCGGGGACATTAAGTCAAAATGGGACTGGGAGGAGATGGAGGAGCGGATCCCGAAAGTCCCGGAGATTAACAGACCGGGTAGTCTGTGAGAAGACAGACCCCATATAAATAAATAAGTGGTCTATGAGGATACAGACCACGGCGGAAATACCATTCAACAATCTAAAACCATCAATTTAAATCCAACATTTTATGAATAGAGTAATTCTTACCTGTTTCTTGTTTTTGTCTGTTCTGGTTGCACATGCTCAGTTACAGCAGGTCACGGGGGAAACCAAACTGGTCAACCCCAATGGCCGAACGTTATTGATTGAACGGGATAATGCTGACAGCTGGTTAACCTTTCATGATCCCAATGATTATTGGTATTCCTTTGGGATAGACCGGTCAAATGGGGGAATGCTTAGTTTGAATTATGGAGGTGATCTGACAAGTACACACTTTGTGATGGACAATAACGGCAATATTGGTCTTGGTACAGCCAATCCTTTAGGCTGGCGTCTGGCGGTCAACGGAAATATAAGAGCCAAAGAGGTAAAAGTAGAAACCTCTTGGGCTGATTTTGTTTTTGAAAAGGGGTATGCCCTTCCGTCTTTGGAAGAAGTAGAAGCCCATATCAAGGAGAAGGGTCACCTGAAAGATATTCCAAGTGCTGCAGAAGTTTCGGAGAACGGGATACAGTTGGGAGAGATGAATTCCAAGCTCCTTCAAAAAATCGAAGAATTGACCTTATACCTTATTCAGCAAAACAAGACGATTGAAGAATTGACAAAACAAAAAAACACCCTCGAAGAACTCCTAAGGAGGGTAGAGCAATTGGAAAGAGAACACGCAAAAAAAGACTGATTTTCACTTTTGCTCTCAATCACAAGTTATTAATTATCAACTACCTAATTACTAATTTATCTTGTTTGGATTCTAATTTTCAGTTGCCAACTGGTAGTTAGCTTAACTTCTCATTTGTTTTCCTGTGAAAAAATATATTCTCCTTTTGCTGGGGTTTTTACTGATTAGTTCCTACTCGTTCGGTCAGGTAGCTACTTCCGTTTCAGTTTTGGATACCCGATCTCAAAATTTGGCTCCATTAAACTATGCCCGTGAAGTTAAATTTGAATTTAAAGAACGGGGAGTGGTGGGATTGCCTGGGGTAGCTTTGTATGGAGGTATGTTGACTTTTGCACCTTGGGCTGATAACTCCGGTGGAGTCCACCATCAGCTTGGCTTCATTGATCAGTCGATCTATTACCGAAACGGTCTTCCTCAATCTGCCTCCTGGGGACAATGGGTTCAAGTCCTGATGGCAAACACTGCTGGTAATGTAGGAATAGGTACTGCCAATCCTGCATTCAAACTCGATGTCATTGGAACAGTACGAGCGCGGGAGGTAAAAGTCGATATGAATGGGGCGGATTTTGTGTTTGAAGAAAATTACGGTCTGATGTCGTTGGCAGAATTGGAGGATTATATCAAGACCAATAAACATCTTCCCGAAATAGAATCAGCAGCTCAAATGGAGGCAGATGGGATGGAACTTGGTGAATTAAATACCAAGCTTCTTCAAAAGATTGAAGAACTGACCTTATACATGATCGAATTCAATAAGGAGCTTCAACTGTTGAAAAAAGAAAATGAGGCACTTAAACGGGAGATAGAGACTCGTAATTGAAATTGAATTCCATAACTATTGATTTTTATGAAGCGTTTAGGTTTGATTTTATTGATTTTTCTGGTGAGCAAGTTGGTTGTGAATGGTCAGTCGTCGAATCAGAACTATGTGATGAAGCACAGGTTTCGTGAGGGTTTCAGCACAGTGACCAATCCTTTGGCCTTGCATGATTCGATGCACTATACGACGATAGAATACGTGGATGGGCTAGGGCGAACGATACAGCAGATCAAGGTTCGTGCTACTCCCAATGCGACCAGAAGGGATCTGATTACGCCCATGCAGTACGACCTGTTTGGAAGGAGTGCACGGGAATACCTGCCGTATTATACGGATTCTGCGACACAGACGGGATTTTTCAGGACACAGGCGGTGAGTAACCAAAACGATCGTTCGAATGCGATTTACGGAGATGTGTATGCGTATTCGGAGAACCAGTTTGAGTTTTCCGTGCTGAGCAGACCGATAAAGAAGTCTTCCCCGGGTACTCCCTGGCGGATGGGATCGGGTAAGGAGCAGGACTTTTCAAGACGACCCAATACAGTCAATGATGGAGTTCGGGTGTTCACGCTGGATTCTAACGGGTATCCGTTGAGTAGTTCTGCCTACTCTGCGAATTTGTTATGGGTTGAGATCGGAGATGATGAGGATGACAAGCGTGTGGTTCAGTACACCAACAGGCAGGGGGAACTGGTACTCAAGAAGGTTCAGAATACGGCTTCACCTGACGGGGCTGGACATACGGGCTGGTTGAGTACGTATTATGTGTACGATGACCTTGGTCAGCTGCGTGTGGTGATACCTCCCAATGCAGTACAGGCATTAGAAGCAGGAGGTTGGTTAAGTACGACCAGTACGAGTGCTGCTTTTGCCAATGAATTGTATTTCCGGTACACCTATGATGATCGGGGCCGGATGATCGAGAAGCGTGTTCCGGGAAAAGGGCTGGAGTCGATGGTGTATGACAATCAGGACAGGCTGGTGGGGTATCAGGATGCAAACATGGCAGCCGGAACCCCGAAGAAATGGCTGTATACCAAGTACGATGCGCTGGGAAGAGTGGTGATGACAGGCCTGGTAAATTCAGACCTTACGAGAGCTTCGATACAGGCCACCTTGGATGCTACCGCTGTCAACAACGCCACGGTAAACGCAAACAGCGGAAACCTCCGGACAGGATCCTCGATCACCTCTGCCAAGTACGACGGGTACAGGGAATACGTGGCTACCACGGGGATTACCCTGCAGCCGGGTTTTACGATGAAGGCTAGCGGTAATCAAAGCTTCACGGCAAGGATCGGAACGGCAACTTCTGGGGCAGCAGGTGCTTGGCCGACTGACGAAGGCGAGATCCTGACGGTTAACTATTACGACAGCTACCAGTTTTTGACGGGCTTTTCTTATGTGGTACCTACCGCACCGTATTCGGGATTTACCTCCGCAGCGAGTACATTGGTTAGAAACCGTCAGACGGGCAAAAAGGTAAAGAATCTGGATACAGGAGAGTTTTATACCACGGCAATCTACTACGATGACAAGGGCAGGGTGATCCAAACCTTGTCCCAGCAGCAGTTGGGAGGAACGGTACGGACTTCCACGGCCTATAATTTTGAGGATCAGCCGACCCAGACGCTGAGTGTGAACAGCAGTTCTCCGAACCAGGCAGTTCTGCGAACCTACACCTACAATGTGGCGGGATTGCTAGCCAGCATCAAACATAAAATAGGCAGTCAGACAGAACAGACCATCCTACAGAATACTTACAATGATCTGGGGCAGCTGACTACCAAAGCCTTTCCCCAGCTTCCGAGCGGGACTCAGACGTATAGCTACAACATCCGGGGCTGGCTGAAGACGCTGGGCAGCGGACTGACGGAGGGCTACAAGCAGACCAACTACTACGAAACAGGAGGTACGGTCAACAACTGGAACGGAAACATCTCCCGGATCGACTGGAGCGGCAAGTCCGTGACCACGGAAACCCCGAAGGTAAGAACCTACAACTATACCTATGACAAGGTTAACCGGATCACGGCAGCCAACTACTCGGCAACCGGTGAGACCAACTGGTACACGGTCAGTGGGATGAGCTACGACTCAAATGGTAACCTAAAAGCGATGACCCGTAGAAATCAGCGCACACCGGGGACCTACGATGTGGTAGATCAGCTGACCTATACCTACCAAACCAACAGCAACAAGCTAATTCAAGTCAGAGATAGTCTCAATGCGCAGAGCTATACCTCCAAAGGCTTTATCGAACGAAATACAGATCCTTATTCCTACGATGGCAACGGAAACCTAAAGACCAATCTGGACAAGCAGATCAGCAACATCAGCTACAACCACCTGAATCTACCCGTGGAAGTGACCTTCAACACCGGCGCCAGTATCCGCTTTACCTACAATGCCGAAGGAGCGAAGCTCACTCAGAAGGTGTACAATACCTCAGGCGCTCTGACCACCACCCAGGACTATATCGGGGAGTATGTGTACCAAAACGGCGCCTTAGACTACCTGATCCATGAAGAAGGCAGGGTGGTATCCGAAGCAAACGGCCTCTTCTACGAATACTACCTGAAGGACCACTTGGGCAACGTGCGCCAAGTGCTGCGAAACTCCTCGGCCAACTTCCGCATCGCTACCATGGAGCAGGCCAATGCAGCCGAAGAAGAAAGCACCTTTACCCAGATCAAGCCGACAAGGAAGCGTAAGCCCAAGCACAACGTAACCCAGGGCGGACAGGAAGTGGCCTGGCTGAATGCCAGTCAAGGCGAGATGGTGGGACCGGGCACCACACAGGAGATCTTCGAAGGGGATAGCGTGATCCTGTCGGTACACGGGAAGTTTCTGGACAAAAAGAAAGCACGAGTCAACGAGGCCAGCTTCGCTGCAATGGGCGGAAAGACAGCTCTGCTTGATCAGCTGAACGAACTGGCGCTGAACACCCAAATGGCCGGAGGGCCCAACCCGATCGCGGTGCTGAATCTGGTGGACATCGTGGCCAAGGACCTGCAGAAGAAGGAAACCCCGGAAGCCTACCTGATCTATGCGCTGTATGACGAAGACAGCAATAGATACGAAGTCGGCAAGAAAGTCCTGACCCGCAACGCCGCCAACCAACACGAGGAACTGGAAGAAAAGATAGCGATCAAGAAAAATGGCTATATTGAAACCTTCGTGGTCAATGAGACCAGTCAGGATGTTTGGTTTGACAACTTCAAGATCCTTAGCCAGGGATCAATCCTAGTACAAGAGACGCATTATGATCCATGGGGCTTGGAACTGACAGGCATCGGCTACGAGTACGCCGGGGTGAAGAGGAATAAATACCTGTACAACGGCAAGGAACTGCTGGACGATCAGAACCTTGGTCTATACGATTACGGGGCACGTTATTACGACCCTGTAATTGGACGCTGGACTAGTCCGGACCCGATGGCCAGTGAAAGAAGCTGGGTAAGCCCGTACAACTACGTGCAGAACAATCCGATGCTGAGGGTGGATCCGGATGGTATGCTTGATGATTATTATAATCGGGAAGGACAGTTTTTATACAGGGATACCAGGGCAACGGACAATATCCGGATCATAAACCAAGGGGATTTTGATGCAGTAGCGTCTTCTCATGGAGCTGCTGTCATGAATGACAAATCGACCTCGAACCTCGGGTTGCTGAGTGATCTGGAGAGTAAGAGTGTAGGGATTAATCAAGCTAAACTTTCTGATGGGGCCGCGTCAAATGTCTTTACCGATATCCTTAGCAAAATGGGAGGTATCGATATGGGCAAACTATATAACGGTAAGGTTTCAATATACAATGGTTATTCAGAAAGCGGGAGTAGTATCCCGGCTGGAGCCAATGAGCCTGAACGGTCTAGTGGGGTCGCTAATACGGCGGTTAAAGGTGTTACCGCATTTAGGGGGGATGCTGCCGACGGCACGATTAAGGTTACGGTTAATTTTTCTGGCAAAAGTAACAGTAACCTTTCTACGGTATCGAATGTGCAAAACGCTCTAGGGGTTCATGAGTTTCAGGGACACGGAATTAAACGGTTCCATATTGGAGGCGGACCGCATTATAAGGCATATGAACTTCAAATGAGCCATCCAAGTTGGAAAAGCACAACAGAATCGTTTAAGAACTATATGGAAAGGAATTATAGAGATATTAAGAATCCATAATGAACATTAGATTGGTTATTGTATTTTGTTTGTTTCAGATAGGATGCAGACCTTCCGGTGATAAGGAAGAGGGATATTTAGGTATGGAAATATCTCTGAATGAGGTATATATCAATCATTATGAAGATGATTCACTTAATCGAAACAGGGGATATGTAATTCCGAGAATATATTATGTTTTTGGGTATGACAATTCCACCTCTGATTCAGTTTATGTAGTGCTTGATGAATATTTTGGGGAGAAAGCTGGTAAAGGGCCTTTTCTACACGTTTTGTTCGAATACAATGGGGTTAAGGATACTTTAGTGTTATCCGATTATGAGAGCATCAACCCGATCATTATTACACCGAAAGAATCAGGTATTTTCATAGTTGGAGCACCTGTTTCCGAGTACTTGAAAGAGGGTATATACCAATCAGAAACAGCAGTCAACCTTATGGGGCACATAGCTGACAATGGGTTGGTTGTCTATAATAGTCCTAATCCTGACAAACAAAGAAAGTTATTAAAATCCCAAACCATCAAAAAATCCAAAGACTTTAGGGTTTTGTTTAGGGATCCGGATGATACTACAGTAGAATAAAAACCCGAAGCGGTGGCTTTTTTATTGGGCAGCGGGGAGGTTTTTTTGGAAGAAGTCCTGGAATTTAGTCCGGGTGAGCATGGAATCGATGATTCGGTACACAGCAAATTTGTCCTCTTCTTCCAGTTGCGCGATCAGCTGCACTTTTTCGTTGACCGTTTTGTCCTCGATCCTGATGTCCTTTGGTGAGGCATCTTCCAAGTGTACCAGTTCATCCATTGTAAGGCCGAAGAACTTGGCAAGCTTGTCGGCCCCTTCTGGGTGTAGAAAGAGGTTGAATAAGACTAGGTGTAGGAGTTTGTAACTAAGCCCCTCTGAGTGTAGAAGGTGCTTGATTGGGACTAGGTGTATTTTCCCCCCTCTGGGTGTAGAAGAAGTTTGATTGGGTCTAGGTGTAGATTGCATCTACACCTTTCTATGTGCGCTCAGCATGGGCAACTGATATTTTAGATATCAAATATTCCAGAGGGTGA
>VFQM010000118.1_pt1 | contig 99984 bp, 93 predicted proteins | sample 3512391 | NCBI WGS metagenome assembly VFQM01 (sample SAMN10412369, study PRJNA504923) | tailings metagenome | isolation source: Replicate 1 from Balatoc abandoned mine | place: Philippines | reverse complement strand
TTCCTTACAATAATTACATTATTATCAGAACTGACACACTTCATTAAATACTCCCGCTTAAGATAGAAAGAAGCCTTAATCAATAAGGCTTCTCTTAGCAAGCTATAATTAATATGAATGTATATGCTTAGTTCCAACAAATTTATGAACTGTTGATCCTACATGATTTTTTCTATCTTTTAACCAAGGACTATGATCAATAGCAGCTTTCATGTGTTGATAACCATAAGATGCTCTATCTTTAATGGAGGTCTTTGAAAATTCGCAATCACTGCTAGGCACTTCATAATTAGGTTTATCATAAGCAATATGAACGATATCAAATTTACTATCATTTGAAAAATCTATGATTTCCTTAATAACAGCATCTTTTTTAAGATCTGCAGGAATAACATCTATAAGGTGTTTAAGGTACCTTGAAAGATTGTGTCTTTTATTAAGATGTTCTATATGATGAGATGTTCTGCTAGTGAATTGTAACTCTTTTAACTTAAGAGTAACTTCATCCATGTCTTGTGGTTCTTTTCCATTAGCGGCAAACAAGTCCACCATAAAGCATAAAGTATCAACTTTTGGCTCTGCGTTGAAGATCCCTTCGAGGGGGGTATTAGATGCACATCCTCCGTCCCAATATAAATCTCCGTCTATTACCATCCCAGGAAAACCTGGAGGCATTGAACCACTTGCCATAACATGTTCAGGACCAATCTTCATGTTTGCACTATCAAAGAAAACAAGTTGACCATCTTTCACGCGTGTAACGCCTAAAATAAGCCGTCCTAATTTACCGGAATTTATTCCGTCAAAATCAACAAATTGACGTAAAGTTTCTTTTAACTTACTTGTATCATAATAACTTGTTGATGCCGCTGTTCCTTTTGGTTGCATTTGGGGGATAGGAAACCGGGGAGAAAAGAAGTTCGGCTGTCCAAAAAGAAATCCTTGAAGAGATGTAAGAGTATTATGAAATTTCTTTATTTCATCTGTTGCATTAGGTAAAGGAGGGATATCTGGCCAAGAAATAGTATCCCAAAATTTTTCAAGTCTAGCGACACGGTTCTGTGGGGTGTTACCGGCAATAACTGCGGCTGTAAAAGCTCCGATAGAAATACCAGCAATAGTATCCGGAGAATATCCAGCTTCTTGCATTGCTCTTAATGCACCAATGTGATAAGCACCTAGCGATCCTCCACCTTGGCACGCCATAGCAATACGAGCGTATGAACTTTTGTTTGTAGAAACCATATGAATTCTCCCTTCAAATTATCTTAAAATTATTTCACTGCTATATGACTAGTATAATGAGAGGGTGTTAAAAATTTATTAAAGAGAAGAATAAGAAGAATTCAGAAGGCCGCCAATTTTAAGAGATGTAATATCTGAAGCAAGTCCTGTCGTGTCATCAATTGTAATCACTGCACCACATAAAGTTGGCTCGCCACTCGCAGGTTTCATATGAGGTGAGGGGATTGTTCCTAAGAAGCGGCTAATAGAAAGGTCTTTTTGCATTCCCAGAACGGAATCATAGGGGCCACACATACCTAAATCTGTTTGATAGGCTGTACCTTTAGGTAAAATTCTTGCATCAGCTGTGGGAACATGTGTATGGGTTCCTACAACAGCAGAAACTTTCCCATCAACATAGTAAGCAAAAGCCATTTTCTCGCTGTTAGCTTCGGCATGAATATCAATCACAATAGCGTCAATATCTTGTTGTTTTAGAGGGTGCTCGTTTAAAATTGCAGCAATAGAAAAAAAAGGATCTGCAGAGACGGGAGGTGGCATAAAAAGTTTTCCCATAATATTAATAACAACAAGTGTTTTGTTGGTGTGAAGTCTTACTTTTGTAATTCCAAGGCCTGGTTTATCAAGTTTATAATTAACTGGTCTTAAGAGCCTGGACTCTTTTGCAAAATAGTTATTAACACACTTCTGATCCCAAGCATGGTTTCCTGTTGTAATAACATCAACGCCGCTCTCAAAAAGCTCGTGAGAAATCTCTTGCGTAATGCCAAAACCACCAGCAGAATTCTCGGCATTTATAATCACACCATCAAGCTGTAACTCAGAACGTAATTTAGGAACAAGCTCCATCACAATTGAACGCCCTTTACGCCCCACAACGTCTCCACACACTAGAATCCTCATGTAACCCCACTAAAATTATAAGTATTTTTTTCTGTAATTACCCATTGTAAACGCTCGTCATGAGGTTCGACGGGAAGCCGATCCACACGTAATATTTCATATGATAAACCAATGGTTACAATAGATTGCTTTGATTTTAAAGCTGTTATTGTTTGATCATAATATCCTTTGCCGTAACCAAGCCTATAACCATATTTATCAAAACTGAGTAAAGGGATTAATAAAATATTAGGTTCAAGGTAGGGTTGGTCTTCAAAAGGCTCATATATTTTATAGGGACCAATTTTAAGAGAATCTTCAAGGCTCCATTTTCTAAAAAGAAGAGTTTCTTTCTTTGTATCGATTACGGGAAGAACAATCTCATATTTTTGAAGAAATAAGCTTTTAAGTAAATAGCGGGTGTCAATTTCTTCTTCTTGAGGCCAATAACCTGCAATAATGTCAGAGGGTTGAAACTTGAATGAATCGAGAATCTTTTTATTAATAAGTTGGTGGATTTTATTTAATTCTGATTCTGTTAAAGAACTGCAGAATTTTTTTCTTTGCTCCTTTGCCCAGCTTCGTGCAAGAAGCTTTTTTGACTGCATAAATACCCAACTTTCTATATTACTATAAAGGAAAAGCCATCATAACCGTCGATGCAAATTATCCTCATGTGGCCTGCATTAGCAGGTGGGTACCATATGCCTGAGTCCACGAACTCTGGCAGGGACAGTTCCCTTAAGGATTGATATCGGCCCCAGGGAAATTACATCTAACGTGAGACAACAGCTTTTCCTTTTTCATTATGTAATTTTTTAGCCTTAGTTTGCAAGCAGAACTATAGACAATTATATATTTTTAAGTGTTGCATTATGGCACTACTTTAAGAAGAGTTGTAAGGATGAGTTTGGCTTTCTTGACATGAAATTTTTATTTCCATAGTTTAAACAAGTTAAAAACAATTGAATTGTAGGGAGTTCTAAAGAATGAAAAATACTATAAGTATGGTTGCAGTAAGTGCTTTAACTGTGTTGTCAGCTTGTAATCATAATCCTAATTGGAATCATGATTGCAATAGCAATTATTCTGTAAACGATCGTGAACTTGCACGTTGTAAAGAAAGATTAAAAGAAAATGCAAGCGTAGTTCCTAATACAGATGCTGTTACAGTTGATTCAACAAATACTCAAGCACCTACTCTTGAGAGGTTAGGAAAAGCTCATGACAGGAATAAAAACGATTAATTAAAATAATTGTATCATTTAAAAGCGAGCTTTTAAAAGCTCGCTTTTTTATGTAGTCCTATTGTATGTCATAAATACTTGTAAAAAATCCTTCATTTTAACTTTAAAAGATAAATGTTAAAAAAGGTAATTAGAGCATTTTCAAGAATAAAGCTTGCTTATGCATTTCGTCTCTCGCTATTATAAATAATACATTAACATCTATCTAATTTTAACAGGGCAAGCTTTGGAACACGCTTTATATTTAAAAGAAACTTTAATTATTCTAACTTCTGCTGTTGCAATCGTCTCATTGTTTCAATGGCTAAGAGCAAGCAGCATTTTAGGTTATTTATTTGCCGGTTTACTAATTGGACCCAAAGCACTTGGATTTATTACCACATTGGAGGGAACCAAATTTCTTGGTGAAATGGGAGTTCTATTCTTACTTTTCACAATTGGTCTTAAGATGCCTTTGCAGCGTTTGCAAGTCTTGAGACGTTATGTTTTTGGTTTAGGTTTATTGCAGGTACTTTGTACCGCTGCTCTTATAATAATTGCATTATTAATGTTTAATATTAAGCTAGAACCTGCAATTTTAATTGGTACAGTCTTGGCATTGTCTTCCACAGCGGTTGGCATTCAAATCCTCTCTGAACGTGGAGATCTTGCTCTTCGTTTTGGACGTGTATCTCTTGCAATTCTTCTTTTACAAGATTTATTTGTTGTCGTGCTTTTAATGCTTATTAGTGCTTTTAAAGAAGAAACTCCGAGCTTATTAGGTATTCTAGGAATTTCTTTTCTTAAAACAACGGTCGTCTTATTTTTAATTATTCTTTTGGGACGTGTTCTTTTAAAGCCGATTTATAGAGTAATTGCTCAGCTTGATAGCCAAGAACTTTTTGTGACGATGAGTTTATTGGTGATTCTGATAATTAGCGCAGCTACAGCTGCTGCTGGCTTATCTTTAGAATTAGGGGCCTTCTTGGCAGGTATTTTATTATCTGAAACAGAATACCGACACCAAGTTGAAGCAGATATTCAGCCATTTTATGGCTTGCTCATAGGTTTATTTTTTATGACATTAGGAATGAGTGTAGATCCATACTTCATCATGCAGAATGTTAGCTTTATTATAGCGGGTCTTTTGGGACTAGTTGCCTTAAAAGGAAGCGTTATTCTAGGGTTAAGCCGTCTTTTTAATATTCCATTCTCAACGGGACTAAGAGTAGGTTTATTACTTGCTGGAAGTGGAGAATTTGCGTTTGTGGTTCTTTCCCCAGCAATCGAAGCAAAGATTATTTCCTTAGATCAAGGACAACTATTATTTGCGATAGTTGCTATCTCCATGGGGATCACTCCTTTCTTAGCAATGCTTGGGCGATACATAGATGAACGCTGGATCGAAAAGGAAACAGAACAATCTATTGAAACACAAGTTAGTGAATGTGAGGATATAAGTAACCATGTTATTATCTGCGGATTTGGCCGGGTAGGTAATATGATAGCTCACCTTATGAGGGAGCAAGTAATTCCTTTTTTAGTTGTGGATAACAACTTATCTATTGTGTCTCAAGGCCGTTTGGACGGATATCCTATTTTCTATGGAGATGCACGACGTACACAAGTTTTAAGAGCTCTTGGAGCTAGTCGAGCACGCACTATAGTTATATGTTTAAATTCGCGGAAGGGTGCCGTGCGGATAGCTTTAACTATTAGAAAAGAGTTTCCGCATTTACAAGTTTTGGTACGTTTAAGAGACGATGAATATGAGAGCAAATTAACTCAAGCAGGGATAACAGTCGTACGACCAGAAACATTTGAACCGAGTTTACAACTAGCTACGAAAGTCCTCGAAGCCACTGGGTATGTATATGAAGAAGCACATCGGATAATTGATGGCTTCCGTAAAAATTATGAATCATAACTAATTCTTTTTTTACTTAAGACAATTTATGCATATAAGCGTCGGGATAAATTTTCATAACTTTCTAGCTCTTTTGTAGACCCAAGAGCTGTAAAGGTTAAAGGTTGGTTGAATATCGACGAGGCAACGTTTTGCGCTTTTTCTAGATTAACATTATTAATAAAAGTTAAAATTTCTGAAGTTTTTAAAGGTTGGCCATAAATCATAATTTGCTGTACCAGTTGATCACACCTAGAAGGTGTACTCTCCAGAGTCATCATAATTGATGCTTTAAGTTGAGATTTTGCTCTTTTAAGCTCTTTTTCCGTTATATTTGAAGGAAAAGTTAACAATTCTTCACAAATAACAGGTAATAAGTCTTTTGCTTGTTGAGGATTTGCACTTGCATATATCCCAAATATACCATGATCACTAAATCCATTTATGAAAGCTTGTATTTCATAAACAAGCCCTCTTTTTTCACGCACTTCTTGAAAAAGGCGTGAAGACATTCCTCCACCAAGAATGGTTGCTAGGATGGAAGTTGCGTAATAGTCTTCATGGTTTATTTTTACTGAAGGAAAACCCATAATCAAAAGGGCTTGTTCTAATTTTCTTTGTACTCTCAGATCACCACCTTTATATTCGGCTTTTTTGAAGTTGGTGATAGGGTTGTTTTTGAGATTGATAAATTTTTGCGATACAAGTTCAACGAATTGTTCGTGATCAATTTTGCCCGCTGCAGCAATAATCATATTTGAGGTTGAATATTTGTTTTCAATATAATCTTGAATATGTTGTTGCGTAAAAGATTCAATAACTTCTTGTCGTCCAAGAACTGGGTATCCTAAAGGATGCGTTGGAAAAGCTGTTTCCTGAAAAAAATCAAAAATTATATCGTCTGGGGTATCGTGAGTTTGAGAAATTTCTTGTAATACGACAATTTTTTCACGCTCAAGCTCAGCATTATTGAAGACTGAATACTGTAGCATATCTGATAAAAGATCAATAGCTAGAGGGACGTCTTCTTTAAGAGTACGAGCATAATAGCAAGTATGTTCGCGCGAGGTATAAGCATTTAGATGACCGCCAACGGCTTCTATTTTCTCGGCAATCTCTTTAGAAGTATGCCGTTCTGTTCCTCTAAATACCATATGCTCAAGCATATGAGAAATCCCGTTTGTTTCGTAAGTTTCATAGCGGGATCCAACTTTTACCCAAACACCAAGTGCGACGGTTTCAACCGTATCAATAGTATCTGTTACAATTCTAAGACCATTTGGAAGTGTCGTTGTTCTTATTCTCGTTGTCATTTATTGTCCATCGCTAAGAGCTGCTTTTCGTCTAAAAATGAAATATATAATTCCTAAGGCTAGGGCGAGACTATACCAAGTTAACGCATATGCAAGATGAAAATTTCTTAGATTGAAATCAAGAGGAATGCTTAAAGGAAAGGTATGGATGTTAAGATTTTCACTAGCACAAATATAAAAAGGCAAAAGATTTTTAAGGTGCGCTTTCACTTTTAGTTCATAAGGATCTATAAAATATAACTCTTTTGATGAAAAATCGTTTTCAGGTGTAAAAAGATTTTTCTCCGAATTTAAACGAATTAAACCTCTGATTTTAAGATTTCCTAGGGGACGATGGATAGTTTTTTTATGAGAAGGAATCCATCCTCTATCGACTAAAAGAATTTCTTTAGTTTTTAGAAGAAGAGGTGTAATAAGATGGTAACCTGCTTGGCCTTGATAAGTTCTTCCTAAAAGTTTAAATTCTAAAGCATGTAGATACTGGCCTTCTGCCATGACTGGCATGAATTCAAACTGCTTGATTTGATGTTCTTTTAGAAGTTGCATTTCTTGTATGAAAATAGGCGGCATTTGAGAGCGCTTTTTAAGATTAAAAATTAAATCTTGTTTCCAGTATAGTCGATATATTTGCCAATTTCCTAAATTTAAAAGAACAAAAATACCTATAAAAATTAAAGGTGTGGAAACATATTTCTTATTAAATAGTGTCAACGATTAGATCCAGCCCAATAGATGCTTACGAATAAAAAGAGCCAAATCACGTCGACAAAATGCCAGTACCAAGCAGCTGCTTCAAATCCGAAATGATCTTCCGATGTAAAATGTCCAAAACGACCACGGAACCAGCACGTAATTAAAAAGATAACACCTACCAAAACATGGAACCCATGAAAACCTGTAGCCATGTAGAAAGTTGAAGGATAAATTCCACCTTTGAAAGCAAAATCAGCATGTATATATTCATAAGCTTGTACACCTAAAAAGCTTATCCCTAATAAGATTGTAATTGCTAACTTCTCGAGGCTGTCTTTTATTTTTCCTTCGAGCATATCATAATGAGCCCAAGTCACTGTGGTACCAGAAAGGAGAAGAATAAGTGTATTCAAATAGGGGAGATCAAAAGGATCAATGGTTTTCATATTTCTAGGAGGCCAAACGCCACCAATTTCAACTGTTGGCATCAAGCTGGCATTAAAGTAAGCCCAAAAAAAAGCAACAAAAAACATTAATTCAGAAGCAATAAAAAGAGAAATTCCCCATTTAAACCCCTGTCGAATGACGTCATTATGTTCTGTTTTAGCTTCTTTAATTATGTCGCGCCACCATCCTATCATTGTAAAGGCTAAGAGGCCAAATCCTGCAAATAAAACATAAGAATTGAATTTACGCGCAGATAAGATTGTCCCAACCACTATAATAAATGCAGAAAAAGCTCCCATGAAAGGCCAGGGACTTGGATCAACGAGATGGTAAGGATGTTTCTTTGACATTTTTATTTAATCTTTTCAAAATTTTTAGACCACCAACTCATCAATACAATCCCATCATGAGGGTTAAAGGGAGGATGATCAAATTTATCCCAATATGCCAGAAAAATTTTATTAGAATGGAATAAAGGAATTACATAATGGTTCCATAACAGAACATGATCTAAAGCTTTAGCTATAGTAACAAGTTCTTCTGGGCTTTTCGTCATGGCTAATAGTCGACATAATTCGTCAATGATAGGATTTTTGATACCAATGTAATTACGGCTTCCTTCTTGATCTGCAGCTTTTGACCCCCAATAAAGTGCTTGTTCATTCCCGGGAGAGAGAGTATGTCCCCAGGTATGAATTGTCATGTCATAATCAAAAGTTCCTAAGCGACGCTCATATTGTGTCGCATCAACAGTTCGAACTTTTGCATGAATTCCTAGAAGCTTTAAATTTTTAACAAAAGCTAAAGCAATTTTTTCATCTTCAGGTCGATAAAGAATGATTTCAAACTCAAAAGGCTTCTTTGTTTCTTTGTGTATAAGTTTTGAGCCATGAATTTCCCAGCCACATTCTTGTAAAATATCGCGTGCTTTTTTCAAATTTTTTCGTAAATTAACTTTCGTGCCCGCAATAGGGAGAGAATAGGCATTTGAAAATAAAGAAGAAGGAAGATTCTGCTTAAATTTTAGTAAGAGTTTTAAAACGTCTCCTTGAGGAATACCATCATTGGCGAGGATTGTATTGTCGAAATAACTTTTAGTTCTTTTGAAGCAATTGTGAAATAAAGACTGATTTAACCATTCAAAATCAAAGGCATATGATAGTGCATGTCGAACTTTTTCATCTTTAAACAAATCTTTGCGAGTATTAAAAATAAAGGCTTTCATCCCTACAGGTCTTTGGTGATTAAGTTCCATTTTAATAACTTTTCCCTCTTTTATGGCAGGAAAATTATAATTTTCAATCCACTGACTTGGTTCTGATTCACCTCTTATATCATACTCTCCCGCTTTAAAAGCTTCTAGAGCAACTTTTGAATCACGGTAATAATCAAACTGGACTTCTGCAAAATTATAAAATCCAACATTAACAGGTAGATTTTTTCCCCAATAATGAGGACGCCGTTCATAACTTATCCTGTGACCCATTTTTAAATTCTTAATTTTGTAGGGGCCACTCCCTGGAATTTCTTCATGCGTTACTTTTTCAAAATCGCGATCTTTAAAAAAATACTTTGGCAAAATGGGGAGAAGACTGATAAGCATAGGGGCTTCAGGATCAAATGCTCCATCATTTTTGTCAGCTAGAAATGAGAACTTAATAGTGTAATCATTGATTTTTTCAATCTTAGCAACCTTTTTGAAAAACAGACGATAATTTGCAAGTCCTTTTTCTTTTAAAGTTTCAAAACTAAAGATAACATCATCTGCTGTGATAGGACTATCATTCGGCCATTTAGCTTTTGGGTTTAAGTAGAAAATGATCCAAGAGCGGTCTGGCGCCAGCTCAACAAATTCAGCAATCAATCCATAGAGTGAAAATGCTTCATCAGGAGAACGTTTCATAAGAGTTTCAAAGACCAAACGTTCGCTAAAAATACTCAGACCAGCGGGAGGTGTTCCTTTAATGACATAAGGATTAAGGCTATCAAAAGTACCAGTAACACCAAGACAAAGCTTTCCACCCTTGGGAGCATTGGGGTTAACTGTCGAAAAGTGAGTGAAATTCGAAGGATATTTAAGTTTTCCATGCATGGCAATGCCATGTTCCTTACAAACACATTCAGAAAAAAAGAGAATTCCTGTAGTTACCAAAAATAAAAAGAAGCGATACAAATAAGACATCTTAAACCTTTACAAATAGAATTATTACACAGATTAAAATAATTTAAAGGTGATCTTCAAGCCATTTGCGCATTTTTTTTCCTAACAAATTGACTTCTTTTAAAATAGATTCTGGGGCACTGACAATCTTTTCATGGCAAATTTTTTTCCCTTGAGGATCCGATACAAAGCTTGTAAAGCTGATTTCATTTTCATTAAAATATTGCGCAAGTCCTCCAACGGGCGTACGGCAGGAACCATCAATTGCGCGTAAAAAAGTTCTTTCAACCTCAACACAAAATCCAGCCTTTTTATCATGAATATGTGCTAGAATTTCCTGCATTAAGCTATCATCTTGACGACATTGTACACCTAGTGCACCCTGTGCAAGAGCTGGCGTAAAGAGATCTATTTCAAGAGAAACACCATTCTCTAATTGATTTAATCTAGAGAGACCTGCGTAAGCTAAAACTGTCGCATCAGCATAGCCATCTTGGATTTTTTTTATGCGTGTTCCTACATTTCCTCTTAACGGAACAATTTTAAGATCGGGTCTTAAATGCAACAGCAAAGCTTGTCTTCTTAAGGAAGAAGTACCAACAATTGCTTCAAATGGTAAACTTTCTAACGTATAATTATATTTTGAAATTAACACATCACATGGATTCTCTCGTTCCGGAATACATGGGATAATAAGATTTTCTGGAGAATGTGTTTCTACATCCTTCATAGAATGTACGGCAAGATCAATTTCTTTTTGTAGAAGAGCTTCTTCAATTTCTTTGGTAAATAATCCTTTTCCTCCATAATTTGAAAGAGGAGCATGACTTAATCTATCACCACTTGTTTGATAGGTTCTAATTTCGATATTATTATGTCCTTGATTCTGTAAAGCTATTTTGACAATATCAGCTTGCTTTAATGCCAAAGGGCTTTTCCGAGTGCCAAGAATAATAGGGCGCATTTTAAACTTCTTTTTAATTTAAGATTCACGTCATTAAAGCATAGATTGAGGATGAAACAAGTCACTTTTTATCCATATAAATAAATTAAATATGGTGTATTTATGTAATGTTGGTTCTAGGAATTGAAACAAGTTGCGATGAAACTTCTGCTGCAGTTGTAAGTTCAGAAAAGGTTATTCTTTCGAATGTTCTAATTTCACAAATAGATGAACATAAAACTTTTGGCGGGGTCGTTCCTGAAGTAGGTGCACGCGCTCATCTAGAAGTATTAGAAACAATAATTTCCCAAGCTTTGCAGCAAGCAAGTATCACTTTAGATGATTTAGAAGGTATTGCAGTGACTGCAGGGCCAGGACTTATAGGGGGAGTTTTTGTTGGTGTAACAATGGCTAAAGCTATTGCTGCTGCAAAAAAGATCCCTTTTCTTGCTATTAATCATCTTGCGGGTCATGCATTAACTGCACGGCTTGTTGAACCTTTAGATTTTCCCTACCTTCTTCTGCTTGTTTCCGGTGGTCATAGTCAGCTGTTGATAGTAAAAAGTGCTTTAGAATATACTTTGCTAGGGACAACTTTAGATGATGCTGTCGGAGAAGCTTTTGATAAAGTTGCAAAAATATTAGGTTTACCTTATCCGGGAGGTCCTTCTATTGAACGTCTAGCAAGGTTAGGAGATCCGAAAAAATTTCAATTGCCGCAACCCCTTCTGTATCATAAAGATGCTTCTTTGAAGTGTTCTTTTTCATTTTCGGGATTAAAAACGGCCGTGCGGCAAGAAATGGCAAAATTACCTTTTGTGCAAGAAACAGAATGCCAAGATATGGCGGCATCTTTTCAAGCAACTGTCATTGATATTCTCACAGACCGCTGTTCTAATGCGTTAGAAATTTGTTTACACCAAGGATTTTCACTAAATGCCTTTGTTGTTGCTGGTGGAGTTGCGTCAAATCAACCGTTGCGAGAGGCTTTACAAAAAGTTTGCCAAAAATTTGGAATAAAATTTATTGCACCACCTGCTGTTTTATGCACAGATAATGCTGCAATGATTGCTTGGGCTGGTATTGAAAAATTGAAATTAAAAGCAATAGATTCATTAGATTTTGCACCTAAACCGCGCTGGCCACTTGAGTCTATAAAAGGGAGAGAGAATGACGACTGTTAGTGTTTTAGGGGGAGGTGCCTGGGGGACTGCACTTGCATTGGTAGCAGCTAGAGCAGAGAATAAGACATGCCTCTGGATGAGAGATTCAAATAGTACCGAGCAGCTAAAAAAAGACAGAGAAAATCAAAAAGCTCTTCCAGGGATTATGCTCCCTGAGGATCTCATAATTACGTCTTCGCTGAAAGAGGCTCTAAACGCCGATATAATACTTTTGGCAATTCCAGCTCAAACCATTAGAAACTTTGTTGAGCAAATTAAAAATGACATACCTAAGAATAGTTATCTTGTCGTCTGTTCTAAAGGAATTGAGATCGGGACTGGCTTACTCATGAGTGAGGTAATTTATGAGATTCTTGCCGAAATTTCTGTCTCGATCTTATCAGGTCCTACTTTTGCTCGTGATGTGGCGATAGGACAGCCAACAGCAGCTACATTATCGACAAGGGAAATTGAAACAAGTCGATGGTTAGCAAGTACATTAAGTAGTCCAAACTTTAGAGTTTATCCTTCTAATGATATTGTGGGTGTTGAAATTTCTGGTGCACTTAAAAATGTTATTGCCATTGCTGCAGGAATTGCTACTGCACGTGGTTATGGTGATAGCGCTCGTGCTTCACTTATTACACGTGGTTTAGCAGAAATTACTCGTTTGGGTATGGCTAAAGGGGCTCATCCTGAAACCTTTTTAGGACCTTCAGGTGTAGGAGATATTGTGCTAACGTGTACTTCAAATCAATCCAGGAATATGTCTTTAGGAATTGCTATCGGACACAATAATATTGTTACCGAAGCTATGCTTAAGGGATGTTTGTTAACAGAGGGTGTTTTTACAGCTAAGGCTGCAATTGAATTGGCGTCCGTATTAGAAGTAGAATTACCGATTTGCATGGGGATTAATAAAATTCTACATCATCAGAGTTCCATTGATGGTGAAATTGTAGCACTTTTATCCCGTCCCCTTAAAACTGAATTACATTCGCATTAGGATTAAACATGTCGAAATGGTTATTGAAAACAGAACCTGAATCTTGGTCATGGGAGCAGCAAATTCAACATAAAATAACTGCTTGGGATGGGGTAAGAAATTATCAAGCAGCCAATAATATGAAAAGAATGCAAAAAGATGATTTATGTTTTTTCTATCATTCAGGAAGGGAGAAGAAAATTGTTGGTATTGTAAAAGTAATCAAATCTGCGTATCCAGATCCTCTAGATACGACAGGGCATTTCGTATGTGTTGATGTTCAATTCGAAAAAGAATTGAAAAAACCAATATCGTTAAAAGATATAAAAAGATTAGCGCATTTTTCTCATCTCTCCCTAGTTCGTCAATCACGTCTTTCAGTTATGGAAATTGACGATATATCTTGGGAGTATTTGTGCAAGATGGGAGAAGAGGCTTAATGTTAAAAGGCGTATCTGCTTGGGAAAGTTTTATAAGTTTTTTAATTTTATTAATTTTACCTGTAAGTACTTTGTCATCCCGTGGTGTTGTTCCACTCTTTTTTACTCTATTAATAAGTGTAGGAGGATATTTAGTAATTCACCAGAAAAACGCCCATTTTAAAAATATTTTTAAAATTTTTAAACGAACTCATCTCTTTATAATTTTAGGTTTTTTTCTCTTATGGTCTTTGTTAAGTATGATTTGGTCAATAGATCCTAAGCAAACGCTTCACTTGTGGTTAAAACTTTTATGTCTATCCTTAGCGGGTATAACAATAACCTCGATCTCACAAAATTTTGAGGCACATTTTAAAAGGCGATTGCTATGGTCACTTTGTTTTGGAATTATCATTACAAACTCTTGGTTATTAATAGAAATTATTAATCAAGGAAAGCTAATTACTTTAATTAAAGGAGAAGACTTTAATATAATTTCTTATAATAAAGCTCTTTCTCTAGAAGTTCTGTTGATTTGGCCAATAGTTGCTTTTTGTTATCATTTATTAAAAAATAGGGTAAATAAAGAAGAGAAATATCTCGTCTATATGTTTAACTTTTCTTTAATATTTCAAACATTTATTGTGGTTTTATCTTTAGAAGCGACAACTGTGAAAATAGCTTTTCTCATTGGCGTAATAGTAGGGTCATTTTCTTTACTAATGTATAGAATAATGCCATGGCTTCTGTTAAGTGTTTGTGTTGTATTTTTTATAGCCTCACCTTTACTTTATAAAGAAATTTTTGCATCTGATAGAATTACGAACATAACGCAAAATTTTATTAAAAAACCTAGTTTTTATCATCGTTTACATATTTGGCATTTTGTTTCCAAAAATATTCTTTTAAAACCTTTGACTGGTTGGGGGTTGGATTCATCACGTAATAAATATTTCTCACAAGTAGTATTAGCAGATGAAATCAAGAAGAAAACGCCTCTTTTAAATATCTCTAAATTGGAGTTACTGCCGCTACATCCTCATAATTTTCCTTTACAAGTATGGTTAGAATTAGGGTTCCCAGGTATAATTTTAGCTCTTTATTTAATAGGTTTAATTCTTTTTAGTATTAATAAAATTCTTCATGAAAAATATAATCGAGCCGCTGCTTATGCTGCATTTTCAACATCCTTATTCGTAAGTATGGGAAGCTATGGAATATGGCAAAGTTGGTGGATCACCGGATTATGGTTGACAGTAATTTTTATAAGATTTTTAGAAAGTAAAAATGAGTAAAGTACTGGTTACTGGAGCTTCGGGTTTTGTCGGGCAAGCTCTATGTCCTTTTTTTAGAGAAAAAGGAATTATTATTAAAGCAGCCTTACGCAGGCAACCAGCTCAATATCCTTATGACTATTCAATTGTTCAGGATATCTCGAACGAAGGAGAATGGTTACAAGCATTAGATGGGGTAGAGATAGTTATTCATCTTGCAGCCCAGGCACATGGTGTTAACCAAGGACGCTATTCAAACCGGCAACAAGACCTTTTTAATCTTTTTAATGTTAATGTAACTGGCACAAAAGCATTAGTTCAAGCTTCTTATAATGCTGGCGTGAAGCATTTTATCTATTTAAGTTCTATTAAAGTTAATGGAGAGGTGACTTATACAAAACCATTCGTTGAACAAGATGTTCCTGCACCAATAGATGAATATGGAGAGTCTAAGTTACAAGCAGAGGAAATTATAAAATCTTACTGCCAAGACCATAAGATGAGTTATACAATCTTGCGCCCCCCGCTTATATATGGGCCAAAAGTAAAAGGTAATTTTTCTGATCTATTAGCTATAAGCGCTTCAAAATTACCCTTGCCCTTTTCAGCACTTAACAATAAGCGTAGTTTGATTTATATTGAAAATTTATTAGATATTATATATTTAGCTTTAGTAAATTCAAAGGCGAGAAATGAAACTTTCTTATTATGTGATGGACAAGATTTATCGGTTCAGGAACTAATCACTAATATCCGAAATATTATGAAATTACCTACAAATTTATGGTATTGTCCTTTAGTTGTTCTTGAGTTTATTTTTAAAATCTTAAAAAGACAGCAAGCGTTCTTGAGGCTATCATCGCCTTTACAAGTGAATAATCAAAAGGTACGATCATATCTAGGTTGGCAACCACGTTTTTCAATTGATCAAGGTTTAGAAGAAACTATTAAATGGTTTTTTTCTGGTAAAAAACAATATTTTCAGGTTGTGTTATGAGATCAAGCTTAGTGGTTGTTAAAATTTTAAAAAAAGCATCCAATATTTTCAAATTTATTGATCGCAGATATATTGTAATTTTCTACGATTTTTTAATGTCACTTATGGCTCTTCCTTTATCCTTATGGATACGTGTTGGAGCTGACATTGTAAATTATCCTTTAGATTTTATTATTAAACATACGCTTGTTTTCAGTTTGTTCTCAATAAGTATATTTTTATGGTTAAGAACTTATAGTGCAATGTGGCGATATGTTTCTCTATATGAACTTATGACAATTATTATTTCTGTCACGTGTACAGTTATACTTTATATTCCTGCTATGTTGGTAATGTCACAAACAATCGTAATGCCCCGTTCAGTAATTATTCTTGTGTGGGGTCTTAATATTAGCCTTTTAAGTGCGGGTCGCTTTATATATCGCATTCTTCAAGATTACATTTATTATCAAGAAGAAAAATTTTCAGGGTCACAGGATGCTCTTGCCCGGCTGCTTTTAATTGGGATTTCAGATCAAACAGGTCATTTTATTCAAGATGTTAATCGGTATGCAAAGCATACTTATAAGATAGTTGGCATTATTGATTGTGACCGTCATCGATTGGGTGGACAAGTGTATGGAGTAGAGGTTATTGGAACGGTAGATGATTTAAAGACAGTTGTTTCTCATCTTAATATAACGGGGAATCATCCTACTTATTTTGTGATTACAGATCCTGAGCTTAAGGGGGAGCCTTTAAGAAAAATTATAGAAATTAGTAAAAATTTAAAAGTCGATGTTGCTCGTGCCCCAAAATTAACTGATTTCAAAAAATCAACTTCTCGAAACATTGAAATGGAACCTATTTCTATTGAGGACTTGTTACATCGTCCTGAAGTAGTTTTAGATCGTAAGAGTATGCATGATTTTATTCATGGAAAAAGAATCATGGTAACTGGTGCTGGAGGAACGATAGGTGGTGAGCTTGTAAGGCAAATCGCAGATTTTGGGCCGCTTCACTTAAGTTTGGTTGATCATTCAGAATATTCATTATACTCATTAGATCTTCATCTCGCAGAAAAATCTCCCTCATTATCCCGCTCAATTTGCTTGGCAGATGTTGCAGATAGTAAACGCATAGATAATCTTTTCAATATTGAAAAACCTGAAATAGTTTTCCATGCTGCTGCACTCAAGCATGTTCCAATTGCGGAGGCAAATGCCAATGAAACTATTCTAACAAATGTAATTGGAACTAAAAATATTGCTGAGGCTTGTCGTACCTTTAAAGTGAAAGCAATGGTCTTTATCTCAACAGACAAGGCAGTTAACCCAATAGGGGTGATGGGGGCAACAAAACGTCTCGCTGAAAGTTACTGTCAAGCTTTAGATGCTCTTAATGAAGGCGCAAAATTTATTACAACTCGGTTTGGGAATGTTTTAGGATCTACAGGATCTGTTGTGCCTTTATTTCAACGACAAATTAGTCGAGGTGGCCCTATCACGTTAACAGATCCAAATATACGTCGTTATTTTATGTTAGTACGTGAAGCTGTCGAATTGGTTTTGCAAGCAGCATCACTTGGGTATAACAGTAAAAAATCAAATGGACAAATCTATGTACTTGAAATGGGAGAGTCCGTTAAAATTAAAGACTTAGCTTATCAAATGATTTTATTAGCAGGTTTGACACCCGAAAAAGACATCAAGATTGATTACACTGGACTAAGACCTGGTGAGAAACTCTATGAAGAGCTTTTTTATGAAACTGAAAAATTAGTTCCTACCTCTTGTCCTGGGTTAATGTTGGCTTCTCCTCAAGTATTATCATATACAGTTCTCCAAGATAAAATAAATGAACTTGAGAAAAGTGCGCGAGCTCGTGAAACGGAACAAAGTTTAAATCTTTTAAAAGACCTCGTTCCAGAATATAAGCAAACACCTGCTAAGGAGACTAAGAAAAAAAGTACGAGTGCTCTTCAGAAGGCTTAATGATTGTATTATTTTATGAAAGTAATTTCTTAAAAGATTTAATTTCTTTTCAATACATTTTTCTTTCAAAACACTCCTGAAGAGTATTCTTCTAAAAGAAGTATTAAATTGAAATTCTTATTGATTAACGCCTTACAAATCATGTATGAAGAAGTTTGTTGAACCAAAACTGAACAGGAGTTTAAAATGACTGCGGTTGGAACTTTAAGAGTTGAACCTCGTAATAATTCAGGTCGGGGAGCTTCAAGAGCACTTCGTAATGAAAACAAGATCCCAGGAATTCTTTATGGGGGAAATAAAGAAAACGTTCTTTTGACGGTTGATCCTCGAGATGTGATGAAAGGACTTCATCATGCGGGTTTTTATTCTACTATTTTTGAATTAAATCTTAATGGTAAAACTGAAAAAGCTTTGGTGCGTGATGTACAATTTCATCCAGTGACAGATAACCCAGTGCACATTGATTTTTGGAGAGTAAGTAAAGACTCTAAAATCCACCTTAGCATCCCCGTTGTGTTTATTAATGAAAACAAGTGTCCTGGAATTAAACGTGGCGGTGTTTTAAACATTGTTCTTCATACACTTGATGTGACTTGTTTAGCTGAGAATATTCCTGAACAGATTACGATTGATCTTGAAGGTTTAGAAATTGGAGCCAGCGTACATACAGCTTCTATCGCTCTTCCAAAAGGTGTGGCTGTTACGCATCCTGAACGTGACAACACGTTAGCAACAATCGTTCCACCAACAGTGCAAACTGAGGGATCTTCTGCTGCTGAAACTTCGGAATCTTCAACATCTTCTTAAAATTTAAGGAAGAGTCAAATGCTTCTAGTGGGCTTGGGTAATCCTGGTCCTGAATATGCCTTAAATCGGCATAATATAGGATTTTTAGTTATCGATTTCATAGCCCACTATTATGATTTTAATAATTTTAAGCGGCATGGACAGGGAATATTTTCTGAAAAAGTAATACATAACCAAAAGGTATCCCTTTTAAAACCTCTGACTTATATGAATAGGTCTGGGGTTGCTGTTGCTGAGTTCGCATCATTTTTTAAAATTTCTTTGGAAGACATCCTTGTTATTCATGATGAACTTGACTTAGATTTTGGTCGCATGAAAGTGAAACAAGGTGGTGGAAATGGAGGGCATAATGGTTTAAAGAGCCTAGATGCCCATATAGGAAAAGATTATTGGCGCCTTCGAATAGGTATAGGGCACCCAGGTTTTAAAGAAGCTGTCACGCCTCATGTTTTAGGAAATTTTACAAGACAGGAAGAAACACAACTCGAAAGTATAATGAGCGCCATTCAAGAAAATTTTCTTTTTTTACTTAAAAAAGAAATGACAACATTTATAAATAATGTATCAGTAAAATTAAAATAAGTAAGGAAACACATGGGATTTAATTGTGGTATCGTTGGCCTTCCTAATGTTGGAAAGTCTACTCTGTTTAACGCCTTAACTGCAACTGCAGCAGCTGAAGCTGCAAATTATCCATTCTGCACAATTGAACCAAATGTTGGACGTGTGGGAGTTCCTGATGTGAGGCTAAACAAGCTTGCGGAAATAGCGCAATCAGCAAAACTTATTCCTACACAACTTGAATTTGTAGACATTGCAGGACTTGTAAGAGGAGCCAGTCGAGGTGAAGGGTTAGGAAATCAATTTTTAGGACATATCCGTGAAGTTGATGCAATTATCCATGTTTTAAGATGTTTTGAAGATACAGATATTACGCACGTAGAAGGCTCTGTTGATCCTTTAAGAGATGCAGAAATTATTAATACTGAATTGATGCTTGCAGATTTAGACAATTTAGAGCGTCGTTTGAGTACCTTGCAAAAGAAAGCTAAAGTGGGGGATAAGGATTCTCAAAAGCAACTAAATTTACTTGAGAAAATTAAACCTATATTAGAAGCTGGAAATCCAGCGCGTTATGTAAGTCTTGATGAAACAGAAAAAGATTCCTTTAAGCAATTACAACTTTTGACTGGAAAACCTGTTTTGTATGTTACAAATGTTCGAGAAGATGAAGCTGCTTCTGGGAACAATTTTACAGCACAAGTAGAAGAAATGGCCAAAAAGGAGAAGGCGCATTCAGTCGTTATTTCAGCGGCAATTGAAGCTGAAATTATAAGGTTAGAGAATCCTGAAGAGAGACAGGTTTTTCTAGAAGGTTTAGGCCTGAAAGAGACAGGTTTAGCTCGCGTAATAAGGCAAGGATATTCCCTTTTGAATCTTTTAACTTTTTTTACAGTAGGCCCCAAAGAAGCAAGAGCTTGGACTGTTCGACAGGGTGCAAAAGCACCTGAGGGCGCTGGTGTAATTCATAGTGATTTTGAAAGAGGCTTTATATGTGCGGAAACCATTTCATATGAAGACTATATTGCATTTCAAGGAGAACAAGCCGCTAAAAGCGCGGGTAAAATGCGCCAAGAAGGAAGAGATTATTTCATTCAAGATGGAGATGTGTTTCATTTTCGTTTTAATGTCTAATCAGGCATTGAGTTTATAATGAGATAAATACTGAGGTAGAATAGATTCAATTGAGTGCGGACTTATGCCCAAATTTTCGCAAGTTAAACTTTCTTTGTTAATAATAACGTCATTTTCCAACATTTTTACCTGATCCCGTGTTAAGATAGGTGTTGGTAAGAATTCACAAAAAAATCCAAGAATTTTAGCAATAAAATACGGTATGGGAAGGAGTACACGTTTACGTTGAATAGTTTGAAGTATGAGTTTAAGAAGTTCTTTAAATGAGTAGACCTGAGGTCCTCCAAGTTCATAAATTTTTTCTTTAGTTTCTGAATGCTTAATGGCTACTAACATGGCCTCTGCAACATCTCCTACATAAATAGGTTGAAGACGTGTTTTTCCCGCTCCAATTAAGGGAAGAATAGGCAAGAAACGACTCATTTCTGCAAAATTATTAACAAAATGGTCATGTGGTCCAAACACTAAGCTTGGGCGGAATATAGTGGCAGAGGGATAAGCTTTAAAAACAGCATCTTCTCCTTGAATTTTAGTTTTTGCATACTTCGATTTTGCCTGAGATGCTGCATTTAAAGCAGATACGTGTAAAAGTCGTTTTGCTCTTTCTTCAGCAGCACTTTGTGCAATAACTCTTGCTACATCAATATGAATTTTTTCAAAAGTTGTGCTTCTTTTTTCAAAAAGAATTCCCAACAAGTTAATAATTATGTCTGAGCCCATGCAACAAGACTTGATAGCCTCTTGATCGTAAATATTAATCTTAATGAGTGTAACTTGACCGACATGTCCTAATGTTTTCAGAAATAAAGCATGATTAGGGTCACGAACAGGGACGCGAATAATAGCTCCTTCGCGTGCAAGCTTCTGGACAAGACTGCGGCCGATAAAACCTGACCCTCCAAAGATAGTAATTTGCTTTCCCTGCATAAAATTTCTCTTATTTTTGGTAATTTATCATATTACATTAGAGACGACAATGTTCTATGAACTAAGGACATCAACTAAAGAAAGTTTTCCTGACCCTTTAATACAGCTCTTTGGCTGATCTTTAGCAGGACCCCAACCACATAAATGAATCAACTCAAGAGTAACCTTCAAACGGTTATGTTGGTCTAAATAATGATCCTGATAAAATTTTTCTGCTAATTTAAATAATTTTTTAGGAGGTATTTTTAAGGATCGCTCACGCATATAATTACTTTCTCCCAAATATTTAATCTCTTTAAAGATGTTAATAAGAGAAGAGTAACTAAGATATATTTTCTCACGATCAACAACAGGCAATGCAAAACCGCCATGTTGTACGAGGTCTGAGATAGTTTTAAGATTGATCATAGGGATGATACGAGGGCTTGCTCCTCCTATGAGTTTGATCTCACTGTTCAAAAGAGATTCTCTTGCTTCTAGGAGAGTATCACCACCTACAAAACTAGCTAAAAAAAGACCATCAGGGTTTAGAATTCTCTTATATTCTGTAAGAGCTTTTGGAAGATTATTAATATGGTGGAATGAGGCACAAGATATTGCTAAATCGAATGTTTGATTAGGAAAAGGAAGCTGTTCTTCGTGACATACTGTTGAGTACAAACTCAACGTACTTTTTAAAGGAAAAGAGGTAATATTAGCAGCTATAATGAATGCTTGCGGATATGTAAGAGCTAAAAATTTCAAAAACTTATCTGAAAATTCACCGTACAGAAAAATAGATCGATACTTTTTTTTTATGAACTGTAGACGGTTAATAAATTCTTTTTCAAAAAATTGAATCCGTAAATCATGTTTTTGAGAAACTTCAAAAGTTTTTTCTTTTAGGAGTTTGATTCGATTTACATCAAAAAGAGAATTTAAAGTAGCGTGTACCATATTAATCTATTCAATCGAAAGGTTTGTTAAGGGGATAATAACGTACCAATAATTATATTACAGATAAAAAACCTATTTTCTAATTTTCCATAGATGATTTAAAAGAGCACATTGGCGTCTTAAAATCTTATTAAATAAGATTTTCTTTATTTTTCTGTGTTGTATTCAGACAAGTCTGAGGCAACCTTTTTACGACTTAAAAAAGTATAAATCGCAGGAACAACAAACAAGGTAAACAATGTTCCTAAAGTCATGCCACCAACAATCACCAAGCCAATAGGACGGCGACTTTCAGCACCTGCACCGCTGGCAAATGCAAGTGGTACAGCTCCTAAAACCATAGCAAACGTCGTCATAAGAATTGGTCGTAACCGAAGGCGTGAAGCTTCGACAACTGCGTCAAGGCGACTTAAGCCATCTGCTTTTAGCTTATTAGCAAAGTCGACGATCAAAATACCATGTTTAGTAATAAGTCCGATCAAAGTAATTAAACCAATCTGACTATAAAGGTTAATAGTTTGCCCAAAAATTTTTAAAAGAAAAATTCCCCCAGCAAGCGATAAGGGCACACTAAAAAGAATTATTAGAGGATCAATATAACTTTCATACTGAGCAGAAAGCACTAAGAATATAAAAATTAAAGCAAGCCCAAAGATCAAAAGAATGTTGGAGCTTTCTTCAAGATATCTGCGGCTTTCACCTGCGAAATCTATGCGGGTACCCTCAGGAAGCATTTTATAGCCTTGTTCTTTTATAAGCTGCAAAGTATTCCCAAGACTAAAACCATCACGTAATTTAGCACTGAACGTAACTGACCTTAACCCTGAAAAGTGAGAAATAGCTGTAGGTGCTAACCGCTTAGAAATCTCGACAATTTCTGATAAGGGAACCATTGTTTCTTTACGATCTTTTGAACCTCTTAAGAAAACCATTGAAAGATCATCTGCGCTACGACGGTAATCTTCTTCAAGCCATACTTTAACATTGTAAAGCTTATTTTCACGTTTAAATTTACTTGGAGAACGACCACTAATAAGTGTATCAAGGCTTTCTCCTATTGTAGAGACATCAACACCTAAAGAGGCTGCTTTATCGCGGTCGACTGTCACAACAAGTTCTTGGCCTTCTGCGCCGTAATCTGCATAAATATCTTGAAGCGCACCTAACCCATGAAGAGTTTTCATAAAGCCATCAGCCATTTCAACAAGTTCTTTGTAAGTTTTCGTGGTTTCAATCACAACTTCGACAGGCGTATCTGTTAAACCTCCAACGAGAGATTTACCACCTACGCTTGGCGTAACACTTAACCCTGTAATATCATACATAGGATCACGTAACCCTTCGACAATTTCTTGGCTTCTACGTTTTCTTTTTTCCCACGGAGATAGAACACCTAAAATGGTTGATTCACCTGGTACGTTGACCAAGGTTAATCTTTTTTCTATTTCAGGGATCCCTTTCATAATACTATCAACCTGAAGCATATATTTATTTGTAAAATCGATATTCGCCCCATAAGGTGGAATAGCACGTGCATTAACAATGCCTTGATCTTCTCTTGGAATGAGTTCAGAAGGCATCTCTTTAAAAATGTAATATCCAAGGCTTGCAATAATTAGTCCTGTGCCTAACACGCCCCATCGCTTTGTAAGTGCTCTTTTTAGGAATGTTTCATAGAGATTATCAATGTAGTCAAGGACTTGACCACTTTTGATTTCAAATACATTCCAGTATTTAACGAAAGGATTAGTCGTGCGGCGTGTATGGTTGGCTATGTGAGAAGATAATAATCGACTACACATCATGGGAGATAACGTTAAAGCCACAAAGCCTGAAATGAGAACAGAACCTGCTAAAGTTAATGCGAACTCAGTAAATAGCCTGCCAGTTTGTCCTGTTGATAACGCAATTGGAGCATAAACAGCTGCAAGTGTGATTGTCATTGCAACGACTGCAAAACTAATTTCTTTGGCACCTTTAAAGGCTGCCGTTATAGGATGCATCCCATCTTCTATATGTCGATAGATATTTTCGAGAACGATAATCGCGTCATCGACCACGAGTCCAATTGCAAGGACAAGCGCAAGAAGTGTAAGTGTATTGATTGTAAAACCAAGGGCATACATTAAAGCAAATGCGCCAATAAGAGAAACAGGAATTGTCACGATTGGGACGATCACTGCTCTGAATGAGCGTAAAAATGCTAAAATAACCAATATTACGAGAACTGTTGCTTCAAATAAAGTGTGATAAACTTCTTCGATAGAACGTTCGATGTAGACGGTTTTGTCATTAGCAATTTCCATTTTCATGCCGCGTGGAAGACCTTCTCTTAAGCGAGGAAGTTGCTTTTTTACAGCAAGAGCAATGTCAAGAGGGTTGGCAATAGATTGTTTTATTAAACCGATAGCAACAGCATTTTTATCATTAAATCTTACACGACTGCGTGTATCGATAGCGTCTAATTTTGCTTCACCAATATCAGATAAACGAACAAGATATCCGTCACGTTCAAAAATAATTAGGTTATTAAAATCTTTTTCAGTGGAAAGGGCTGCTTTTGTCGTAACAGTGATTTCCCGATCTTTCGTAATAATACGTCCTGCAGGTTTCTCAACATTCTGCTTTTTCAAAGCTTGAGCAACATCTTCAGCAGTGACTTGATAGGAGGCCATCTTAACAGGATCAAGATAAATATGCATTTCATATTCACCACCGCCAAAGATTTCAACGCTCGAGACCCCATTAATTACTTCAAGTTGGCTTTCTAAGAAGCGACGAGCATAATCAGCAATATCTTTGGTATCATGTCTGTCACTATAGACGGCAAGATACATGAAAGGAAAAGCATCAGCGTCAGCTTTTTTGATACGTGGATCACTTACATCATTTGGAAGTTTATTACGAATACGGCTGATTCGATCACGAACGTCGTTCGCGGCTGCTTCAATAGGTCGGTTTAATTCAAAAACAAGCGTAATACGACTTTCTTCAACTTCACTGCTTGAAGTCATGAGATAGAGGCCTTCGATACCTGACAGCGCATCTTCTAAAGGTTTTGTGACTTGAGCTTCAATAATTTCGGGGCTTGCACCTTCGAATTGAGTAATAATACTAATTTTTGGTTCATCCACATTAGGATATTGGCGTACTTGAAGACGTGTCCAAGTTACAATTCCTAAAAGAATAATAACAAGACTCATCACAGTAGATAACACAGGGCGGCGAATACAGATATCTGTTAAGTTCATATTGAATTAACTTTCTTTAAGCATTAAAGGTAATTTTATTTTTTACCTTGAGGTTTCTTATTGTTATCAGGATTCTTGGATTCCTTAGAATCTTCTTCCTTTTTCAAATCTTTTTCCATTCCTTCATACACTACAGGAATGCCATCACGGATTTTATTTTGACCGACTGTTACAACAGCATCTCCTTCTTGTAAACCGCGGACAATTTCAATGTTATCGCCTTCCTGAATCCCTGTTGTTACTGGAAAACGATAGGCAACGCCATTAAAGACTTTGTAAACGAATTCTTCGTCACCGCTACTCTCAACAGCACTTAAAGGAACTACAAGTGCGTTATCTTTTGAACCAACGACAAGGTCAACACGTGCGAAGAGACCAGGTTTCAGAGTTCTTTTTTCATTGCGTAAATTTGCGCGTACAGAAATACTATGAGCATGCGGATCAACTTTTGCGTCAATAGCTTCAACTGTTCCCGAAAAAGGTTCATCTTCAAAACCATCAATTACGATCGTTAAAGTTTGACCAACGCTAATATATCTTAAATATTCAGCTGGGACTCTGAAATCTAACTTCATAGGGTCAACATCAACAATGGTAAAGAGTTCTGTTTGCTCATTAACAGGAGCTCCTATGCTAATGTTATTCAGACTAATGATCCCTTCAAAAGGAGCTTGTATAAGCGAATCTTCTACTTTTTTCATGGCAATTTCAACACGTGCTTCAGCTGCTTTAAGGTTAGCTAAGGCTTCGTCATAAGATTTTACAGGCCCGTATTTCTTTTCCAGCAATTTCGAAGCTCGCTCATGGGTAGCTTTTGCGAAAATAAGTTTAGCTTCTTCCTCTTTAAGGTTAGCTTTGAATTGGCGATCATCAATCTGCATAATCGCTTGGTTTATGGTCACTTCTGATCCACCTTGTACTTTGATTTCAGAAATGAGGCCACTTACTTGAGGTTTAACAGTGACCATTTGATTAGCTGTTAAAGTTCCAACAGTTGTAATGCGTTTTGTCAAAGAAGCTTGCCTAACGTATTCAACTTCAACCGTTACACCTTTCATTTGTCGTCTGTTTTTTTGATCTGAGAGAATAAATTCTTTAAGAATAATAGCAAAAACACCAAACAGGATAAGACCTAGAAGGATTGTTAAAACTCTATGTTCTTTAATGAGCTTAAAGACTCGCTGTTGGCTAGGAAAATTCATTTAATTCGCTTTCATCTTTTTCCGTAAAAAACTAACCACCTTATATATAAATTAAGAAAGGTTGTTCCCTTACATAAATAATTTCATATTATTCTAAAATTTTTATTAACAGGTCATAAAAATTTTGCAACCATAAGAATTGCATAAGAAAGATGTAAATTTATCATGTTCAATTTAAAACACCAAACGATTTTACAAGTTTTACCTGCTCTTAATCAAGGAGGCGTTGAAAGAGGGACAATTGATATTGCTGAAGGTATTATAAAAGCAGGCGGAAAGGCTTTAGTTATTTCTTCAGGTGGTAAACTAGAATCTCAATTAAGGACATTAGGGGCGGAACATATAAAACTTCCATTAAATTCTAAAAATCCTTTTACGATAGGGCTAAACTTCCTGCGGCTACGAAAGATTATTAGGGAGAAAAAAGTAGCGCTCGTTCATGCGCGTTCTAGAGGGCCAGCATGGAGTGCCTATTGGGCTACCAGGAGCTTAAAAATACCTTTTATAACAACCTTTCACGGAACTTATAATTTTCGAAATGATGGAAAAAGATATTACAATTCAGTTATGGCTAGAGGAAATAAGGTAATAGCTATTTCACAGTTTATTCAAGAACATATCGAAAAAAATTACACAAATTATATTGCTTCTAATAACATTAAAATTATTTACCGCGGTGTAGATCTTGATTATTTTGATCCTCAAAAAGTCAGCAAGGAACGTTATGAATTCATTAGAAAAACATGGGGCTTGGAGAGAAATCAGCAACTTATTTTAATGGTCGGTCGGTTAGTTCGTTGGAAGGGACAGACAATTTTACTTGAAGCTCTTAATAAGATGAAAAATTTTAATGGGGTATGTGTGATTTTAGGGAGTTCTCAAGGACATGATCAGTATTTAGAAGAACTTCAAGCTTATGTAAAAAGAAATTCTCTTACTCACAAAGTAAAATTTATTGAACAATGTCAAGATATGCCAGCGGCATATAGTCTTGCAACCGTTGTTGTACATGCCTCAACAGCACCTGAAGCTTTTGGACGCGTGATCGCCGAAGCACAAGCAATGGGGAAATTTGTGATTGCTAGTAACCTTGGAGCACCTAAAGAAATTATTGAGAATAAAAAAACAGGACTATTAATTGCACCAAGTGATTCTTTAACCCTTAAAAGAGCATTAGAAACTGTCTTAGCTTTCTCTCTTGCAAAAAGAAAAGAAATTTCAGTAGTTGCACGAACGCGTGTTCAAAATTTATTTTCAAAACAAGTTATGATTGAAGAAACTTTAAAGATTTATACAGAATTTCTTCAAAAAAAATAAAAAGTTAATTATACTTTATAAAGAAGCCTTTATAAGGAGCAAGTGCAATGAATTTATTTAAATACACGGAAAAAGCAAGAGAGATACTTCAAAATGCCCAAATGCTTGCTTTACGTGAAGGACATCAAAGATTTTTACCTGAACATATATTAATAACTCTCCTTGCGGATTTAAAAGGCCCTATACCACGTTTACTTGAAATAATGGAGGTTCCTTTAAGGCCATTGCAATCAAATGTTGAAGGCTTGCTTAAAAAACAACCAAAGGTTGAAGGGCAGGGGGCTGGTCAAATCTATCTGGCCCCAGAAACAGCTAAAATTTTTGATTATGCAGAAAAACAAGCTCAGAAAACAGGCGATGAATTTGTCACGGTTGAGCGTCTTTTCGAAGCTTTATTCGTTGCAGGAAATGATGAATCCATTGAAACTTTGAAAAAATCTGGTGTAACAGCCTCAAAATTAGAAAGTGCCATTTCAACTATACGCAAGGGGCGCAAAGCTGACAGCGCTTCTGCTGAGGAATCTTATGAAGCTTTAAAAAAGTATGCGCGTGATATGACACAGCTTGCTCGGGAAGGAAAGTTAGATCCTGTGATTGGGAGGGACGAGGAGATTCGTCGTACAATTCAAGTTCTCTCACGACGTACAAAAAACAATCCTGTTCTTATAGGAGAGCCAGGGGTTGGTAAAACCGCCATTATCGAAGGTTTAGCCCATAGAATTGTTAAAGGTGATGTCCCAGAAAGTTTAAAAGATAAACAACTTATGGCCTTAGATTTAGGAGCTTTAATTGCAGGGGCAAAATTCCGCGGCGAGTTTGAAGAAAGACTTAAAGCTGTTCTTCAAGAAATTTCTAATGCAGCTGGTGAAATTGTCCTTTTTATTGATGAATTACATACACTTGTAGGTGCAGGAAAAGCAGAAGGGGCTATGGATGCCTCAAATATGCTAAAACCTGCACTTGCAAGAGGTGAATTGCATTGTGTGGGAGCTACAACGTTAGACGAATATCGTAAGTACATTGAAAAAGATGCTGCACTAGCACGACGTTTTCAACCTGTTTTTGTTGCAGAACCAACGGTTCAAGATACCATTTCAATTCTTCGAGGTTTAAAAGAAAAGTATGAATTACATCATGGTATACGCATTACAGATAGTGCAATTGTTGCCGCTGCGACTCTCTCTAATCGTTATATAAGTGATCGATTTTTACCTGATAAAGCAATTGATCTCGTTGATGAAGCTGCAAGCCGTCTTCGTATGGAAGTTGATTCCAAACCAGAGGAGTTAGATGAGCTTGATCGCCGTATTATTCAACTAAAAATTGAACGAGAAGCACTAAAAAAAGAATCAGATGAAGATTCTAAGCGGCGGCTTGTAAGCCTTGAGACAGAATTAGGTGAACTAGAAACAGAGTCAAATAAGTTAACAAGCGTTTGGCAAGGTGAAAAAGATAAGCTTAACCAATCTCAAAAACTTAAAGAACGCTTAGACCAAGCCCGTTCTGAACTTGAGATTGCTCAAAGAGAAGGAAACTTGGCACGTGCAGGAGAACTTGCTTATGGAATAATTCCCGACCTTGAAAGACAGTTAGAAGAAGCTCCAAGCAGCAATGATTCAACACTGTTAAGAGAAGAAGTCACAGAAAATGATATTGCTGCTGTTGTCTCTCGCTGGACCGGCATTCCTGTTGATAAGATGTTGGAAGGGGAGCGTGAAAAGCTTCTTAATATGGAGACATTTTTACATCACAGAGTCGTTGGCCAAGACGAACCTATCGTGGCTGTCAGTAACGCTGTAAGACGTGCACGTGCCGGTCTTCAAGATAAAAACCGCCCCATTGGATCTTTCTTATTCTTAGGGCCTACTGGTGTTGGAAAGACTGAGCTTACGAAGGCGTTAGCAGAATTTTTATTTGATGATGAATCAGCCATGGTGCGAATAGATATGTCAGAATTTATGGAAAAGCATTCTGTTGCCCGTTTAATTGGAGCTCCTCCTGGATATGTTGGTTATGAAGAAGGGGGAAGTCTTACAGAAGCGGTTCGTCGACGACCTTATCAAGTAGTTTTATTTGATGAAGTTGAAAAAGCACATCCAGACGTTTTCAATGTTCTTTTGCAAGTTTTAGATGATGGTCGGTTAACTGATGGGCAAGGTCGTACCGTCGATTTCACGAATACGGTGATTATTATGACGTCAAATTTAGGAAGCGAACTTCTTGCAAATCTTGAGCCTGGTGAGTCAGCAGAAAAAGTACGTGATAGTGTGATGGATGTTGTTCGTCATGCGTTTAGACCTGAATTTCTTAATCGAATTGATGAGATTTTGCTTTTCAATCGTTTGGCGCCTGAAGATATGAAAGGGGTTGTTGATATCCAATTGAAACATTTAGAAAAACTTCTTGAAGAGCATCGAATAGAATTTCATATTGATGATAAAGCCAAGCTATGGCTTGCCCAAAAAGGGTATGACCCTATCTATGGGGCGCGCCCTTTAAAGCGCGTTATTCAAAGGTATTTACAAAACGAAATGGCTTCAATGATTTTGGAAGGCAAGATTACAGATTCTGTTTCAGTTACTGAGAATGAGGGGACACTTATAATTGCGTCTCAATCAGAAAAGCAAAAGGTTAAAAAATAACAGGATTAAAAATCAAAGTCTGCATAGTGAGGAGCAACGCTAATCCCAGGCATTTTGTCGGTCAAGAGCGACCTAAAACTGGGGCGGCATTTAAGACGACTGTACCACTCTTTTGCATCAGGAAACTTATCCCATGGCACATGACCAACGAAATCAACGCATGAAAGATGAGCGGCTGCTGTGAGATCAGCGAGGGACAAATCATCGCCTGCAATCCAATTACGGCGATCAATCAGCCATGAAATATAATCGAGGTGAAACTCGATAGCAGTTTTTCCAGCACGCAGAGCAGTTGAATCTGGGCCAGTTTGCTCAAAAAATCGTTTTAAAGTTTTCTCATAAACAATATTACGCGTAACTTCCTGGTTAAATTTATCATCAAACCACGCTATCAATCGACGTGTTTCAGCTCTTTGAAAAATATCTTTTCCGATTAAAGGTGGGTCTGAATAAGCTTCATCAAGATATTCACAAATAGAATTACTATCACAGAAAATTTTTTGGTTGAGATCAATTAAAACAGGAACTTTACCTGCAGGATTAACTTCTAAAAACTCTTCGCGTTTTTTCCACACAAGTTCAGGCTCTAAGTTCACATCAAGCTTTTTCTCAGCAAGCGTTAACCGAACTTTTCGAGAAAAAGGACATAAAGGAACATGAAAAAGTGTACGCATTAAAGTTGACTTCAAAGTTAATTTTTACTAACGGTAACCATGTTTCGCAATCTAACACAGAGAATAGGATGTCTCTATACCAAATTGTTATTCTTGCTATTATTCAGGGCGCAACGGAATTTCTTCCAATAAGCTCGACAGGTCATCTTATTTTAATTCCTCATCTCTTTCAGTGGTTGCCCCAAGGACTTGAGCTTGATGTGGCTATGCACGTTGGTACTCTTTTGGCGGTTGTTATGTATTTTTGGCGAGATATTTTGCAGCTTTTTCAAGGATTTTTCAAAATATTAACTCGTCAAAAAACTTTAGAAGGCCACCTTGCGCTTTATCTTGTTTTAGCCACGATTCCGGCAATTTTAGCAGGTTTTCTTTTGAGTTCGTGTGGAATGGACAATTTACGAACAATTATTGTTGTTGGTTGGATGAGCATTATCTACGGTATTTTGCTTTTTCTTATTGATCGTTTTGTTCCTGCGACACAGACATTACAAGAGATGACCTGGAAAAAGGCATTCCTTATTGGATGTGCTCAAGCGCTTGCTTTAATTCCTGGAACAAGTCGCTCAGGGGCTTGTATGACAATGGGACGTTTATTAGGATTTACAAGAGTAGATTCTGCAAAGTTTGCATTTCTATTGTCCGTACCTGCAATTCTAGGGGCGGCCACTTTGACGGGTTACAAAATGCAAATGGCTGGTCAAAGTTTTCTGACACAAGAAATGCTGGTAGGCGTTGGTATTTCAGCAATTTCAGGAATTATAGCAATACGGTTTATGATGATTTGGTTGCAAAAATCATCATTTACACCTTTTGTTGTTTATCGGGTTATCTTGGGAATTATTTTATTAGTATTTGTGTAAGAGTTTTACAATAATGCAAGAAATACAAGGCTTGCCAAGATTACAACTCCTATAATTAGTCGTTTAATACGCTCATTTTTTGGAGATTTGTTGTCATTTGTTGGAAGAGATCCCAGTGAAGCATTTTCCCTGACAATAAATGCTTTTGAATTATGTTGTTCCATAACTTCTTGACCTGTAAACTTATTGTTCCAATATCCCACATTCTTATCTTTCTTTTACTGGATTAAATTGCCTTTGCCTAGGCCCTATATATCTTTGTCTTGGCCGTCCTATCTTTTGCACGGGGTCTGCAATCATTTCTCGCCATTGAGAAACCCAGCCAACTGTGCGTGCAACAGCAAAAAGTACAGTAAACATTGATAAAGGAATTCCAATAGCTTGTAAAATAATACCTGAATAAAAGTCGACATTAGGAAAAAGTTTTTTTTCTATAAAATAATCATCTTGTAGGGCAATTCTTTCAAGTTCAAGCGCAAGCTCAAAAAGAGGGTCATTTTTAACGCCAACAGCTTCTAGGACTTCATGACAGCTTTCTTTAAGTACAACAGCACGCGGATCAAAATTTTTATAGACACGATGTCCAAATCCCATCAAGCGAAAAGGGTCTTCTTTATCTTTTGCCCGTTTTAGAAATTCTGGAATACGGTCTTTCTCTCCAATTTCTCTAAGCATATTTAGAACCGCTTCATTAGCTCCGCCATGAGCTGGCCCCCAAAGAGAAGCAATCCCAGAAGCAATACAGGCAAAAGGATTTGCTGCGGATGAGCCTGCGAGCCGCACCGTCGAAGTTGAGGCGTTTTGTTCATGATCTGCATGAAGGATGAAAATTTTATTTAGAGCTCGGGCAACTGTTTTATTAACCTGATAATCGTAGGTCGGTAACGCAAACATCATATGCAGAAAGTTTTCAGCATATTTTAGTTCGTTTCGTGGATACATAAAAGGTTGGCCAACAGAATATTTGTAAGCCATTGCGGCAATTGAAGGCATCTTAGCAATTAGCCGGTAAGAAGCTAGTTCTCGCTGTTCAGGATCTTTAAGGTCAAGACTGTCATGATAAAATGCAGAAAGTGCACCTACAACACCTACCATAATGGCCATCGGATGAGCATCTCTTCTGAACCCTTGGTAAAAATTAATGAGCTGCTCATGAAGCATAGTATGGGTAATAATGTTTTCTTCAAAACTTTTATGCTGAGATTGATTTGGAATTTCACCATAAAGAAGTAAGTAGGCAACTTCTAGAAAATCACATTGTTCAGCTAAATCTTGAATTGCATAGCCTCGGTGCAATAACAGACCTTGCTCACCATCAACAAAAGTAATTGAAGACTCACAACTGGCTGTCGACGTAAATCCTGGGTCGTAAGTTAGATAACCTGTTTTGGCATAAAGTTCACGAATATCTATGACTTCTGGTCCTAGGCTGCCTGATAGAAGAGGAAATTGAAAAGTTTGCTCAATGCCATTTCTTGTAAGTGTCAGTTTTGCCATTTGGTTGGGAGAAGCAATGGAAGCAGATTTTTTTTGCGACGACATTTTAACCTTTTTGCCTTTCCTCTATTTTAGATGCAAAAACTATTTTAATACATCTTCTAAACGTTTTAAGCATTCTTCCCGACCTAAGACCTCCATAACTTCAAAGATACTTGGAGAAACGGAACGCCCAGTAATTGCAGCGCGTAAAGGTTGTGCAATTTGAGCAAGTTTCAAGCTGTGGTTCTCAGAAAAAACACGGCATATTTCTTGCAAACCATCGTGAGACCAATCTTTAGTTTCAGCTAGTTTAGGTATAAAATTTTTTAAGAGATCGAGAGTAGTTTTGTCTAATAACTGACGAGCTTTGTCATCTAAAGGAAGAGGGCGCGGATGGACATAGAAAAGAGCATTATCTGCCAGTTCTAGGGTTGTTTGAGCGCGCTGTTTGAGGCCAGGCATGGCAGATTCTAAAAGTGATTTTTCAGCTGCGGTAAGTTGCTTACCAAGTTTTTCTTCCAGAGATGGTGTAATTAAAGTAGTTAAGTGCTGGTCGTTACTTTGATTAAGATAGTGAGCATTTAAATTTTTTAACTTTGCAAGATCAAATCGGGCAGGGGACCTACCAACATTTTGGATGTCAAACCAACGAATAGCTTGCTCTTGTGAAATAATTTCTTCATTTCCATAGCCCCATCCTAAACGAAGTAAATAATTACACATGGCTTCCGGAAGAAACCCCATGTCTTTATAGGCTTCTACACCTAATGCACCATGGCGTTTAGAGAGTTTTGCACCATCATCGCCATGAATCATTGGAATATGAGCAAAAGTTGGTGTATTCCACCCCATGGCTTTATAAATTTGGATTTGTCTGAAGGTATTCGTGAGATGGTCATCTCCACGAATGACATGCGTAATTCTCATGTCATGGTCATCAACAACAACTGCTAACATATAGGTTGGCGTTCCATCAGCACGCAATAAAACCATATCATCTAGTTGATCATTTTGAACACGGACCTGACCTTGGACAACATCTAAAATGCCGGTTTCCCCTTCATAAGGGACTTTTAGACGGACAACAGGTTTAACACCAAGAGGGGCTTCACGGATATCGCGGTCTCGCCAACGACCGTCGTATCTTGGTTGTCGTTTTTCTTGTCGAGCTTTCTCGCGCATTTCATCAAGTTCTTCAAGTGTGCAAAAGCAATAATATGCTTTTCCTTCAGCAACGAGTTGGTGGGCAATTTCAGCATGTCGTTGAGCACGTGAAAATTGAAATATGATATCGTCATCCCAGTGTAATCCAAGCCATTTCATACTATCAATAATTGCTCTAATAGCCTCATTGGTGGATCTTTCACGATCGGTATCTTCAATGCGAAGCAAGAATTTTCCATTTAAATGTTTCGCATAAAGCCAATTAAAAAGAGCTGTTCTTGCGCCGCCGATATGTAAATAACCAGTGGGTGAGGGAGCAAAACGAGTGACAACAGTCATAAAGTTCCTTTAAGATCACTAAATTCTTATATAAATTTTTTTTACTATAACATGTTTTTGAAATGGCTGCATCTTTTCTCATAATGAAATTTTTTAAAAGTTTGAAGGAAAAACTTCTTGAAGAACGTGCTCAGTGGATCTTATGGGGACCCGTGGGAATAGGTACGGGGATCCTTATATATTTTGGTTTGCCTTATGAGCCTTTGTGGTGGATTGGGATCACGGGAACGGCTTTTTCATGCTTATTTTTGATTTTCTTAAGGATCTTAAAGGTAGAATACCTTGGGGGTTGGTTTCTTGTGTTAGTGAGCCTCACAACCTTTTCAGGTTTTACAGCAGCCCAATTTCGGACACATTCTTTAAAAACTTATCTTTTTAATTACCCCTCTAAGGTTCAAACCATACAAGGTGACATTAAGAAAATAGAACAAATGCCAAAAGGACTAAGACTCACTCTCGAAAAAATTACATTATCACCGATTAAATTAAAGCATCCCCTAAAGCGTATACGCATAACTTTTAAGGGGAAACTATCTTCTGGACAGGATAATTTAATCCCTGGCCAAAAAGTCGAATTTAAAGGGGTTCTTCTTCCGCCGAATCCCCCAATTGCTCCCGGAGCATACGATTTTCGTAAGAAAGCTTTTTTTGAGCAAATTTCTGCTGTTGGTTATGGCGTGACGGCGCCTAGAACTTTAGAAGTTTCTCTTTCTCAAGCTCAAGGACTTAGAAGCAAGATTTTTACTTGGATCACAAAGGTTCGTCACTCATTAACCCGGCATCTTAAAACAACAATAAATGGGAGCGCTGGCGCTATTGCTGCTGCTTTGATTACAGGAGACCGGTCCGGGATTTCAGAAGAATTACGTGAACATTTTGCGAATTCTGGATTGGCTCATATTTTAGCGATTTCAGGTCTTCATTTATCAATTGTTGTGGGGCTTGCTTTTTTAATTCTTAGAAAAGGATTAGCATTTATTCCGGCGCTTGCTTTGAGATATCCTATAAAAAAGTGGGCGGCTGCTTTTGCAATTATTCTAACTTTTTTCTATTTAGTCTTATGTGACTTTGCGATTCCAGCACAACGAGCTTTTTTAATGACAGGGATTATCTTGCTGGCAGTGATAACAGATCGCACAGCTCTAACGATGCGTAATGTAGCGCTTGCCGCAATGGTTATCCTGCTTCTTTTACCAGAGTCAATTATTTCACCAAGTTTTCAAATGTCTTTTGCGGCAGTTATTGCGCTTGTTAGCGGGTATGAAATCTTGCGTAAACCTTTAGAAAATTGGCGCACAAATTGTCCAAATTGGTGGCAGACTTTATTGTTTTATTTATTTGGGATTACCTTTTCAACGATTCTTGCAACGATCGCGACGACACCTTATATTGTGTATACCTTTAATCGCTTTACGCTTCATTCTTTGCCTGCAAACATTTTATGCATACCTCTGCTTTCATTCATATTGATGCCGACACTTATTCTCTATCTAATATTAAGTTTATTTTCATCAAGTGAGTACTTGGCAATTGCTCTGCAAAAAATTATTAGTTTTATGATTAAAATTGCCAGCACAATTTCCTCTTGGCCTGGTTCTATGCTTCTTGTACCTTCAGTTTCGCCTTACATTCTTGTTATATTTACCCTCAGTTTTTTATGGTTCGCTTTATGGAAGACAAGATGGCGGGGGTGGGGCAGCGTTGGAATATTGCTAGCTATTATTTTAAGCAGCTTTGAGAAAAAACCAGACATTTTTGTAGCTTCTGATAAAAATCTTATATGCTTACTTGATGCAAAAGGAAAAGGGTGGGTTAATTCATTACAGGCCGGAAAATTTTCGCGGGAAACTTGGTTAAAAATGGTGGCTCTTCAAGAAGTTCAAAAAATTTTAGAAAATGATGAAGATCAACCAACAGAAATGATTGTGACTCCTTTAATGTACAAAATGATGAAGGATGGAAAAACAGTGACAATTTATAGATCTGCTCAAGAAAATAACCTTATTACAAAGCCAGATCTTACTATTATTCCGCATCTTATGGAGGCTTCTGGGATCCCGAATGTGCTTACGGGACATGATTTGAAGATGAAAGGTGGGCATTTCATTTGGATAACAAGAGAAGGTGTTAAGATTCGTACGGTTCGTGATGAAGTTGGAAATCGCCCTTGGTCGCTTAAAGTAAAAGAATAAAATTAACCTATTTCTTTCTTAAATCTTGAGCAACATGTTCAGAGTGAAGCAGTGACGCAATCTTAGCAGCTTCTTCAAAAGTTGTATCTGCTTTGAATTGAAGGTGTGGTGTATACTTGATTGTAAGCACCCTTCCTAAAGCATTGCGTAATTGATGAGTAGCCTCATTTAAAGCCTTCACAACTGCATCCATATTTTTACCACCTAAAGAAGTAATAAATACTTTTGCATGCTTTAAATCTGGACTGATGCGCACTTCAGTCACAATGACGCTTGCTTCTTCAAGGAGGGGGTGAGAATACTCTCCTCGGCTTAAAATTGTGGCGAGAATATGACGAATCTCTTCACCAACACGAAGTTGACGTTGGGTTGGCCCCGAAGAAGATTTATGTGATCTGTTCATGTAATTAGACTTTAAATTTAGGCAAGCTGTCGGGCTATTGACTCAATTTCAAAACATTCAATGATATCTCCTTCACGAATGTCTTGATAATTTTCAAAGGCCATACCACATTCAAAGCCTTCTTTCACTTCCTTAACTTCGTCTTTTATACGTTTTAGCGTCTTAAGGCTGCCTTCATGGATAACGACGTTATCACGCAGTAATCTAACTTTAGCACCGCGTTTTACAACGCCTTCTGTCACATAACATCCTGCAATTTTTCCGGACTTTGTAATATTAAAGACTTGTCGAATTTCAGCATTCCCCAAGAAATTTTCTTTAAGCGTTGGAGAAAGAAGACCACCAAGAATAGCCTTAATATCATCAAGTACATCGTAAATTATTGAATAATAACGTATTTCAACACCTTCTCGATGAGCAAGCTCACGGGCTTGTTGATTAGTGCGAACGTTAAACCCAATAATTAATCCTTTTGAAGCGCGTGCTAATGTCACATCACTTTCGTTAATTCCTCCAACACCCGAATAGAGAATTCGAGCAGAAACTTCTTCATTCGCAAGCTTGTTAAGACTTCCTAAGATAGCTTCAAGCGAGCCTTGGACATCAGATTTAATTACAACGGCGAGCTCTTTCATTGCACCTTGGGCTGCAGCATTCTGAATTAACTGATCCACCGTTGTCTTTCTTAAAGCAGCAGCTTGTTGCGCTTTTAAGTTTTGAATCCGTGTTTCTACAATTTCTCTGGCGTTTGCTTCACTTTCAACGACGATAAATAAGTCTCCAGCTCTTGGTGTACTGTTAAATCCTATAACTTCAACTGGTTGAGAAGGCAAAGCTTGTTTGAGATTATTGCCACGATCATCGACAAGAGCACGGACACGGCCCCATTCTGTACCTGCAACAAAGATATCTCCTACCTTAAGAGTTCCACGCTGAATAAGAACGGTAGCAACAGCACCACGTCCTTTTTCAAGTTTTGCTTCAATAACAGCGCCTAAAGCATCACGATGAGGATTCGCCTTTAAGTTAAGGACTTCTGCTTGCAAGAGGATAGCTTCTTCAAGCTTATCAATATTAAGGCCAGTCTTAGCTGATACGCCAACAGCAATCACATCGCCTCCCATTTCTTCGAGAACAATTTCATGCTGAAGAAGATTGGTTTTAATGCGGTTAATATCTGCCTCAGGCTTATCCATTTTATTAACTGCAATAATAACGGGGACATTTGCAGCCCGTGCGTGATGAATAGCTTCAATTGTTTGCGCCATAATCCCATCGTCTGCTGCAACAACTAAAATAACGATATCAGTGACATTAGCACCACGTGCTCTCATCTCAGTAAACGCTGCGTGACCAGGCGTATCAATAAAAGTAATCTTCTGGCCTGAAGGCATGGTAACCTGATAGGCGCCAATATGTTGTGTAATACCGCCTGCTTCATGGGCTGCAACATCAGTCTTACGGATGGCATCTAATAAGGAAGTTTTTCCATGATCAACGTGGCCCATGACAGTTACAACAGGCGCCCTTAACACCATTGTTGCAGGATCATCTTCTTGTGCCTTTAGAACATCGCCAATATCTTCAACTTTTGTTCTTTTAGAAGTGTGACCAAACTCCGTTACAAGGATTTCAGCAGTATCAGCATCAATCATCTGATTAACAGTTGCAAGGACTCCCATACTAATCAATTTTTTAACAACCTCAGCTGCACGAATGGCCATACGATTTGCAAGCTCTTGAACAGAGATTGCTTCAGGAATATTCACTTCTCGTACAATAAGTTTTGTCTCAATAGGATCTTTAGGTTTCTTAAATTTTGGTCTACGCATGCCACCATGACGGCCTCGACCAATTTCCTCATCCGCTTCGAGTGCTTCTTCAAAGCTTAATCCATGTAATTTTTGTTTGAAATCATGCCTTTTAGGTTCAATATTTTCTGATTTTTTTACGGCAAGTTTTGAAACATTCTTTTTCAGACCTCGGCTATCAGTTTCTTCGTCTTCTTCATCAACGCCATAAGATTTTTTGTGACGGAGAGGAGCATTTTGATCCTGAGTTATTTCAACTTGAGAGATGGTTGTCTCTTTTTGTTTCTCTTCTTTATCTTGTAATTGGCGATTTTCTTCTTCTTTTTGTTGGGCTTCCATTTCTGCCAGTCTAAGAGCATCCATTTCTTCACGTTGTTGACGCTCTTTGGAAATTCGTGCCTCCATATCAGGAGCTGATTTTAAAGCGTTTTGAACAGCTTTAAGGCGAGCTTCAAATTCAGAATCACCTTTTTCTCCTGAATCTTCGGGTCTAAGAGCGCCTTCATAAGGCTCTCCTTCAGATCCTCCGACTTTTTCAAGAGTACGTTTTTTCCGTACTTCAACAGCAACTGATTTGGAACGGCCATGTGAAAAGCTTTGACGTATCTGACCACTTTCAGGGGTTTTTTTCAAAGAAAGCTTTCCCCCTAAGGTTAATGTTTTCTTTTCGTTTGAATCTTTTTGTTCCGTCATTGCTTTTATCTTTCCTTTAAACAGTCTTCGCTGGCCTTAAACAGAGAATTAAGTGTTTTTCTTGGTTTTTTTTGTATCTGCTTTATCAAACCAATGCTCTCTTGCCAGCATAATCAGCTTATTAGCTTCTTCTAAATCCATTTCTGGACAAAGTTCAACAAGTTCATCACCCGCAAGATCTGCAAGCCCATCCAAAGTCGTAATACCTTTTTCAGCGAGGGCGACGACAAATTTAGGTGTTAATCCATCTAAGTTTTGAAGCATTTTTTCAACGCCTAACTCTTGAGAACGTTGCTTAAATTCTTTTTCTTGTTTCTTTAAAAAGTTCTTTGCGCGATTTTGAAGTTCTTGTGCAAGATCTTCATCTAATCCTTCAATACCTGAAAGTTCATTGAGAGAAATATAAGCAATTTCTTCAACATTATCAAACCCTTCAGTGACAAGAAGATGGGCCAAAACGTCATCAACATCAAGAGCTTCAACGAACAATTTTGATCGATTTTTTACTTCTTGGGTACGGCGTTCAGATTCTGCAGATTCAGATATAACGTCTATTCCAAGTCCAGTGAGTTGGCTTGCTAAACGAACGTTTTGTCCTCGTCTTCCAATCGCTAAGCTTAATTGATCATCTGGAACGACCACTTCAACGCGGTTCGTACTCTCGTCAAGCACAACTTTACTCGCTTCAGCAGGGATCAAAGAGTTAACAACAAAGACAACAGGGTTTGAAGACCAAGGAATAATATCAATTTTTTCCCCCTGAAGTTCATTAATAACGGTTGTAACGCGGCTACCGCGAAGCCCAACGCAAGCACCGACAGGATCAAGACTTTTGTCTGCGCTATAAACAGCAATTTTAGCACGAGAACCTGGATCGCGTGCAACAGCTTTCACTTCAATAACACCTTCGTAAATTTCAGGAACTTCTTGGGTGAAAAGCTTGGACATAAATTGAACATGAGAACGCGACAAGAAGACTTGAGGTCCACGAGGTTCTTGACGAACATCCATGATGTAAGCACGAATCCTATCGCCAGGTCTAAAGTTTTCACGGGGAATGAGTTGGTCTCTTGCAAGGAGTGCCTCACTTTGACCTAATTCAACAATAACATTCCCAAATTCAATGCGTTTGACTTGCCCGTTAATAATTTCGCCAGAACGATTTTTGTATTCTTCATATTGCCGAAGCCTTTCAGCATCTCTTACGCGTTGAAAAATAACCTGTTTTGCTGTTTGAGCTGCAACGCGACCAAAATCAATTGGAGGCAGGAATGTTTTAAGGAAGGAGCCAATTTCCAGGGAAGAATCCATTTTTTGCGCTTCTTTAAGGGATATTTGAATGATTTCGTTTTCAACATTTTCAACAACTTCGCGGCAAGCAAAAACAGTTATTTCGCCATTTTTACGATCGATTTCAGCGCGAATATCTCTTTCATGACCGTATTTTGCACGAGCTGCCTTTTGAATCGCCATTTCCATTGCTTCAAGGACTTCATCCCGTTGGATGCCTTTTTCACGAGCAACTGTTTCTGCAACATTTAAAAGTTCAGTTCGAATTATGCCAGTTGAAGTTGTTGATGTCATGGTTATCGCCTTATTTTCCTAACTTATTGCTAACATTAAAAATTTAAAATTGCGGCACTAATTTTGCTTTAAGAATATTTTCATAAGCAATGTCAAGAGTTGCCTCACTATCTTCTGGTTTCAGAAAAATCGTCTCATCTTTAACTTGCGACAGAATCCCTTTGAAACGTTTGCGTCCTTCAAGAGGGGTGATTGTCTCAAGTTTTATCTCAGCACCTTGAAACCTTACGTAATCTTGCAAAGCTACAAGAGGGCGGTCTAGTCCTGGGGATGTGACCTCAAGTTGATAAGCGCTATCAATAGGATCTTCCACATCTAAAAGAGCAGAAATCTGTCGGCTTGCTTTCACGCAATCATCAATTGATAAAGCACTTAAATCTAATTTTTCAATCATCACCTGAAGGGTTGGGCGAACTTGTCCTGAGAATTGCACGCGAACAATATGATAACCCAAACTATTCAAAGTGGGTTCGATGATGTCTTTTATCTTTTTTATAAGGTCCATTCACTCTTTACCCAAATAAAAAGGCGGGCTTTTGACCCACCTCTTATTTAATTCCGATATTTAGAGGGAATATAAAAGATTATTTTATAAATCGCAACATATTTTTATGTTTTTACACACGTAAAGTCATTAAAATTAAATTGACAATATGTAAAAAATAGTGTAAAAGGAGCACATAATAATCATTAACGAACAGGGGAGCTTAATGAGATTATTTCCAAATTTTTTTGTATTAATAAGTTTTTTATTAGCTTTTTCAAAGATCTCACATGCGACTTTAGCTGAAGAAGAAAAAATAGATTACACGAGATATGGAACTTTTCAAGTTTTTCCAGATGAATTATTAACCCATGTTTTTTCATTTCTTCCAAATCATGAAATCATAAAGGTGAGTAAAGTTGGACAATGGTGGCAAGATGTTGTAAATGAATCTGCAAAACAGAGAGTGATTGCAAACTCTGACCAAAGATGGCTTCGCCGAGCCGTACCAAAGGATTTCACGCAATGGAAACTACTGTTTGCTCAAGATTTAAGAATTAAATATGTCATTAAAAAGTTCATAAGTGAATTGACTGCAGTATCAGATGAATCTACGCCTCCCTTAACAAAAGATGTTCTAGAAAGATGTGCGAATGAATTAGAACTCTTGCAATCAGCAAAAGATGTAAAACATCCTTTAATACCTTTAGCGATTGTTTTTACAAAAGCAAGATTGTCTCAAAGGCCGGATGAAGAACTTAGAGAAACTTTCAATACGGCATCTTCAACTGCGCTTGATGATAGTCTAGGTGTTAACCATGAAATCATGGCTTTACTGTATGGGTTGGAAATCCTTCCCCAAAAAGAAGCATCAGCTTTCTTTAGCCGGTTAAAAAATACTCTTTTTTCTTGGGCAAGAACACCGCAAGAGAAATTTGAGGTACAACCTGATTTTGATAAAGCTCTTAGTTCTGCAACTGTCGCTATGTCGAAAGGACGTCCTTTTGGATTGCATGCTCTACTTGATATGCAACTTGATGTTAATCAGTTGTTTAAGTTGAGGCCAGAATCTGCAAAACTTACTCTTGATCAAGTCATCAGTAATAAAGAGGGATCTGACGAATTTCAAAAACATAGTAATTATATTGAGAAAATTTCAGATTTTGAAGAGAAGTTTGAAAAGGCAAGAAAAATTTCCATTGAGCTTGCTAAGCATAAAACATTTGAGCCTTTATTGCATATTTTATCTTATACCTACTTATATGCTGGAGCACTTTGTCTCAATTCAAACATCCCAGAGGGCGGCTTACGAAGCTATAAGCAATGTGAAGCTTTTGAAAAGTATTTGCAAGAAGTAGGGGACGTTACACCTTCTTTTCTTTATGAATATTTATATACGATGTATAATCATGTCTTAAAAACTTTTCCTGATTTGAAAACCCCTGAACGTATTCTTAAGCAAACTAAGTTATTGCTTACTTTAAAAAAAATTAAACCTTCTACAAACTAAATGTTTTTGGGCATCTTCATGAATATTTAAAAGTGATTTTCTTTAGTTAAGCAGAAATTAACTTTTTAGGTCTACTCTATAATTAAGAAATTCATGGAGACCTAAATGTTAATAAATAAAAAATTACTTTCAGTTTCAATACTTTCTCTTGCTTTATTAGGAGGAAGTGAAAACACGGCTATTGCAAGTGCTACTTATCAAGCTGATTCATTGCAAGTATTAGTAGATCTTTCACTGGAAATGGGCCGTCTTGCTGAGAGGCAAGAACAACTCGTTGTTGAATTGGGTAAACCGCTCACTCCACAGAGAAAAAGAGAAGTTGAATTCGAAATGCAAGCCATTAGTGAAGCTTTGGACAACGCAAATCAATTAAGTGAACAATTGCATGGTGGTAAAGCGCACAAAGACGTTTGCCCAACAAGACAATCATTTGAAAGTAGCAAGAGAAAATTCGAAAATGAGTTAGACAAAGTTATCGCAAGTGGTGAAAAAATTGAAAATATTCTTGATAAGAGTTCTCAATTGGCAAGTGTGGCTAGTAAATTTAAAGAATCTTCTAAGAAAGAAGGTCTTCTTGGAACCAAAGTTGGAAGTTTCTTAACAGGTCTTGGAAAAAAATGTGGAATTATAAAATAAACAACAGGGTTTAAAATGAAGAAGATTATTCTTAGTTCTTTTGTTTTATTGTCGGCTTTTGATTCTTATCAAGCTAAAGCAGATTGTCCTACACTGCCAGCAAAAGATATTGCTTATTATCTTTGTCCTGTTGTTGGTAGTTATAATGTAATACCGCAGACAACCGTTGTTTATCAGCGGCCTGTAGATGTTTTGGGCACATTATCAAATGTTTGCAGTGTTTTTTCAAAAGCGCTTAGGCAGGATGATAAAACATACAGTGGTACAGAATCGGATGTCGTAGAAGGGAACCTAGTATGTCATTATAAACTTCCTGAGGATTGGAAAAAGGCGGCTATGATTGATGAATTTTCCTTGGAAGGAAAAATTAAAAAGCCGCCTTCTTTAAAAGGAGCAGTGTGTCCTGTTCTTAACTTTAAAGAAATGTCAAACGCTTTATGTCAAGAGACATTTAAAATTGGAAATGGTCCAGAATGGGGAGTTAAGCAAAAAGGCGCCGCATCTATGGTTTGTAACGTGTTAAAAGGGCTGGTTAGTAGTATAGGAAGTGCCCCAAAAGGAACCATCAAAGGGCAAATTGGTGAAGGGACAACGGCATTCACCCATACGTGTAAATACGCTTATCATTCAGGTACAACACCAAAAGAATTAGTTTTGCATGGCAAGATGTCTCTTGAGCTTTTAAAGCATGCGAATGAAGAGATAGCTAAGCATTAGAAAAAAAATAATAAAAAAAGGATCCAAAAACTGAAAGCCATTTTATCTTAGATAAGGTGGCTTTTTTATTGTTTAAAAATAAATTAACTAAGTTTTAAGGCTGGGAGAATATTATTTATAAATAATATATTAAATTTATGTGGAAACTATTATGTCAGTAAATAAAATCATATTTTTATCTTTTACCGTTTTTATTTTAAACGCATTTAATAATCAAAGTTTTTCTTCAAACACGCCTTTTGAGCAAACTGATATCAATAAGATGGTGAATACTCTCAATGAGGAAATGGAAAGCCAGAAGAAGAGCTTAAAAAAGACCCAAAAAAAAATTAATCAACTTCCTGGTGTTAGTGAAGATCATCATACATCAACTGGCGCAGGATCAAGCACGACAACGTCAAGTGGCAAGCCATCAGGTAGCTCTTCATCAAGCAGGCCTAAATCATAATAATAGAAGCAGAAAAAACGCAAAAAAGCTGTGCTTCTCATGAGTTTAAAATCTTCTAACACTAATTTGCACTTCTTGGTTACCTGAGATCCTCGGGACAAGACCAAAGATGACAACCGAATGGTTGCTTCATCATGACTGTCACACATAGCGATCACACCTTTTTTCCCCTTTTTCATTAAACAATAAAACAGTATTCGCTCAAAAATGAACGTTAAGTCTTTGTTTTTTAATAATCTAGGTGTCGACGCCCTATTTTATTATTCTTCTTTGCTTTAGATAACTTCAGAGACTTAATGAAAGGTTTAGGAAGGTTGATCAAGTCTTCATAAGAATAGGAATCATCTCTGAATTATCTATAATTAGGTTATCACAAGGTGATACAAATATCAAGAAAATTCAACTTATTAAAGAATAATTTGTGAAGAAGAGCGAGAATTTTCAAGGGTTTTATAGAAGGGCTAGGAAATAACCCTTTGTAAAATAACTACTTGATAAATGTTTCATTTTTTTCTTGCAAAAAGGAAACAAGAATGCTACTATAAATGAAAATAGGGACTTGGCCACTTCACTTCTTTTTTAAGTAGAAAAAAATTAGGAAATCTGGCAAAAAGCTTATGTCTCTATGAGACAGAGCCTTACAGGTTCCATAAACATATGAGGTTATTATGCTTAATATAAAAAAGAATTCTGCTGTATTTCGTTCAACAGCTTACTTAATGTTAGTTAGCTCAGCTGCTGCAATGATTTCAGGTTGTGCACGTGAGATTTCATCTAATGTTTACTCTGACACCCACGTTGGTGAAGCGTCACGCACCTTCCGAGGAATGGTCGTAAGTGTCCGTGAGGTTGAAGTCACGAATGCTGAAAAGCTTCAAGAAAATACAACTGGCATGGGAGTTGGTGCTCTCGCAGGTGGTGTCGGTGGTTATCAGATTGGTAAAGGCCGAGGACAAGTGGCTGCAACAGCAGCCGGGGCTATTTTAGGCGCAGTTGCTGGCGCTTATGCAGAAAAAGCTCTCAGTTCTCAAACGGCATTTGAATACATTGTTGAGCTCAGCAATGGTGAAATGCGCACAGTTGTACAAGGCAAGGATACAAAATATGCGCCTGGTCAACGCGTGCTTCTGATTGTAGGCCAACAAGGACGTTCACGGATTATTCCGGATAGTTCACCGGCACCGCAGTATTATCCTGCCCCACAGTATCAACCTGCGCCACAATATCATCCAGCGCCGCGTCATGCACCAGCTGCACACTATCCTCAAGCCCCATACAGGCCTGACCCAGTTACTGGTTATTAAGGATAAATAAATATTCCTGGCTTTTAAAAAGAAAGCCAGGAAATAAAAAATCCTCTTCAAACGAATAAGAGGATATAGGATTAGCTTTTAACAATTTTTAGGTAAACAATGATTCCACTTCGCAACCTTGCTATTATCGCCCACGTTGATCATGGGAAAACAACCCTTGTTGATAGTCTCTTTCGTCAGAGTGGTGTTTTTCGAGAAAATCAGACCGTGGCTGAACGAGCAATGGATTCTAACGATCTTGAACGTGAGCGCGGGATTACGATTCTTGCAAAATGTACATCGATTGAATGGAAAGATGTGCGCCTCAACATTGTTGATACGCCAGGACACGCGGACTTTGGTGGCGAAGTTGAGCGAATCTTAAGTATGGTTGACGGGGTTGTTTTGCTCGTAGATGCGGCCGAAGGACCAATGCCACAAACAAAATTCGTTGTGATGAAAGCCCTCAAACTGGGGCTGCGTCCTATTGTTGTTGTTAACAAAGCAGATCGGCCAGATGCGCGTGCTGATGAAGTCTTAAATGAAATATTTGACCTTTTCGTAATGTTGGATGCCAATGAAAAGCAACTTGATTTTCCTGTCATTTATGCCTCTGGTCGTGATGGGTGGGCAGCACGTCATCTCACAGATCCACGTGTGGATTTAACGCCTCTCTTTGAGACAATTGTTGATTTTATTCCGGCACCTAATGTTGATCGAGAAGCTCCTTTTTCAATGCTTGTAACAACTTTAGAAGCCGATCCTTACTTAGGGCGCATTTTAACAGGTCGTGTTCAAACAGGTGTGGCGCGTCTTAATATGCCTGTTAAGGCGCTGCGTAACTCTGGAGAGCCTCTTGAGAATGCTCGGCTCACAAAAATCCTTGCCTTCCGTGGTCTTAAAAGAGAGCCTGTTGAAGAAGCTTTTGCAGGGGATATTATTGCTGTTGCAGGTCTTGAACAAGCAACGGTGGCGGATACTATTTGTGTGCCTGAGGTAGCGGATCCTATTCCTGCCTTGCCTATTGACCCACCAACTTTAATGATGACTTTCTCTATTAACGATTCACCCTTAGCCGGACGTGAAGGAAAGAAAGTTACATCACGTATGATTCGTGATCGTCTTTTGAGCGAAGCTGAAAGTAACGTTGCCATCCAAGTGAAGGAAAGTGAAGACAAAGACTCTTTTGAAGTAGCAGGACGAGGGGAGTTACAATTAGGGATTCTTATTGAAACTATGCGACGTGAGGGGTTTGAGCTTTCAATTAGCAGACCTCGGGTTGTGTATAAGACAGATGAAACTACAGGGCAACGGCTTGAGCCAATTGAAGAAGTTCAAATCGATGTGGATGAAGAATTTTCTGGTGTCGTCGTTGAAAAGATGGGCTTTAGGAAAGCCGAGATGAAAGATATGCGCCCTTCAGGTGGAGGCAAAACAAGGATTACTTTCCATGCACCTTCACGTGGTCTTATTGGCTATCAAAGCGAATTTATGACAGACACACGTGGGACTGGTATTTTAAGTCGTCTTTTCCACTCTTATGCACCTTATAAAGGAGCTATTGTCCAGCATCGGAACGGTGTCTTAATCTCTGTAGGTGCTGGAAAAGCCGTTGCTTATGCGATCTTTAATCTTGAGGATCGAGGGATTTTCTTCATTAATCCTGGAGATGAAGTCTATGAAGGCATGGTCATTGGTGAAAACAACCGCCAACAAGATCTTGAGGTGAATCCTTTAAAAGCAAAGCAGCTCAGTAACGTGCGCGCTGCCGGAAAAGACGAAGCCATTCGCCTTACGCCGCCTAGGATTCTAACCCTTGAGCAAGCCCTTTCTTATATAGAAGATGATGAACTTGTTGAGGTTACTCCAAAATCCATCCGTCTGCGTAAGCGATTTTTAGATCCAAATGAACGTAAACGGTTAAGCCGCAATAAAGAAGATTAAAAAATGAAGAGCTGGCTCAGATAGATTTTTTATAAAAAAGGTCGTTGATCATAAGAGATAAATGAATTTGAAGAAAATATTTTCTTTATGTAAAATATTTAATAAATAAAAGGCAACTGTATGACTAAAGTTAAACAGTTCTTATATTTTCTCTTTACATTTTTATTAAGTTATAATTCTTTCGCGTCTTCAGAAGAAAATGAGAGAAATTGGCGAAAATCACTTAATGTAAGCATTAAAGATTATGAGCCTGGATCTCTTGCAAGAGTTAATGATTGGGTTAATTCTACTAAATTTTTTATTTCAGAAAAATATCGAGATGAAACTATTCAAACATTAATGGATGAAGACATTAAAACATGTAACATATTAACTGCACAATTTAAGTTACTTTATTTAGTTGAGGGAGACGATAAACTTCAAATAGTAACCTACTCAGCAAGTGAAGGAAAAATCTTCTTAAGTGGACAAAAGTTATTTAAAAATAATCTTTCTGAGGTTCACAGTAAAAAAGTTATCTCAGGTCGGGATTTTCCTCTAACAGAAGGCTTTACCTCTACATCAAGAACTGCGAATGGTATTCGATGCGATGACATAAAACAACGTGTAAACTCATTTATAAAAGGAGACAAAGTTGTAAAAGAAGGCGGGCATTCTGAGGCCTTTTTGCTTCTTACTTTAAAGAATATGTTACCTGAAATATTTACTTATTGTTTTGGAAGACATGAAAGACGTTCTATAAAAATAGTAGGTACAGTTTTAATGATTTCTAGTCTAAAGGATCCTTGTCAAAAGAATTGTTTTCCCATGTTATTAAAATTTAATGAACAGCTACCCAACATTTTGCAAACATTTCCACAAATACCTGGAATTTTATTACCTAATGATTTTGCAAGAATTATACTTATTGGAGCTAGAGATTTTCATAGAGAAGCTGATCACTTAACTGTGAAAACAACGAGAGACCAGTTTAATGAATTATCACCAAGTTTTAATACAAGAATAGAAATTGATCTTGCTAACCCTCAGGCAAGAGTATATTCCGCAAGATTTCAAGATTTATAATTATCTTGTAAAATTTGTTAAATTGACTAAAATGTAATTTATGAATAAAGGATAAATTAATGTCAAAAATTTATACACTTTTTATTTTATTAAGCTCATTAACAATAATATTATGTACCCAAGCATTTTGTACAGATGTTTTATCTTCAAATGATCAACATCACAAATCTAACGGGCATACCAATGGCAAAATTATGACTTCTTTAAGCCAGCTTAATCTTCTAAATTCAAAATCTCTTGCCTCTGATGAGCTTGAAGATGTCCATCAAGATTTATTCAAGAAACAAGATTTTAATGGAGCTGCTGTAGCACTCATAGGCTCAGCTATAAGAGGACACACAGAAAATATGGATTATTTGCTTTCAATAGAGCCAAAAGCTTTAGAATTTATCCATCAAGCGGATGAAAGTAACTTTGCAAAAATTGTAGCTTTAATATCTCAAGATCTCACTAAGCAATTTAAATTTTCCCAATTAAATCCACAATCTCAAGAATTATTTAAGGATAATTATTCTGCAGAAAGCTTATCAAGAAAACAATAATGTCTCTTTAAAAGGTTCTTTTTAAAAATTTTTATCTAAAAGCTTCTTATTTTCGTGAGCTTTAAATAAATCTTTCACTTTTTGCAACAGGATCGTTTTGAACGCATTAATTTCCGATTATTTGAGGCACATCAAAATTTCTATAAATTCTATTGATTAAATTGTTGGCTTGATTTGGCAATAGTAACAAAATATATGTAGGTTTATTGGAAGACTTAAAATCTTCAATGTTAAACTCGCTTGAATGTGGGAAGAATGACTCTCAATACTCTTAGTATTCGTGGTGCGCGTGAGCATAATTTAAAAAGTGTGGATGTTGATATTCCACGCAATAAGCTTGTCGTAATTACTGGGTTAAGTGGCTCAGGAAAATCTTCGCTTGCTTTTGATACAATTTATGCTGAAGGCCAAAGACGTTATGTCGAAAGCTTATCGGCTTACGCGCGTCAGTTTTTAGAATTAATGCAAAAGCCTGATGTTGATTCAATCGAAGGCTTATCTCCGGCTATTTCAATTGAACAAAAAACAACCTCAAAAAATCCTCGCTCAACTGTCGGAACAGTGACAGAAGTTTACGACTATTTGCGTCTTCTTTTTGCGCGAATTGGCATTCCTTATTCCCCTGCAACGGGGCTTCCTATTGAAAGTCAAACCGTCTCACAGATGGTTGATCGTCTTTTAAATTGTCCTGAAGGAAGCCGGTGGCTTTTATTAGCGCCGATTGTTCGAGGACGAAAAGGTGAATATAAAAAAGAACTTTCCGATATGCAAAAGCGGGGTTTTCAACGTGTTAAAATTGACGGCAAGCTTTACGCTATTGAAGAAGCGCCTGCCTTAGATAAAAAGATCAAGCATGATATCGAAATCGTTGTTGATCGTGTTGTTATTAAAGACGATATAGCGACACGTCTTGCCGATAGCATCGAAACTGGGTTGAAGCTTGCTGAAGGAATTCTTTTTGCTGAAAACGCTGATACTGAAGAGCGTCTAACATTTTCTGAAAAGTTTGCATGCCCCACCTCAGGTTTTACGATTGAAGCGATTGAACCTCGTTTATTTTCTTTTAATAGTCCCTTTGGCGCTTGTTCAGAATGTGATGGGCTTGGCGCAAGGATTCAATTTGATCCTTACCTTGTTGTTCCGGATCCAATGAAAACGCTGGAGCAGGGCGCAATTGTCCCTTGGGCGAACTCGTTCTTTACCTATTATCTTCAAACACTTGAATCCGTTGCTAAAGCGTTCAAAGAAGACATCCATACCCCTTTTCAACAGTTAAAAGAAGAAACCCGTAACGCGATTTTGTACGGCACAAAAGGTAAAGAAATTTCTCTTTCACTTATGGATGGAAGCCGATTTTTTCAACAAAAGAAACCTTTTGAAGGTGTTATTCCTCATCTTGAGAGGCGTTATCGAGAGAGTGAAAGTGCTTCTCGGCGTGAAGATCTAGAACGATACCAAATGAGCAGCCCTTGTGAGACGTGCCGAAGTTATCGTTTAAAGCCTGAGGCTCTTTCGGTAAAGATTAATGACAAACACATCGGGCAAGTGACCGAACTCTCTGTCGCTGAAGCTGTGAAATGGTTTCAAGCTCTTGCCCCAAAGCTAACGCAAAAACAACAAGAAATAGCCCATCGTATTTTGAAAGAAATTAATGAGCGACTTGGTTTTTTAAATAACGTCGGCTTAGGATATCTTACGTTAGCCCGTTCCTCCGGCACGCTCTCAGGAGGAGAAAGTCAGCGTATTCGGCTTGCTTCTCAGATTGGATCAGGCCTGACAGGTGTCCTTTATGTGCTTGATGAACCCTCCATAGGTCTACATCAGCGTGATAATGATCGTCTTTTAGAAACGTTACGGCGTCTTCGAGATTTAGACAATACTGTGATTGTCGTTGAGCATGATGAAGATACAATTCGGGCGGCTGACTATTTAATTGATATGGGGCCAGGTGCAGGTATTCATGGGGGTGAAATCGTTGCCCAAGGAACACCTGAGAAGGTTATGATCGATCCAAAAAGTCTTACAGGCGCCTATCTTATGGGGAAAAGATCAATTGAAGTACCCGCAAAACGTCGCCCAGGAAATAAAAAGTTTTTGAAAGTTAAAGGCGCTAAAGCCAATAATTTAAAGAATCTTACCGTTGAGTTTCCTTTAGGAACACTGACTTGTGTTACGGGTGTTTCTGGCGGAGGAAAATCTTCGCTTGTTATTGAAACACTTTACAAAGCCATTGCACGTCAACTGCATGGGGCACGAGATCTTCCTGGTGAGCATGCCGCCATTGAAGGACTTGAAGCCATCGATAAAATTATTGATATAGACCAATCGCCGATTGGGCGAACACCACGTTCCAACCCTGCCACTTATATTGGTGCCTTTACATCGATTCGAGAATGGTTTGCAGCTTTACCTGAAGCGAAAGCTCGAGGATATCAACCAGGGCGGTTTTCTTTTAATGTTAAAGGCGGTCGCTGTGAAGCCTGTGAAGGAGATGGCGTCCTAAAAATAGAAATGCACTTTTTGCCGGATGTTTATGTTGAATGCGATCAATGTAAGGGAAAACGCTATAATCGTGAGACTTTAGAAGTAAAATATCGCGATAAAACAATTGCCGATATTCTTGATATGACAGTTGAAGAAGGTCTGGAATTCTTTCAGGCAACGCCATCAGTACGGGACAAGCTTGCAACGTTACAAAAAGTGGGCTTAGGATATATTCACATTGGTCAGCGTGCCACAACGCTGTCAGGCGGGGAAGCGCAGCGGATTAAACTATCAAAAGAATTATCTAAACGGGCAACGGGTCGTACCCTTTACATTCTGGATGAACCAACGACAGGTCTTCATTTCGAGGATGTTAATAAGCTTTTAGAAGTCCTTCATTCTCTGGTCGAACAAGGCAATACAATCATTGTAATTGAACACAATCTTGAAGTAATTAAGACAGCTGATTGGGTGATTGATTTGGGTCCAGAAGGTGGCCATGAAGGCGGACATATTGTGGGAACGGGAACACCTGAAGACCTTGCAAAAATTCCTGAAAGTTACACAGGAAAGTATCTTAAGAAGTATCTATAATTAACCTAAACTCTACGATTCAAGTGAAGAACGTCGCGTCTTTTTAAGAGAAGAGGGGATCTGTACTTCAAGATGTAAGGGAGGCGATGAAGTTTTACTATTGTCATTTCCATTTTTAACTTCTTCAAACCTTGATCTTTTCGTAGCATTCTCATTTCCATCTTTTAAACGGTCTTCTGCTAATAAAGATTTGATTATAAGATCCTGTTTATTAGAGTTTTCTTGTATGCGTAAAGAAGTATATTGATGTGACTCCATCTCCTTTATATCCAAAAATAGTGAAGAAGCTTTTATTATGCTTGATGATATATTCAAAAGTAAAGCTAAAGAAAAAGGAATGAGGATTATATTACGCATTAAAGAAATTATCTTTTATTAATAATGTCATACAGTAAATTAAAAGTAAAAATCATGCAATAAATTTTTAGAAATGTAACATTTAAATTATTCAAATAATATATTTTTTCTTCAAGCTTTTTCTAACTTTAATGCGTCATAGAAATCTTAGTCCTATTAAATATTCGCTCACATCTTAGTACTTAGTGTGGTTAGGAATGTCGTTATGTTTTTTGAGCTCGCGGGTGAACTTTAGCATAAAGTTCCATCAGTTTTGAATCTGCAACTTCTGTATATTTTTGCGTTGTTGAAAGAGAGACATGACCTAGAAGCTCCTGAATTGTTCTGAGGTCGCCACCAGATGCAAGTAGATGTGTTGCAAAACTATGCCTTAAGCTATGGGGGGTTGCGGATTCAGGTAGACCAAATTCAAGCCGAAGTTGGCGCAATTCTTTTTGAGCTATTCCTGGATTTAACCTTTTTCCTTTAGCCCCAAGAAAGAGAGGATCTTGAGAGGCACACACAAACGGGAGTAAAGAAAGGTAGTCTTCAATTTTTTTTAAAACCTCTGGAAGCAGGGGAACAAGTCTTTCTTTATTGCCTTTCCCTTTGATTCTTAGGCTTAAATGATTTTGTTGAATATCTCCTTGATTCAAATTTAAAGCTTCTGAAATGCGTAAGCCTGCTCCATACAATAGGGCGAACAATGCTTGATTTCGAGCGATAACCCATTCTTCTTGAAGAGAAGATTCTGCTTCGACAACATTCATAGCATCCTTCGTGGATAAGGGTCGAGGAAGTGACTTTGGAAGCTTAGGGGTTTTGATTCGTTCAAAGGTCTGATTTTCAAATTGATAATGCCGATGAAGATAGCGAACAAAAGACCGAATAGAAGCCAACATACGGGCATTTGAACGATGAGAAATTTTTTGATTTACTCGATGTGTTAGATAAGCACGTAGGTCTTGCAACGCAACTTTTCGTAGCAATTCTAATGTAATAAGTTCTTGAAAATGTTGTGATAAGAACGCAAAGAAAAAAGCTAAATCCCGACTATAATTTGAAACAGTATGGGAAGAAACGTTTTTCTCTACAGTAAGCCACTTGATCCATTCTATGGTGTAAGGTTGTAAACTTACGTCTATAATTTGTTGAAAAGTTGGCTCTAAGAGAGGTGATCTTTTCTTCACGTTAATTCCTAAAGAATTGTTTGACCTGTTGCTTGCCAATCTTTCAAGAAAGCTTCTAAACCTTGATCCGTTAAAGGATGATTGTAAAGTTGGCGGAAAGTTTTTCCCGGAAGTGTGATAACATCTGCACCAATCTTGGCAACTTCAAGGACATGGTAAGGATGGCGCGCTGAGGCCGCAAGAATAGCTGTTTCAATTTCAGGATAGTTATCATAAATGAGACAAATATCTCGAATAAGCTGCAATCCATCCATACTGATATCATCAAGGCGTCCTAAGAAAGGCGATATGAATGTGGCTCCTGCACGCGCTGCGAGAAGCGCTTGCGTTGCAGAGAAACATAATGTAACATTAACCATGGTACCTTGATCTGATAAAGTCTTGCAGGCTTTAAGGCCATCAAAAGTAAGAGGAACTTTTATGGTAACTTGCTCACTAATTTGAGTAAGGATTTTAGCTTCCTGGAGCATTTCAGAATAAGTTGTGGCTGTGACTTCTGCACTTACTGGACCTTGAACGATAGAGCAAATTTCGGCGATAACTTTTTTAATCTCTTGGCCAGACTTGGCAATTAGGCTAGGGTTTGTTGTCACACCTGAAATAAGACCTGAGTCCGCAAGATCACGAATTTCACGAATATCAGCGCTATCAAGGAAAAAATTCATTTAGGATTCCTTTCATATTTTTGAGGGAAGTATAATGGGAATAAGCAATAAGCGATAGAGAAATATCTTATAAAGTATGATGAAAAAAGTAGGTGTTCTTTTACCAGTTCCTTTAAGTCAGGTATACGACTATATCGTTCCTGAAAAGATATCTATTAGCGTTGGCGATATCGTGCTCGTTCCATTTGGCTCAAGAAGACTTTACGGTGTTATTTGGCGAATTTCTGATTTTCCTGAGACTTCAAAGCCTCTTAAAGAAATTTATGTCAAGTTTGATCTACCAACGATTCCTGCGGTTAATTTAGAATTTATTGAATGGGTTGCAAACTATACTTTAACACCATTAGGCGCCATGCTTAAACTTATGTTAAGTGTGCCTCAAGTCTTTAAAGCGTTAAAACGGCAATCCAAAAAAATGAATAAGGTTTTAACGCCTTATCCTGATTTTGCACCAATTCACTTTTCACCTGCTCAAGAGGGTGCTTATCAAGATCTTAAATTACGTCTTAATCAAGGGTATTCTGTCTCAGTATTGGATGGTGTCACAGGGTCCGGAAAGACAGAAGTTTATCTTGAGTTAATTGCCGATGTCTTAAGAGATAAGAAACAAGCTCTCGTGTTACTACCAGAGATTTCTTTATCTCCTCAAATGATTGAAAGATTTACCAAAAGATTTGGGGCTCAACCCTCATTGTGGCATTCTCTCTTAACACCAGCTCAACGTCGAGAAACATGGAAACAAATTATCAAAGGTGAAGCCAAAGTTATTATTGGCGCGCGTTCAGCTTTATTCTTGCCTTATTTAAATTTAGGGTTAATTGTTGTCGATGAAGAACATGAGCAAACTTATAAGCAAGATGAAGGAACAATTTATCAAGGGCGAGATATGGCTGTGGTGCGTGCCTCCCTTAATCGTATTCCGATTATCTTAGCCTCTGCAACACCGTCTTTAGAAACGCATTATAACTGTCAGCAAGGTCGTTATCATGAAGTTTCTTTAGAAAAAAGATTCGGAGAAGCTTCTCTGCCAGAAGTTGAAATTATTGATTTGAAAGAATCTAAGTCAAAAGAATGGATTTCCACACCTTTATTTAATGAAATTAATAAAACAACTGCTGCTGGAGAGCAGGCACTTTTATTTTTAAATAGGCGAGGATATGCTCCTTTAACTTTATGTAATGCTTGTGGAACAAAAGTCGAATGTCCTTTCTGTACGGCTTGGTTAGTTGATCACCGTATCCAAGGAAGACTTGTTTGTCATTATTGTGGGCATGCCGTTGCAGCATTAAAAGAATGCCCATCTTGCCATGCAAAAGATAGTTTTGTAGCCTGTGGTCCCGGTGTTGAGCGTTTAGCTGAAGAGGTTGCTGCCAGGTTTCCACATCTTAAATATTGCATCATTTCAAGCGACTTAATTTCAAATGTCCAAGAGTTAGATCAAGTTTTATCAAAAGTAAAAAATAACGAAGTTTCAATTATTATTGGCACGCAAATGATCGCTAAAGGACATCATTTCCCTAATTTAACGCTGGTAGGCGTTATTGATGCAGATCTGGGATTGCAAGGCGGAGATCTTCGGGGTAGTGAAAGAACTTATCAATTGCTTCAGCAAGTTGGGGGGCGAGCAGGTCGCGAACAAAAACCCGGAAAAGTTTGGCTTCAAACATATTATCCCGATCATCCTGTCATGCAAGCTCTTATTACTGGAGAGCGCACGCAGTTTATAGAACAAGAACTATTAATGAGAAAATATAGTTCAATGCCTCCATTTAGTCGTTTAGCAGCTTTAATTCTGAGTGGAATGGATGAAGAAAAAGTAAAACAAGAAGCACTGAGACTCTTGAGTGTTGTTCCTAAAGATATTGATGTAGAAATTTTGGGACCGGCACCTTCACCTATTTACATGATTAGGGGAAGATATCGCTGGCGCATTCTTGTGAAGGCATCTCGTCACTATAATTTACAAAAATTTTTGAAATTGTGGCTTTATTCTATCAAATTACCTTCTGCTGTCCGTCTTAAAATTGATATTGATCCTTATAATTTTTTGTAATGGTATTAACTTTAAATTAACTTGCTGTATGTCATTTTTATCAAAGAGGCGACCATTAGATTTTATCTTAGGCCTCATAATTATAAAAGATAAAGGCGTAAAATTACATTAAGCGTAGTCTATTGCGTTTAATTAAAAAGGAGACGGAAATGAAAATTAAAGGGAATATATTATTATCCGGAGTAGCATTAGCTGCTTTATTTGTAACAGGTTGTTCAGAGTTTGATATTCGTGAATTAAATGACACACCACGTGAAGGTTATTCATTTTCACGCGCTCTTGCAAACGAGTACGAAATTTTAGCAAAGAAGCTTCATAACAAGTATACAGATGAATTTGATGCTTCTCACTTTGCAGTAAAAGGGATTCAAGCAGCAACTGGTGAGACACCTCTTCCTGAAGATCCACGTCGCTGGGATATTCCTGATTCACAACGCTCAGGCCTTCAAGAAGCACGTAATCGACTCATTTTCGCTCTTGAGAAGTCAGGTGTTAAGGGTGGACGTCATATTGCGCCACAAGTTGCAGCAGAAGCACAAGTTGCATTTGATTGCCTTGTTGAAGAAAAATCTGAAAGCTGGAGCCGTCCAGAGCTTTCAACATGTGAAAAAATGTTCAAAGATCGTCTAATTCAGCTCGAAAAGATGGTTGCTGATCAAGCACCAACATTTGTGGTTGAGTTTGGCTTCAATAGCCATGTTCTATCAGCAGATGCTACAAAAATGCTCGATGAAGTTGCAAAAGTAGCAGAAAACTTAGATCTTCACGTTGTTAATGTCATTGGTAATACGGATCATGTAGGTGGACGTAAGCACAATCTTACTCTATCACAAAGACGCGCAGAAGCTGTGAGCCATTACCTTGTTAAAAAAGGCATTGACTCACGTCGCATTGTTGCGTTTGGCGCCGGTGAAAAAGAAGGCCCAGAAGTTGCGCCTAAAAACCGTAATGTGGTTATCCAAATTCACTAAAATTTACCACATTGCAATAGAAACGGCGCTTTTAAGCGCCGTTTTTTTATGAACTATTTAAAGTTAAAGTGTTTTCTTGAGAGTTGGTAATAAGTATAATCCCGCTAAGCCCACAAGAATATAAACCAGCTTAACAAGAATAGGGATACTTCCTAAAAGAGTTTCTACAAGATTAACATGAAGAAGCCCGACCAAGCCCCAGTTAATTGCTCCTATAATAACTAGTATTGTTGATATTGTTGGAAGTAAAGTTTTGAGAGTCATGGTGTCCTCCTTTGACTAATATTACTTACACTATTATTGTATCATAAATCTGCATGAATAAGTAATAATTTAATAGAAAATTCATAATTATTACTAGTTTATGTCTTTAAAATTACTGATATAAAGAGCGTAGTAGTTTCTGTTGCTTCTGTGAAATAAATGTGACGTAATCTAATAAAACTAAATGAAAGTTTCTTGATAATGAGTAATCCAATTATCTATAAAAATAACACAGTTCAAGAAAAACCTTTTCCAGCTGAACTTAAAAAATGGAATTGGGGTGCCTTTCTTTTAAGTTGGATCTGGGGGCTTGGAAACCGCACTTATATTGCTTTACTTGCGCTCTTGCCTTTAGCAAATATTGTAATGCCATTTGTTTTAGGCGCCAAAGGAAATGAATTGGCATGGCGTAATAAGCATTGGGACAGCATTGAGCATTTTAAACGAGTGCAGAGGTTATGGTCAATTTGGGGTATAAGTTATTTGGGAGCTCTAAGTGTATTGGGTGTTGGAATTTTTTTCTTGGCTATACAAGAGTTATCAGACAACAAAGCTATCAAACTGGCTATTAATTCTGTTTCTCAAAATTCAATAATTATTGAAAAAATTGGTTCGCCTATTAAAAAGAAAGGATGGCCGAGCGGTCAGGTTTCCACATCCAATTCCCATGGTCATGTCGATAGCTCAGTTGATATAGAAGGGCCGCAAGGAATTGCAACAGCTTACATCAAAGCATATTTAGAGCATGAGCAATGGAAGATTGTACAACTGGTCGTTAATATTCATAAAACTGAAGAGCGCATCGAAATCATTGATTATCCTCCTAATAGTTTTGAAATGCAAAAATTTGAACACGAGCGGAAAGCACTCTATAAAAAATAACAGTCTTAATTTTTTGTGGAAAATAGTTCAATTTATTCAAAATTTACAAACGCTAGGCTTTGTGGTGTTTTTTAGTAAGGAATGCTTGACTTTTTTATAATTAAATTCTAGAAGTGAGACACGATGTAAACGTCAGTCAGCGATATTCGCCCACTGACGCATTTTTTGTTGGGTAATAAATGTTTAATAATTTAAGCCAGAAACTTGGCGAAATCTTTGATAAATTAAAAAAAAGAGGCGCTCTTAATGAGGCTGATGTTGATGCGGCATTAAGAGAGATACGCATTGCTCTGCTTGAGGCTGACGTAGCCCTTGCTATTGTTAAAGATTTTATTGCTCAAGTTAAAGAGCGTGCGATTGGTCAAGAAGTTATTAAAAGCATTACACCTGGTCAAATGGTTGTGAAAATTGTTCACGACCAATTAATTGAAGTTCTGGGGAGTGAAAACGTTGCTCTTAATTTTGCAACAACGCCTCCAGCTGTCATGATGGTGGTGGGTTTGCAAGGTTCTGGTAAAACAACATCAACCGCAAAAATTGCTCGCTTCTTAAAAGCCAAAAAGAATAAAAAAGTATTGATGGCTTCTGTTGATATTTATCGTCCTGCAGCGCAAGAGCAGCTTGAAATTTTAGGGCGTCAAGTTGAAGTCGATACGTTAGAAATTATTGAAACGGAAAAACCTTTAGAGATTGCTAAGCGAGCCTACAATAAAGCAAAAATTGAAGGTTATGATATTCTTTTGCTCGATACAGCTGGTCGCTTGCACATTGATGAAGGGCTTATGGAAGAATTAACTGCTTTAAAAAAAGCACTTAATCCTATTGAAACGCTCTTAGTTGCAGATGCTATGACAGGCCAAGATGCCGTTAATATTGCACGCAATTTTCAAGAAAAAGTTGGTTTAAGTGGACTTGTTCTTACGCGCGTGGATGGTGACGGTCGTGGCGGAGCGGCCTTGTCTATTAAAGCAATCACGGGATGTCCTATCAAATTATTAGGTGTTGGCGAGCGTGTTGATCAAATAGAAGAATTCCATCCTGATCGTATTGCCGGACGTATTTTGGATATGGGGGATGTCGTTGGTCTTGTTGAAAAAGCTGTTGAAACAATTGATCGTGAGGAAGCAGAAGAGCTGGCTCGGAAAGCAGGCAAAGGTGAGTTTGATTTAAACGATCTTGCTTCTCAACTACGACAAGTATCAAAAATGGGAGGGATGGGTGGTCTCCTGTCAATGTTGCCTGGTGTCGGGAAAATAAAAGAGCAAATCCAAGATGCTGGTATTAGCGATAAACTTGTCAAACGGCAATTGGCGATAATTAGTTCTATGACCCTTAAGGAGCGTAAAAATTATAAGCTCTTAAATGGCTCTAGACGAAGACGCATCGCTGATGGTTCAGGAACGACGGTTGCTGATGTAAATCGACTTTTGAAGCAATTTCAGGATATGCGCGATATGATGAAAAGAATGTCTAAAATGGGCGAAAAAGGGTTTAAAAGGCAAGGTCTAAGAGGACTGTTAGGAAGATAAATAAAGTTAATGTTTTAGTATCAATAAAAGTTAAGGAGTAAAAAATGTCATTAAAAATACGTTTAGCACGTGGTGGTTCAAAAAAGCGTCCTTTTTATAGGGTGGTTGTTGCAGATTCAAGAAGCCCTAGAGATGGCCGTTTCATTGAGAAATTAGGGACTTACAATCCGATTTTAGGTTCTGATCACCCGCAACGTCTTGTTCTAAATCAAGATAGAGTTAAACATTGGTTGGGTGTAGGTGCCGAGCCAACAGATCGCCTTGTTCGCTTTTTTGGTCAAATGGGTCTTGTAAAAGCACAAAAATTTAATAATCCACAAAAATCTGCGCCAAAGAAGAAGGCACAAGAACGTATGGAGGCAGCTGCTGAAGCTGCAAGAAAAGCAGAAGAAGCTAAAAACGTTCCTAAAGAAGAACCTGTAGTAGCAGCTGTAGAAACTGCTGAAGTAGCAGCGCCAGAAGAAGTTGTTGCTGACACGCCTGAAGCCGTAGTTCCGGAAGCTGTTACGGAAGCACCTGCAGCAGAAGCTAGCGAAGCTTAAATTTTTTAAGAAGACCCCTTTAAAGAGGGGTCTCTAGGATTTGAATTGTGAGTCATTCTATCTCTCACTCTCGCATTTTGATGGGGGTCGTTGTTTCTGCGCATGGCGTTCAAGGTCAAGTAAAAATAAAAATTTTTGCGACTTCGCCTGAGTCTTTTATGATGTATAAAGAATTTTCAGATAAAGATGGGAAAAAACTTTTTTTATTTAAAAACTTTTATATTTCTAAAGATAATATAGTTATTGGCTCTTTAGAAGAGGTTGCTACGCGTAATCAAGCTGACAATTTGAAAGGAACTGAACTGTATATTTCAAGAGACCAACTTCCTTCTATTAAGGAAGAAGAATATTATTATCAAGATCTCATTAATTTAGAAGTACGGAAAAATAATGGTGAGCAGCTTGGCGTTGTGAAAGCAGTTTATAATTTCGGAAGTGGAGATCTCATTGAAATTAAACTTTCTGATTCTCGTGAAACCGTTGTTCTTCCTTTTACACAAGACGCTGTACCAACTGTTTCAATTTCAGAGGGATATCTTATTATAAATGAGGTTATCCTAAGCCAATTTAAAACGACTAAAAAAGACAAGAAGTCTTCATAATGAACTGTTTATTATCAACTAAGATTTTTACAATTTTTCCTGAAATGTTTCCAGGACCTCTTGGGACCTCTCTTGTTGGTAAAGCATTGCAAAATGGACTCTGGACTTTAGAAGCCATTAATCTTAGAAATTATGCGACTGACAAACATCGTTCTGTTGATGATACATCGTTTGGCGGGGGGCCAGGAATGGTCTTGCGCCCTGATATTATAGACGCAGCTTTGCAGGATCATTATAATGTTCGACCAAATACCTTGATTTATCTTTCACCACGTGGCATACCATTGACGCAAGAGTATGTAAAAAAGCTTGCCAAGCAATCTCACTTAGGATTATTGTGTGGACGCTTTGAAGGTATTGATCAGCGCGTTTTAGATGCGTGGTATATAGAAGAGGTAAGTTTAGGGGATTTCATTCTCTCAGGAGGTGAAATTGCAGCAATGGCACTTTTAGATGCTGTTGTAAGACTCTTACCAGGTGTACTTGGTGAGCAAGAATCTCTTAATGAGGAAAGTTTTAATGAGAACTTATTAGAGTACCCTCAATATACAAGACCTCAAAATTGGAAAGATCAGTTGGTGCCAGAAATACTTTTAAGTGGGCACCATGAAAAAATTAAAGCTTGGCGAAAGGCTGAGTCTGAAAAGTTAACCCGTGAACGACGTGCTGATTTATGGCAGCGCTATAAAGCGGCTCAGCAAGAGAGAAAGGATTAAGAAGATGAACACTTTACAAAAATTTGAGCAGGAACAAGTAGACTTATTAACTGCAAATAATCCTATTCCTGAGTTCTCTTCAGGCGATACTTTAAAAGTTCTTGTAAAAGTGGTCGAAGGTGAACGTGAGCGTACACAGGCTTATGAAGGTGTATGTATTGCTCGTAAAAATGCAGGCATTAATTCATCTTTCACAGTACGTAAGTTATCTTTTGGAGAAGGTGTTGAGCGCGTTTTCCCTCTATATTCTCCAAACATTAAAATAGAAGTTGTGCGTCGTGGTCAGGTGCGTCGCGCGAAACTTTATTATCTTCGTGGTCGTACTGGTAAGAGTGCTCGTATCGCTGAGAAAAGCTACTTTAGTGATGGTAAAAAGGGAACTTCAGGAACGAAGGTTGACTCACCGAAAGAAGCTGTCTAATCACAATACAATTAGACGCTTAAGAGTTAATCTGAGTGCTTCATACTTGTTAGATCATTAGAGTTTAGTTAGGGAGTCAAACTTGGGAACAACAGTTTCACAAAAAAGTGCCTCAATGATGTCTAAAAAAGTTCCTATTACGCAAGAGGAATTTCTAAAATATTATAGAGATATGCTTTTGATTAGGCGTTTTGAAGAACGTTCTGGCCAATTATACGGCATGGGTTTAATTGCTGGGTTTTGCCATTTATATATTGGGCAAGAAGCTGTCGTCGTAGGAATTCAAGCTGCTCTTCAATCTCAAGATACTGTTATTACCGCGTACAGAGATCATGGACATATGTTGGCCTGTGATATGGATCCAAAAGGAGTTATGGCAGAGTTAACAGGACGCATAGGAGGCTATTCTAAAGGAAAGGGCGGTTCTATGCATATGTTCTCAAGAGAGAAAAACTTTTTTGGAGGGCATGGAATCGTTGGTGCTCAGGTTCCTTTAGGGACTGGGCTTGCGTTTGCTCATAAATATCGGGGTGATGGTGGCATATGTACCACCTACATGGGAGATGGAGCCGTCAACCAAGGCCAGGTTTATGAGGTCTTCAATATGGCAGCATTATGGAAGTTGCCGGTTCTTTATATCATTGAAAATAATGGATACAGTATGGGGACCTCTACAGCACGTCATGCCGCGGGTAAGCATCTTTATGAACGTGGTATGGCTTATGGAATTCCTGGAGAAGAAGTTGATGGAATGGATGTGCTTGCTGTAAAAGCAGCCGCTGAAAAGGCTGTAAAATACGTACGTGAAACAAGTAGCCCAATGATCCTTGAAGTTAAAACGTATCGTTATCGTGGCCATTCTATGTCAGATCCCGCAAAATACAGGACAAAAGAAGAAGTTGAAAACATGCGGCAGAATTTTGATCCTATTGAGCGCGCAAAAGCCCTTTTGCTTTCTGAGTTTAGTGTGTCAGAAGAAAAATTTTCTAGCCTTGAAAAAGAAATTAAAGAAATTGTTCTTGAAGCCGTTGACTTTGCTCAAACAAGTCCTGAACCTGAAGCATCAGAACTTATGACAGATATCTTGATTAATTCGTAAAAGAGAGAATAAATGACCTTAGAGACTTCAACAATTACAGTACGCGAAGCTCTTCGAGATGCAATGGCAGAAGAGATGAGAAAAGATCCACTTGTATTTTTGATGGGTGAAGAAGTTGCTGAATATCAAGGCGCTTATAAAGTAAGCCAAGGATTATTTGAGGAGTTTGGATCTAAGCGTGTTATTGACACACCAATTACTGAGCATGGGTTTGCAGGTTTAGGTGTAGGAGCAGCTTTTGCAGGCCTTAAGCCAATTGTTGAGTTCATGACTTTCAATTTCGGTATGCAGGCGATTGATCAAATTATAAACAGTGCAGCTAAAACCCTTTATATGTCTGGAGGTCAGATGGGATGTCCTATTGTCTTCCGAGGCCCGAATGGGGCAGCTAAAAGGGTTGGGGCTCAGCATTCTCAATGTTTTGCTAGTTGGTACGCTCATTGCCCAGGTTTGAAAGTTATTGCGCCTTATGACGCAATCGACGCAAAAGGGCTTCTTAAAGCAGCTATTCGTGATCCTAATCCTATTATTTTTCTTGAAAATGAGATGTTATACGGTGAATCTTTCCCTGCACCTATTGGAGAAGACGAAGTTATTCCTATTGGAAAAGCTCGTATTGTGCGTTCTGGTAAGGATGTGACAATTGCAACGTTTTCTTTCATGGTTGGGGTGGCGCTTAAGGCAGCTGAGCGACTTGCCAGCGAAGGGATTGACGTTGAAGTGATTGATTTGCGTACGATTCGTCCGCTGGATGAGCAAACAATAATAGACTCTGTCAAAAAAACAAATCGCTTAGCAACGTTGGAAGAAGGATGGGGATTTGCCGGCATTGGAGCTGAAATTTCAGCATTTGTAATGGAAAAAGCTTTTGATTATTTAGATGCGCCCGTAAAAAGAATAGTAGGTGCTGATGTTCCGATGCCTTATGCTGAAAGCTTGGTTAAATTAACTATTCCACAAGTTGAATGGGTGGTTGATGCTATTAAACAAGTATGTTATCGAGGTTAAAAAGAACGTTTTCAAAAAGTCTTAAGTAAAGGGGCTTCACTTTTATGCCAATTAAAATTTTAATGCCAGCACTCTCACCAACTATGGCAGAAGGCAACTTAGTGCGTTGGCTCAAATCAGAAGGAGACAAAGTAAAATCAGGGGATGTGCTTGCTGAGATTGAAACTGATAAAGCGACAATGGAAGTTGAAGCAGTCGATGAAGGAACATTAGCGAAAATTCTTGTCCCTGCAGGAACTGAAAATGTTAAAGTCAATGAAATTATCGCTCTTTTATTAGAAGAAGGAGAAGATAGTTCAACACTTGAATTAGTCAAGCCATTAGATTCTCTTGCCAAGAATGAAATTGTTGTTGAGAAGAAAATCGAAGAAAATAATTATACGAGTGTTTCGGTACAGCCCTCTTCAATGGATAAACAAAGTCAAGATCGCTTTTTCGCATCTCCTCTAGCTCGTCGGATTGCGACTGATAACCAAGTTGATCTAGCTCGCTTGAAGGGTTCAGGACCTCATGGAAGAATCATAAAGTCAGATGTAGAAGCTGCTGTAGGACACAGCACACAAGCAGAACAATTGCCAACAACTTCTTATAAAGCAGCTAATGAACTTTATCCTGCGTATGAAGAAACAAAAGTTTCTAATATGCGTAAGGTAATTGCGCAAAGATTGACAGAATCTAAGCAGAATGTTCCGCATTTCTATTTAACAGTGGAATGTGAAATTGATGAATTATTACATCTTCGCCAGAAAATCAATAAAGCACTCGCTGAATCAGAAAGAATTTCAGTAAACGATCTTATAATTAAAGCGATTAGTGTTGCTCTGAAAAGAGTTCCGGATGCAAATGCTTCTTGGGTCGAAGGTGGCTATGTGCGCAGCTATAAACATGCTGATATTTCAGTTGCTGTTGCCGTTGAAGGTGGGTTAGTGACGCCAATTATCCGTGGTGCTGAATTAAAATCAATTCTCGAAATTTCCAAAGAAATGAAAGAATTAATTAATAAAGCGAAAGCTGGTAAGCTAAAGCCGCAAGAATTTCAAGGTGGAACATTCAGCCTCTCAAATTTAGGAATGTATGGTATTAAAGATTTCTCTGCTGTTATAAATCCGCCTCAAGGGTGCATTTTAGCTGTGGGAGCAGGGGAAGAACGCCCTATAGTTCGTGAAGGAAAAGTTGAGATTGCAACTCTCATGAATTGTACTCTTTCAGTTGATCATCGCGTCGTAGATGGGGCTGTTGGGGCGAAGTTTTTAAAAGAATTCAAAAGTTTAATCCAAACCCCAGTCTTAATGTTCATTTAAAAGTGATATTACAAAATATAAGTCAATCTTCTAAAATGATTGTTGTGATTGCTGGCCCTACAGCTTCTGGAAAATCATTTTTTGCATGCGAGTTTGCTGAAAAGCACAATGGCGTTATCATTAATGCAGATAGTGTTCAAGTTTATAAAGATCTTGAAATTTTAAGTTCACGCCCTCCAGAAGAAGCGCTTAAAAGAGCGCCTCATAAGCTCTATGGTTTTTTAGAAGCTCATGAAACATGTTCTGCTGGCTTATGGCGTTCTTTAATCCTTAAGGAAATTCAAGATTGTTATCATCAAAAGAAACTACCGATTATCGTTGGTGGTACTGGATTATATCTGAAAATTTTGATTGAGGGTCTTTCACCTATTCCCTCAGTAGATGAAAACATTAGAAAACTAGCCCGAGAACGAGCACAAAATGAGGGATCACAAATCCTTTATAATGAATTAAATGAACTTGATCCCATCATTGCCATGCGATTAAAACCTGGTGATTGTCAGCGTATTGTACGAGCTTGGGAAGTTGTAAAATCAACGGGAATACCTCTTTCTGAATGGCAAAGAAGATCTGCAATTTCACTTGCTGAGCGCGAAAAAGTTTTTACAAATATACTGCTTTTACCACCACGTGAAGAATTACTTTTACGAGCAGATAAACGCTTGGAAAATATGATTAAGAATGGTGTTTTAAAGGAAGTAGCAACACTATTAGAAAAAAATATTGAAAAAGAAGCAACGATTTATAAAGCAATTGGTCTGCGGGAATTTGCGGCTTATCTACAAGAGGAAATCAGCTTAGATGAAGCGCTTGCTAAAGCAAAAATTTCTACACATCAATACATTAAAAGACAATACACATGGTTCAAGAATCAGTTTCAGGCTGACATCGTCTTAGGGTAAAAGCCAGAAGAACAAAAAAGACAATTCCAAATTTTACGGTACAAATTACTCAAGAAATTTATTGTATTTTAACTTAAAATTAAATTTTTTAACTTATCCTTTTTTCATTAAAAGGAGATAAACAATGAATAAGGTCGCCAATTTAGTTCTAGTATCAATTTTATTCTTTACAACTAAATTAATAGCAATTGATTGTCCAAACTTGAGTACAACAGAAGTCAAAGCTCTATTGGATACTAGAAGGCATAATGAATGGGGTTTATCTCGTCTTACTCTTATAAATAGCGACGGACTAACAGTATTATCAGTTAGACGCAGAAGCCAACAAGCAAATGAGGTTGGTAAATGCGTTTATGATTTAAAAATTAAACAAATTTCAGATGAAGAAAAGAAGATCTTTATCATAATTAACAAAACATCAGTTAATTAAGAAAAGATGATATTAAAAAAGTATAGTTCAAACTCTCTTACTTTTATGTGAGCATGATAATTTCTTAAGTAATAGGAGCATGTATCTCATAATATTCTTTTACAATAAACTATAGTATTTTAATACTTAGCATAAAAGCCATTTTTTAAAAAAATGGCTTTTTTTATATCTAAAAAACTCTCTTTTTGGGAAAGACCAGGACTTTTTACAATGATCTACAATTTTCTTTTCTGAGAGGGTAAATAATGCTAAAAGAACCAAGAATTTTATAAATGTAATGAACTTTCATTTAAAAGTTCTTGAAAGTTTCCTTAAGTTATTTTCTTTAATCTTATCCAACTAAAGAGAGGGATTGAATGCTTCGCAAATTACTTGGAATGATGTCATCTGATATGGCAATCGACCTAGGGACAGCCAATACGTTGGTTTATGTTAAAGGGAGAGGGATTGTCTTAAATGAGCCTTCAGTCGTTGCACGAGCAGTTATAAAAGGAAAAAGTCAAGTTCTCGCCGTCGGAAATGATGCTAAGCAAATGGTTGGAAAGACACCAGGAAATATTCAAGCAATTCGTCCTTTAAGGGAAGGCGTTATTGCAGATTTCGAAGTCGCCGAAGAAATGATTAAGCATTTTATACATAAAGTTCATAATCGGCGCAGTTTTGTGAGCCCTCAAATTATAGTTTGTGTTCCTTCTGGTGCAACTGCTGTTGAAAAACGTGCGATTCAAGAATCTGCGGAAAGTGCTGGTGCGGGGAAAGTATATCTTATTGAAGAACCAATGGCAGCCGCTATTGGTGCAGGGCTTCCAGTCACAGAACCCACAGGTTCTATGGTGGTTGATATCGGTGGAGGAACAACCGAGGTTGCAGTTATATCCTTAGGCGGTATTGTTTACGCTCGCTCGGTACGTATCGGTGGTGATAGCATGGATGAAGCTATCATTTCTTATATACGACGTACTCATAACCTTCTTGTTGGTGAAGCAACAGCTGAGCGTATCAAGAAAGAGATAGGATCTGCATTACAACCTCAAGGGAAATCAGGAGGTCGAAAGCTTCATATTAAAGGAAGAGATCTTTTAAAGGGTATTCCTAAAGAAATTGAAATTGATGAACGTCAAGTTGCAGAAAGCTTAGCTGAACCTATTACAGGTATTATTGCGGCGGTTAAAGATGCTTTAGAAAATACAGCGCCAGAATTATCTGCTGATATCGTCGAAAAAGGAATTGTGTTAACAGGAGGGGGAGCTTTATTAACAAATCTTGATCAAGTTATCCGGAATGCAACTGGTTTACCCGTATCTATTGCTGATGATCCACTTTCATGTGTTGTTCTTGGTACAGGACAAGCCCTTGAACACATTGGAAGTATGAAGGGTGTCTTAATTAATATGTACTAAACTAGATAAGGAAATTTTTCTTGCTTTCGACATTTTCTAGTGTATCGCGTCGATCCCAAGCAAAAGTAAAACTCTTTTTTAGTAAGGTCAGATCAGTTTTATTTTTGCTTTTAGCTATTATTATATTTTCTTTTAGCGCTAAATATAATGAGCGTTTTTCTAGCATTCAGACAGCTATTTTAGATCATACGCGTTTTGTTGCCTATGTTATCACTTCTCCCGTACGGATGGTAGGTGAGGTTAAAAACTGGGCTAATTCTTATTTAAGAGTGCGCCATAAAAATGAGAAATTAGAAGCAAAGCTTAAACAAATGGAAGGATGGGCGTTGAAAGCTCATGCTTTAGCGTTAGAAAATCAACAACTTCGTCAATTATTAAAAATAGCTCCTGATCCAAAGCTAAATTATGTTACAGTCCCGGTACTAGGTATTGTAGAAGCTCCATATACAAAAACTATCGTGTTAGGAGCTGGTTCTAATAAAGGTATTAAATTACGTCAGTCAGTTGTCATAGGTCAGCACATAGTAGGTCGAATTGTAGAAGTTTCTGAACAAACCTCAAGAGTTTTATTAATTCAAGATGTAAACTCTCATGTTCCTGTCATTTTAGAAAGGTCAAAGATACATGGTATTGCTTCGGGTGATAGTGATTCTTACTTAATTATCCGATTTTTTGAAATGGAAGCCAAAGCAGAAGTTGGTGAACTTGTTTTTACATCAGGTATAGGAGGAATCTATCCTAAAGGTTATCTCATAGGTCAAGTTACTTATCAAAAAGGTGAAATTGTTGGAATTAAAAGTCTTGTTCAACTAAATGACTTAGAATATGTTCATGTTTTTGTTGGAACAGAGCCCCTTGTAGGAAATATTAGACCGCTACATAATGGTAAGGGGACGTGATGAAAGCTATAAAAAATTTCTTCTTTCTTGCGCAACCTTCACTTTGTTTATTTATTACAAGTTTTATTTTTGTTTTACTGCCAAATAGTTTGCTTCATATCAGCCCAGATTTTTCATTCCCATTTATTTATTTTTGGACTATTTTTAAGCCTGAAGTACTCCCCTTATTTGTGCTTTTAAGTATTGGCATTATGATTGATAGTGTTCAAGGATTACCCCTTGGTTTTCACAGTGTGCTTTTCTTATTTGCGTCAATGATTATTTTATATCAGAGAAATTTTTTATATCATCAATCTTTCTCATTAGTTTGGGTGTTTTTCAGTTTATTTTTAATTGCTTATAAGGCTTTTGAGCAGTTAATCTTTAGAAGTTTTATGGATTTTCCCTTCTCATTTTTTGATTTAATCCTGAGTATATTATTTACCATTTTTTTATATCCATTATGCTCAAAAATTTCCTATTTAAATTTAAAAAAGGTTATTAATTTATCATGAAGCGCTTCCTAAGTACTTCTGATCCAAAGCTTTTGTTTACTAGAAGAGCTGCTATAATTGCTGGAGCTCAAGCAATAGGAGGAGCAGTACTTCTTGGTCGTTTAGGGTACTTAGGAATTTTTCGTTCCCCTCATTACCGGACACTTGCTGATGGTAATCGTATTAAATTACACATTTTATTACCTAAAAGAGGAGTCATTTATGATCGTCATGGTCAAGAGTTAGCAGGAAACACCTCAAGTTATCGACTTACATTAGTTCCAGCACAAGTCGAAAATCTTACAGAAAGCCTTTTTACCATTTCTCAGCTGTTAAATCTCGATCAGAAAACAGTTAAAGCTATTCTTAAAGATATTAAAAAATATCCTAAATTTACACCCTACGTTATAAAACATTATTTAAGTTGGGAAGAAGTTTGTAAGATTGAAGTAAATCTACCTGAGTTACCAGGTGTTGATATTGAAGCTGGATATCAAAGATTTTACATGGATTCTCAACCTCTTGCCCATTTGATTGGGTATGTGCAAGCCCCGTCAGATAAAGACGACGTTGATCAACAACTTGCTTCACTTTCAGATTATCGTATAGGAAAAGTTGGCGTTGAAAAAAGTTTTCAAAGTACATTGCAAGGTATCGCAGGTTATAAGGAAGTAGAGGTTAACGCTAAACGTCAAATTGTGAGAGAAAACAAGAAATATGAAAGTCAAAATGGACAACAATTAAACCTTTCCATTTCTTTTCCTTTGCAAAAGTTTGTCTATGAAAGACTGCAACAAGTTGAAAGTGCGTCTGTCGTTACTATGGATATGTTAACGGGGGAAATTTTAAGTTTAGTGTCTTCACCAAGTTATGACACAAATTTATTCGTAAATGGCATTCCCCAAAAGAATTGGGTAGCTTTACAAAAAAGTCCGTATCGTGCACTTACTAACAAAGCGATACACGGTCTTTATGAGCCTGGCTCAACTTTCAAGATGGCGGTTTTGCTAGCTGGTTTAGAATCTGGTAAGCTCGATCCTAATTTTCAAACTTTTTGTCAGGGATATATAGAAGTCGCAAATCATAGATTTCATTGTGTCTGTCGAGGAGGCCATGGTCTTGTTGATTTAAAGAGATCATTGCAGGTTTCTTGTGACGTTTATTTTTATGAAATAGCTCAAAAAATTGGTGTAGAAATATTAACAAACATGGCCAAAAATCTAGGATTCGGAGATACAACAAATATAGAAATGCCAGCAGAACGTTCTGGGTTAGTTCCTTCAAAACTCTGGAAGCTTGAGAAACAAAATCAACGTTGGCATGTTGGTGATACTATATTGCTATCTATAGGTCAGGGGCCATTATTAGCAACGCCACTTCAGTTAGCGCAAATGATGAGCCGACTTTTGACCGGAAAAAAAGTTGTGCCTACAATACAGAAAAAAAATTCATCAAGTGCGATGAATTTTGCAGATTGCTCTTTTAATCCTAGTCATCTTGCCATGATAAAAGAGGGTATAGATGCAGTCGTCAATGACGTTTCAGGAACTGCTTATCATGCTAGAATCAATATTCCTGGGTGGGAGATGGGCGGCAAAACAGGGACGGCTCAAGTCAGACGTATAACAAAATTAGAACGAGAGACACGTATCTTAAGAAATGAAGAACTCGCTTGGAAGGAACGAGATCATGCCTTATTCGTGGGATATGCACCGGTGCATCAACCACGGTACGTAACTGCTGTGGTCGTTGAACATGGGGGATGGGGAAGTGTTGTAGCAGCTCCAATTGGGCGGGACGTTCTTCTAAAAACTCAAGAAGTGATGGTGCTGTAAAATAATTTATTAAACCATTGGCTTAGCATTTTTCCCCTGATATGATGGGGCCTTTAAAAAAGGGGTAGTTTGTGTTCGCAGGCATAGCATTTTATATATTTTCATTCTTCTTGATAGGATCTGCGACAATGGTTGTACTTGCACGCAACCCTGTACATTCAGTTCTTTATCTTATCCTCTCCTTCTTTAATGCGGCAGGAATTTTCATTTTGCTGCAAGCTGAGTTTATTGCCATGATTCTGGTGATTGTTTATGTGGGCGCTGTTGCAGTTTTATTCTTGTTTGTTGTCATGATGCTAGATTTAGGTCCCTTACAAAAATCCGTATCTTTATTTAAAGGATTTTTGCATTTAATTAAATCTATGATCTTAATAATAGGTTTTCTTACTTTCTATGTCGTTCTTTGTTTGCTTGTCGCGCTAATTGCTAATTATATTTTTGATTATTTGAAAATCTCGCTTCTGGGAATGGGAGAGCGTATTTTATTTTCAACCTTAGTGGGTGTATTTGTTGCAATTTGTCTACCAAGAAGCGTTTATAAATGGCTTGCAAGAGTTATGTCCAACTTACGACAGAATGTTTCATTAATTGTTTTAGTAGGAACAATTTTATTAATTGAATTAATAATAATGCTATTTTCTTTTAAGCCTCTTACGTTTCATGAGAACTTTATTATTTCTCCAATATTATCTGCAAAAAAAATAAATAATACTAAGGGATTAGGAAAAATTCTTTATACAGATTATTTTTATTTATTTCAAATTTCTGGTCTTATACTTCTTGTTGCTATGATTGGAGCAATAGTTCTTACCTATCGTCGCAGATCAGATGTAAAGCGACAAGATGTAACAAGTCAATTGAAGCGAACTGCACGAAATACAATTGAACTAAAGAAAGTAATGCTAAAAAAGGGAATATAAAATGTACATTGGATTGCAGCATTATTTAATTTTATCTAGCTTTCTGTTTTTTATCGGGCTTTTTGGGATTTTGTGGGGACAAAAAAGTGTATTAAATATTCTAATGGCTTTAGAATTAACTCTTCTTGCTACCACTATCAATCTTGTTGCATTTTCTTCTTATTGGAAAGATCTTACGGGGCAAGTTTTCACCTTATTTATTTTAACAGTTGCAGCAGCAGAAGCAGCGATTGGTCTAGCTATTTTAGTTATTTTCAATCGTAATCGTGGCAGCATTGAACTAGAAGATATAAATCATATGAGAGGCTAAGGATTTGGAAGAATATTTTAGTATATTTTGTCCTCTTGTAGGATTTGTGATCACTGGCCTTTTAGGGAAACGTGTTGGCAAAAATGTAATCAATTGGATTAGTTGTGCGCTTATTGCTATGGCAACTATGGCGTCTATAATTCTTACATGGAAATTATATTATTCTACAGAGATTATCACACTTTCTTTATTGCCATGGTTCGATGTTGGAAATTTGCAAATTCATTGGGGACTGTATTTTGATCGCTTATCAATAACTATGGTATTGCTTGTTAATCTAATTTCTTTTCTTGTTCATATTTATTCAGTTGGTTATATGAACCAGGATTCTGATGCTCGCCTGTTTATGTCGTATTTAAGCTTGTTTACCTTTATGATGTTACTCCTTGTCGCATCAAATAATTTGGTACAACTCTTTTGTGGTTGGGAAGGCGTAGGACTCACGTCTTATCTTTTAATCGGATTTTGGTATGAACGAGAAAGTGCAAATCAGGCAGCGCTTAAAGCATTTCTTCTAAATAGGATTGGAGATCTAGGATTTATCATTGCTATTGCTGCAACTTGTATAACTTTTAAAACGTTGGAATTTGATCAACTTTTTGAAGTTATTTCATCAAAAAGTGCAGAACAATTTATCTTTTTAGGATATGCATTTTCTAAAATTGAAATTTTAGGCATTTTATTTTTTATTGGAGCAATGGGGAAGTCAGCACAAATAGGACTCCATACATGGCTACCTGATGCGATGGAAGGACCTACCCCTGTATCAGCTCTTATTCATGCTGCAACAATGGTTACTGCAGGTGTATTTTTGCTTATTCGTTTGGCTCCTTTATATGAATTTGCGCCCTATTCAAAAGACTTTATTATAATAGTTGGTGGAGTAACAGCTCTCTTTGCTGGCACTGTGGCAATGACACAAAATGATATAAAGCGTGTTATTGCTTATTCAACATGCAGCCAATTAGGCTATATGTTTATGGCGATTGGTTTATCTGCATATGGTGGTGCACTTTTTCATCTAGTGACGCATGCTTTTTTTAAAGCCTTACTATTTTTAGGAGCAGGCGCAGTAATTCATGCTCTTTCAGATGAGCAAGATATGCGTTATATGGGAGGCTTATGGCGTTCTATTCCTGTGACATACACAGCTATGATTATTGGAAGTCTAGCTTTGTCTGGTATCCCATTCTTTGCAGGTTATTTTTCTAAAGATTATATTTTAGAGATGGCTTTAAGTAATGCTTCATGGGCTGGGTACTTTGCTTATTTCTTGGGCATCAGTACTGCTATTTTAACAGCGTTTTATTCTTGGCGATTGATATTTCTCACATTTCATGGTCAAGCCAGAGCAAATGAACTTGTTATGAGCCATGTACATGAGCCAGGTTACAGTATGTTAATTCCTTTATTCGTTCTTATTTTTGGCTCCATTTTCGGTGGGTACTTAGGCGAAATATTTTTCTTACAAAAAGCTTTTTGGGGCAATATGATGCCTTTTCCGAGTCAAGAGCATTTAGAGATGAATTTCTTTTTTATGTCCTTACCTATCCTTGCTTCACTTGTGGGTATAGGAATAGCCGTCTTTATCTATTTAATGCGTCCATCATTTTCTGATTTTATGACAAGAAAATTTAAGGGAATTTATCACGTTCTTTATAATAAATGGTTTTTTGATGCATTTTATGAAAACTTCCTTTTACACAATATTCTTAAAGGGACACGTATTTTATGGCAAAGTATTGATCAAAAAATCATTGATGGATGTGGGCCAGAAGGATTATCTCTTGTTATTCAGCAACTTTCGAAACGAGCAAGTCAATTGCAAACTGGGTACATTTATCATTATGTTCTAGCTTTTGTAGGCGGTCTTTGCTTCTACATTCTTTTACTTTTATTCCAACAATAAAGAGAACATCGTATGGAATCATTACCTTTATTAACACTCATAATAATTTTGCCTTTACAAGGAGCTTTTGCAATCTTATTGATTAAAAATGATCCTCAATCAGTGGGGCAAAATGCTCGTGGAGTTGCTCTTTTAACTTCAATTGCGACATTCTTATTATCGCTTGTTCTTTTAAATTATTTTAAAATTTCTATCTCAGATTTTCAGTTAGTGGAAAAATATTCTTGGGTGCCAAAATTTTCTTTAAATTACTATGTAGGTATTGATGGAATTTCACTCTTATTTATCTTGCTTACAACTTTTTTAGTGCCAATAGCAATTCTAGCTAGTTGGAATGTAACTCTTGAAAAAGTAAAAGAATATATGATTTCTTTTCTCGTTCTTGAGACGTTAATTATTGGAAGTTTTTGTGCTCTTGATTTAGTTCTTTTTTATATCTTTTTTGAGGCAGTCTTGATTCCCATGTATTTAATAATTGGTATTTGGGGAGGGAAAAATCGTGTTCATGCGGCTTTCAAATTTTTTCTTTTTACCCTTTCAGGATCTGTTTTTATGTTAATTGCAATCCTTGTAATTTATGGCGAAGTAGGGACCACAGATATTATATCAGTTAGTCGTCATGCATTTCCTACACCTACCCAATACTGGTTATGGGCGGCTTTTTTTATAAGCTTTGCAATTAAAGTTCCAATGTGGCCAGTACACACATGGCTTCCCAACGCGCATGTAGAAGCTCCAACAGCAGGCTCAGTGATATTAGCCGCTATTTTATTAAAAATGGGAGGATATGGTTTTTTAAGGTTTTCGTTACCCTTATTTCCTGAAGCTTCTCAGTTTTTTGCTCCTTATATATTTTGCTTAAGTATAATTGCTGTTGTCTATGCTTCTCTTGTTGCTCTTGCCCAAGAAGATATGAAAAAGCTTGTTGCTTATTCATCAATTGCTCACATGGGGTTCGTAACATTTGGCATTTTTACATTTACAGAATACGGCATCAAAGGCGCTTTGTTCCAAATGATAAGTCACGGTGTTATTTCTGCTGGAATGTTTTTATGTGTCGGGATCTTGTATAATCATGTGCATTCGAGAGAAATTATTAGATACTCAGGTGTGCGATCTAAGATGCCGCATTTTGCCTTTATATTCATGATCTATATTTTAGCTTCTATTGGGCTACCTGGGACTTCTGGATTCGTAGGAGAGCTACTTGTTCTTATCGCCTCTTTTGAAAAAAACGGTTGGATGACTTTTATGATGGGATTAGGAATAATTTTAAGTGCTGCTTATGCACTTTGGTTTTATAAAAGAATAATGCTAGGAAGAGTTATGAATAAGAGTTTGGAAAAATTAAAGGATATAACTTTGGTTGAGAAATTATATTTATTTCCGATAGGGATAGTAATTATATTACTTGGCATATATCCTAAACCTCTTTTTATTGTTAGCAAGGCTGCAATTGAAAAAATTGTCTCACCTTTTTACCTACCCTTAAAAACAGAAGGGCAGCTTTAATGCAAACATTAACTTTAGCTGAACTTTTACCTATTGCTCCTGAATTTTTTCTCATTATTGTGGCATTATTTATGCTTTTGATAGGTGTTTTTAAAAGGACTTCGAAGACAAGAGTAATAAATTATATTCTTCTCGTTTCTCTCATAATAGCAGCTTGCCTCATTTCTATTTTTCCGTCTCATCAATTAACGTCATTTCATAATTTTTTCCTTATCAACGCCTATACACAATTTTGTAAAATCCTTGTTATCATAGCAGTTACGCTCGTTGTTTTGATGAGTTTTCGAAATATTGAAAATGATCATCCAACCCAATTTGAAATCCCGGTTTTAATTCTGTTTTCAACAATTGGGATGATGTTAATAATTTCAGCTAATGACCTTATTTCTCTTTTTATGGGAATGGAGTTACAAAGCTTAGCGCTTTACATCTTAATAGCAGCACCTCGGGATAACATTTTGTCAACAGAGGCGGGACTTAAATATTTCATTTTAGGTGCTCTTGCAACATCGCTTATTTTATTTGGTAGTAGTCTTTTGTACGGCCTTATAGGAACAACTGAATTTCATAATTTTGCGCTAGCTTTTAAAGAAATCCCTTTAAACAATCCTATGTTGATTATTGGCTTAACGATGATACTTTCAGGATTAATTTTTAAAATCTCCTTAGTACCGTTCCATATGTGGACACCTGACGTTTATGAAGGTAGTTCAACCACAATAACTTCTCTTGTGGCGTCTGCCCCGAAAATTGCAATCTTTTCTTTATTGGCGCGTTTTTTCATTCAAGTTATGAACGATCATTATTTTTTGTGGGAGACAGCGTTTATTAGTATTGCTTTCTTGTCTATGTTTTTGGGAGCAATAACAGCAATTTTTCAAAAAAATATTAAACGGTTTCTTGCTTATTCAACAATTTCACACATGGCTTATGCTTTAATAGGGATTTTAAGTAGAAATCAAGATGGCATTGAGAGCATGCTTTCTTATTTTATTGTTTATTTGGCTACAGTTATTGGTGTATTTGCATGTCTTTTAAATTTGCGTAATCAGGGAAAAAATATAGAGACGATTGAAGAATTAGTGAACTTGTCACGTGAATATCCTCTTATGTCTGCAGCAATGGCGGTGTTAATGTTCTCTTTAGCAGGGATACCTCCTTTTGGTGGTTTTTTTGTAAAGATGAATGTATTTTTGGTCGCAATAAAAGCAGGTTATATTTTGTTGCCTATAGGAGGTGTAATCGCGAGTGTGATTGCTGCGTTCTATTATCTAAAAATTATCAAGGTTATGTATTTTAATAAAACTGAAGAAAATTCCTCCCTTATGAACCTAGAAAGATACACATCTTTTGGTACCACAATAGTCATGAATATTACGGCATTAATTGTGGTTTTTTACGGGCTTTATCCTCAAGTATTAATGTTAGCTCTTCGTGATGCTGCTAAGGCGCTTTTCTAGAAATGTTAAAAGAAACATGGAAGATTTATACTTATGAGTCGGTTTCTAGCACGATGGATCAGGCATTAAAACTTATTGCTGAAGGATCACAATTTGCTGTTTTAGCATATAACCAAACAAACGGAAGAGGAAGACAGGGGCGTCAATGGCAGTCATTAGAAGGAAATCTGTTTACAACACTTGCTTTTAAACCTTCTCAACCTTGTAAAACTTGGGGGCAGATCTCATTTGTAGCAGCTTTAGCAGTTGGAGAAGTTTTACAAAACTATTTATCCAACCAGAAAAGTTCTCACATGGTTCAGTATAAATGGCCAAATGATATTCTCGTTTCAGGGAAAAAAATAGCCGGGATCTTGCTTGAAATAATTGATGCTTCATGGTTACTTGTAGGCATAGGAATAAACCTAAAAAACTCTCCTCGCGAATTACCTTATCTCTCAACCTCTTTAAAAGAGACAGAAGGAATAGCCCCTTTGCCTGAGGAGGCTCTCTTTTTATTAACGAAATATTTTACATCTAAAATGAATATGTTAGAAGAAAAAGGGTTTTGCGAAATAAGAAACCTTTGGCTTAAATCTGGAGCATATTTGGGAAAAGAAATAGAAATTAGATTACATAAACAAGGATTGATTGAAAAAATTAATGGACAGTTTATTGATCTTGATGAAGAGGGCACATTATTGCTAGAACTTCCGAACAAGGAAATTAAAAAAATATTTGCAGGTGATATTTTACTACAGGACTAAAGATGCTTCTTGCAATCGACGCTGGAAATACGAATGTTTGTTTTGCACTTTTTAAAGAAAAAAAGTTGCTTCATACTTGGCGAGCAAGGTCTAGTTTTAAATATACTCGAGATGAATGGGCTGTCTGGCTTGGAGAAATTCTTAAGCTTAATAGTTTAACTTTTAAAGATGTAAAAGAAACAATATTATGTTCTGTTGTTCCAGATCTTGTTGAGTCCCTACAAGAATTTTGTCGTCATTATCTTAATAGCGTTCCCCTCCTTGTAGGCAATTCTTCTACAAAACTTGAAATTCTTTCTAAGATTGATCGTCCTGGTGAAGAAGGTGCAGATATGATGGTAAATGCTGTTGCTGCACATACCCTATATGGTGGTCCGTTATTAGTCATTGACTTTGGAACGGCTACAACTATGAGTTTTATAGATGAAGCAGGGAACTTTTGCGGTACAGCAATAGCACCAGGAGTTAACTGTTCTCTTGATGCTCTCTATAACGCAGCAGCAAAACTTCCTATGATTTCTGTAAGTCGTCCACAATATGTGATAGGCACTAATACGGTTGACTCAATGAGAGCAGGAGTATTTTGGGGATATGTTTCAATGATCGAAGGATTAGTAAAGCGAGCACGAGCAGAGTGTGCGGAACGCTTTGATGTACAACAAATTAAAGTTATTGCAACAGGTGGTATAGGAGGCTTAATCAAACCTGCAACGGATGTTATAGATATTTACAACCCTGATTTAACCTTAAGTGGACTTGCGATTATTCATGAACGAAATAAATAAAAACGAACAACAGATTCTTCGGTATACACCAAACGACCTATTATTTCTTCCTTTAGGTGGATGTAATGAGATTGGCATGAACCTAAATTTATACGGTTTTCAGAAAAAGTGGTTGATGGTTGATTGTGGTATTACTTTTGGCGATCAGCTTGGTATTGAAATTATTATGCCTGAAATTGATTTTATCGTTAAACGACGTAAAGATCTATTGGGCTTAGTGGTAACACATGCACATGAAGACCATATAGGAGCCATTCCCTATCTATGGCAACAATTATTGTGTCCAGTGTATGCAACACCTTTTACGGCACGTATTTTAAGAGAAAAATTAAAAGAGGTTGAGCTTGTAGATAAAGTTTCAATTATTGAGATTACTCTTAATGGAGAATTAGATTTAGATCCTTTTAAAATTAATTTTATTAGCCTCACTCACTCTATACCTGAACCGAATGCTTTAGCCATAAAAACGAAGGTAGGAACGGTTATTCATACGGGCGATTGGAAGCTGGATCCTGATCCATTAATAGGGGAAAAAACGGATACTCAAACTTTAAAAAATTATGGGGACGAGGGTGTATTAGCACTTGTTTGTGATTCAACGAATGTTTTTGTTGAAGGAAAAACAGAATCCGAGGCATCAGTCAGAAAGCAGTTAATCAACTTAGTAAAACAATATCCTGAGGGACGTATCGTCATTGCTTGTTTTGCGAGTAATGTTGCGCGTCTTGCAAGCTGTGCAATTGCTGCTCACGAAGCAGGGCGTGTTCCTGTTCTAGTAGGACGTTCAATGATTCGTATGGAAAAAGCTGCGAGAGAACTTGGTTATTTGAAAGATTTACCACCCTTTTTAACAGAAGAGGAAAGCCAAAATTTAGATCGTAATAAAATAGTATTGATCTCTACTGGTTCTCAAGGAGAAGCGCGATCAGCACTTGCACGCATGTCGTCAAATGGGCATCCAAGATTAAAGTTAAGTGCTGGAGATACTGTAATTTTTTCGGCCCGCATGATTCCTGGTAATGAAATTTCGGTAAAAGGAATTCAAGAGCAACTATATGAGCTAGGTGTCACTGTAATTCATGCTGATGAAATTGAAGGGATCCATGTGTCTGGGCATCCTGCGCGAGAAGATTTAAAAGATATGTATTCTTGGGTCCGACCTCGTATTATTGTTCCTGTGCATGGTGAACCTGCGCATTTAAGAGAACAAGCTAGATATGCCCAAGGATTGGGTGTGAAAAAAGCTATTATTCCCTCTAATGGAAACCTTATTAATCTTACATCTGAAGAACCTCAAGTAGTAGAAAAAGTTCCACACGGTAGGTTGGCTCTTGATGGAAATGTTGTCGTTCCTTTGTTTAGTCCTCAGATGAAAGAACGGGCAAAGCTTATGGCAACAGGCGCCATATTTATAACACTTGTGATTAAGCCAGAAGAGCAAGTCTATGGACGACCCCATATCACTTTATTGGGAATTGCAGAAGAGACGGCTGAAGAAAAAACGATACAAGCCATTGAAAAACAAATTGAATCTGTCTTTGAGGTTATGCCTTCTGAAGATTGGTATAAAGAGGAAGTAATTTCAGAAATGGTTAGAATCGCTGGCCGGCGAGCAGTCAATGAGTTGCGTGGAAAAAAACCCTTAACAATGGTTCACATAATTTCAATCTAGTTATTCTGAAAGTGTAAAAATCTCATGTCCTGTTGCTGTAACACCAATTGAATGTTCAAATTGAGCGGAAAGTGATTTATCTCGTGTTACAGCTGTCCAACCATCGCTAAGAATTTTTACAGCATAGTGACCAGCATTGATCATGGGTTCTATTGTGAAAAACATACCTTCTTGGAGAACGAGTCCCTCTCCAGGAGAGCCAAAATGAAGAACTTCAGGAGCTGTATGGAAAGATTGTCCTAATCCATGACCGCAAAAATCACGTACAACAGAAAAACGATTAGATTCAGCAATTTTTTGAATAGTATATCCTATATCCCCTAATGTAGTGCCAGGTTTAACAATGCTGATTGCTTCAGAAAAAGATTGATAAGTAACATCAATAAGTTTTTGGGCGAGAATACTAATTTTACCGACAGCAAACATACGAGAAGTATCCCCGTACCATCCATCAACAATAGCAGTTACATCAATATTTACAATGTCACCTTCTTTTAAAATTTTTTCATCACTTGGAATGCCGTGGCAGACGACATGATTCACAGATGTACAGCAAGATTTCGTATACCCTTTATATCCTAAAGTTGCAGGAACTGCTCCATGACTAACCATAAAATCATGACAAAGTTGGTCTATTTTTCCTGTAGAAATTCCTGGTTTAACATAAGGAGTTATAAAATCGAGTGTGCGGGCAGCAATTCGTCCGGCTTTTCGCATACCTTCAAAGCCTTCTTGTCTATAAAGAGGTATCTTCTGGCCTTGATAAGGAATAAAATCATGAGGAAAAGTTGTTTGTTGTAAAGTCATAGTTTTACTGTAATTTGTTTGTTGAGAAAGATTTCTTGCGGCGTAACACAGCAATTATAACATAAAGTTTCCACGCCTTGCAGCATAGCATTATAAGCTGTTATTGCGTAGACAGGATCAATTTTGTCAGCAGGTTTGAAACGATCACAGTCATCTCTTTGCACTACATATAGAATAACGGCCCTAGCTCCTTGCTTTTTTACAGCTTCTAATTCTTTTAAGTGCTTCGTACCCCTCAAAGTAATAGAATCTGGAAATTGTACATAGCCATCGCGTTTCAGGTGGACGTTTTTAACTTCAATATAACATGGCGGGAGATTTGAATCTTCAAGAAGAAAATCAATACGGCTGTTTGTGCCATATTTTACTTCTCTTCTCCATGATGAGTAAGCAGTAAATTCGGGAATTTTTTTTATTTGAAGTGCTTCTTCGACAATATTATTAGGATGACTTGTATTAACACCAATAAAAATGCCGTTGTGCTTAACAATCTCCCATGTAAATTTCAATTTACGTAAACTTTCAGTAGGATGAGCTGTAACCCATACAGGTAAACCGGGACTTGTAATATCAAGCATAGCGCCAGGATTTGGACAATGAGCTGTAATTTCACGACCATCTTGAAGACACACATCTGCGAGAAAACGCTTATAACGCTTCAACAATACGCCTTCAATTAGAGGGATGTTAAACTTCATAGAATCCATTACTTTTTAAACTTCTCTCATATCATAGCTTAGTGAATTTGAGAAGAGATAGAACCATAAAATCTTTGAATAAATCTTGAGAAGAAAGAGTAAAAAGCATATATAGCTAAAGAACGACTTGCAAAATGCTTAAAAACGCCTAGAATGCTAAGTATTTTATATAAAAATTAGGAAAATACGATGCTTTACGATCTACTTTACAATGTTTTCAGCTATATTATTAATTTTGACGTTATCTTATTTGTGCTTATCATGCTTGGCGTTAATCTACTAGCGACTCGATGGAGCTTCTGGGGACGACGGATCTTGTTCGTAACTGAGTTCATACTCGTAATTATGGTTTTTCTACCGTTTGGGCAGTGGTCAGCCACGTTTTTAGAGAATCGTTTTAAGCAACCTCTTCACATTTCTGAAGATGTAAAAGGTCTTATCTTACTTGGGGGAAGTGTTGATATGCCGGTTTCTAATGCTCGTAAAGTTGCTTCCTATAACCAAGCAGGTGGACGTATGATCCAATTTATTGAGTTAGCCTTTCAATATCCTCATCTGCCTATTTTATTTAGTGGTGGTGGTCATCAATTGATTGGCAAAGAAACAGAAGCCGCTTTTGCCAAAGAAGTATTTAATCGTTTAGGAATTGATCCAAAAAGAATTATTTTGGAAGATAAATCAAAAAATACGATTGAGAACGCTCAATTCACCCATGAAATTATCAAGCCTAGTTCGACAGATAAATGGGTATTAGTCACTTCTGCAATTCATATGCCTCGCGCGGTTGCTCTCTTTAAAAAAGTGGGCTGGAATGTAATACCTTACCCTGTAGATTACCATACAAGAGGGGATTATAGCTGGTCGTTTAATTTAAGTATTTATCGAGGCTTTCATGCTTGGTGGAATAGTATGAGAGAGTGGGCAGGGTTAATCACAGGATATCTTTTTGGTTATACAGATGAGTTCTTGCCACAACCTGAATAAAAGACTTTGAGTTCATTTAAGGTATAGAGGAATACAATTTAACGCTATATATGAGGCAAGACTAGTGCGATTGGTCATCAGTATTAAGTACCAACATTTCCCAAAGATATTTGGGCAAAGGTTATTAATGCTTGCCACTTTATTTTTAGTTGGATGCGGGGGAAGTTTTGATGATCTTGATACACTCTCTGCAAACTCACAAGTCCATCCAAATTTTGCGAAAAAAGCTTATAATAAGCCTTATCAGATAAAAGGGGTCTGGTATACACCTCAACAGAATTATCATATTAATGAACAAGGAATAGCTTCTTACTATGGTGGAACGGATGTGTTTCATGGCAGAAAGACTTCAAATGGTGAAATTTTTGATATGAATGAAGTAAGTGCCGCTCATAAAACGGCGCCCATCCCATGTGTTTTACAAATAACAAATTTAGAAAATGGGAGAAGTCTCAAAGTAAAAGTGAACGATAGAGGACCTTTCATTGATGGTCGAATAATTGATGTTTCAAGACGTACAGCTCAATTGTTAGGATTTTATAGGCAAGGTACTGCAAAGGTACATATTAAAACATTGATGCCAGAAACAATGTTACTCGTTCAAGGCCATACGAATGACGTTGACCCCGATTTAACTCAGCAAACTTTGCTTGCTCAGAATATTCCGTCAAAAAAACAAAAAGAAAAGCCTCATTCTTCTGCACCTATTATGCCTCAAAATCATGAATCCATTTTACTGGCTTTGAAGGATGAAATAGCAGAATTTTCTCATGAGGTTGAACATAAAGTAGAAAGATCAGTGGTACCCAACAGTGCTATTCAAAGAGTAAACTATTCTGTTCCTTCGCCACAAAATATTCCTTCCAAAACGTATAAAACAGCTTCATTACATCCCTCTAAACAGGGTACTTTAAAACAGTCATTACAGAGAAATTTCAACAAAGTACCTAATAGGGGAGTATTTGTTCAAGCAGGAACCTTTACTTATCCACAACAAGCGCAGCAAGCTAAAATGATGATTCAACGGACTTTAAATTCCATGCCGGTACGGTTAGAATCTGTAAAATTTAGTAAAAAGCAATTATATCGAGTTGTGGTGGGACCCTGCAATAATGATATACAAGCAGCGCAAGTCGCTAATCATATCAAAACGATAGGTTGTTCTATGCCTAAGAATTCAATTATTGTGTTTAATGGATAAAATAATGAAAAGTAAAAAATTTTTGTGTCTTATAATGCTCATTTTGTTAGGGCATATATCTGTACGTGCGGAAGAAAGTTTCTCTCTTGACTCTACCCAAGCCATCTTAATTGATACAACAACGAATCAAGTTTTATTTGATAAGGGCGCTGATGATAAAATGCTTCCTTCTTCAATGACTAAGATATTGACGATGTATTTAATTTTTGAGGAGTTGAAAGCTGGGCGTCTTAAAATGGAGGATATGTTCGTTGTTAGCGAGAAAGCTTGGCGAAAACAGGGCTCAAAAATGTTTGTGAAGGTTGGAGAACAGATAAAAGTCGAAGACCTTGTACGAGGCGTTATTGTACAATCAGGGAACGATGCCTCAATTGTTCTTGCAGAAGGTGTTTCTGGAAGTGAAGAAGCCTTTGCTAAACAAATGACGCATAAAGCACGTGAACTCGGGGCTACTAATTCAAATTTTATGAATGCAACAGGATGGCCAGATGAAAATCATTACTCAACTCCTCGAGACTTAGCTTGTATTGCTAAAAAGACCATCGAAAATTTTCCTGAGTATTATTCCTTTTATAAAGAGATGGTTTTTGTTTATGGCGGGATTCGTCAAATGAACCGTAACCCTTTACTGTATACCATGCCAGAATGTGATGGCCTGAAAACAGGAAGTACAGAAGAGGGTGGGTATGGTCTTGTTGCTTCTGCCGTACAACAAGGTCGGCGCTTAATTATGGTGATCAATGGGGCAAACTCAAAGAAAGAACGAGCAAAAGATGCAGAGACATTGATGCGTTGGGGCTTTGCTTACTTTATCAGCCCATTGCTATTTAAAGCTTCAGAGAGTGTTCAAAAGGTTGATGTGTGGTTAGGAAATCGTCCGACGGTTGAAATGGCTGTTGAACAGGATATCTATGTCACACTCCCGCGTCATGAAAGTAAAAATTTAAAGTTGGAAGTAAAATACCATTCTCCTATAGCGGCACCTATTAAGGCAGGCCAAAGACTTGGGACATTAATTATCAAGCTTCCACATAGCAAAGAGAAAGAAATTCCTTTAGTTGCAACAAATGCAGTCGAGAAGATAGGTTTTATTGAACGCATCAAAGCCGCCTTTTACTACCTTCTTTTTGGACATAACAAATAATGGATCTTGGTAAATTTATTACGCTTGAGGGTGGAGAAGGCGCTGGTAAAACGACGCAGGCAAAATATATAAAAGAATTTCTAGAATCGTCCGGAAAAGAAGTACTGCTGACAAGGGAACCAGGAGGTAGCACTGGTGCTGAATTAATTCGAGAACTGCTTGTAGATCGGAAAGCTTATTCTTGGGATGCTTTAACAGAGTATCTACTTTTTACGGCGGCTCGTCGTGATCATATTCTTAAAACAATAAAACCAGCTTTAGAAAATGGAATTTGGGTTATTTGCGATCGTTTTTACGATTCTTCAGTTGTTTATCAGGGATATGCAAAACATGTTGCTCTTGAAACTCTTCAGACAATTTATAACCTCATCTCTGAAGAAATTGTTCCTGATCTTACCCTTATATTAAATATTGCCCCTGAAAATGGCTTGAGACGTGCTCAAAAGCGATCTCATCATGAAGATCGATTTGAACAAATGGGATTACAATTTCATAAAGAAATACAAAAAGGATTCTTAGAGATCGCAAAATCTAATACTTCAAGATGTAAAGTTATTGATGCTGGAGGGGAAGAACTTCAAATTAAAGAAACAATTCTTAGAATTGTTCAGAAAGCTCTCTTCTAAATGTCTTATCAGAATATGTCTTCTCATAAATTCATCCCTATTGTGGGACATAAAACTATTCTTGAAAACCTTAACGAGCGAATTAAAAACAAAAATATTCCTCATGGCTTATTATTTTTAGGTCCTAAAGGGATTGGAAAATCAACGCTTGCTTACCAGCTTGCGTATTCTCTTTTTCGAGAGAGTAAGTTAGCAGCAAATATTGATACTGAAGATCCACTTTTTCGACGACTTTTACAAGGAAGCCATGCTGATTTTAAGCATATAAGATTGGGATTTAATGAGGAAGGGAAACCTCATCAAGAAATTCCTCTTGAAGCAAGTCGCGATATTGTCCAATTCTTGCAGGTCACGCCTTTAGAGGGTGGATGGAGAGTTGTTCTTATTGAAGATGCTGAGTTTTTAAGTAGAAAAGCCGCAAATGCTCTTTTAAAAAGTTTAGAAGAGCCGCCAAGCAAAACCCTCCTCATATTGTGTGCTTCACAAGAACAACAAGTTTTGCCTACGTTAAGATCACGTTGTCAGAGAGTTATTTTTAACAAGTTAGAGAAGGAAGAGGTAAAGAAGGTCCTGGTGGAATATCACCCGTTCACAGAGGAAGAACTTAGTGTAATCATGAGATTTTCAGAAGGCTCTCCTGGGAGAGCAATTTTACTCTCACAATTAGGGGGCCACGAATTCTATCAAGAATTTTTTGAGATGTTACAAGCAGCTATTACAGGAAAATATTCATTTTTATTCAGTTTTGTTGAAAATTATACACAGGTTAAAAGTGAGAAGGGTTTTGATCTTTATCGGGCGGTTGGTTATTTTATTTCTTGGTGGATTGGGAGATATCTCATTGAAATTCATCAAGAAAATTGCAAAAATTCACCATTCGAAGAAAAACAACTTCAAATTCTTAAGCGTTTTCCTATAAAGTTTTGGGCTCAACATTATCATAAGATAAACTTCTTTTATCATCATTCCCATGCAGTTGGGCTTGAACGGAAATACTGTTTAGCTTTTATATTGTTAGGCATTGTATTTGGACCAAATGCTTATAATGAGGAAATAGCAAATGAATTTCGTTGATAGTCATTGCCATCTAAATTTCGAGGAATTTTCAAGTGAAGTCGAAGCCATTATCCAACGTGCAAGAGATGAAAAAATTGGCACTCTTTTAACCATTTGTACGAAAGAAGAAGAAGCTAATTCTTTAGTAAAGCTTACAGAAGCCTATAAAAATGTTTTTTCTACCATTGGAATTCATCCTCATGAAGCAGAAGAAACGCTAAAAAATTTTTCATTAGCTGAGCTTAATTTATGGCTTAAAGAGTACACTAAACATCCAAGAGTTGTTGGGATCGGGGAAGCAGGCCTCGATTTTTACTATGAACATAGCCCCCGTGCATTACAGCAAGAGATGTTTGAAACGCATATTGACGTTGCCACCACAGTAGATCTGCCCTTGAGTATTCATACGCGAGACGCTGAAAAAGAAACGATTGATTTGCTTAAGAAATTTTCTGGGAAGGCGAAAGGTGTGATTCATTGCTTCACAGGAAGTCAATGGTTAGCAGAAGAAGCGTTGGCTTTAGGCTTTTATATCTCTATCTCAGGAATTGTAACATTCGCTAAAGCTGAAGAGTTAAGAAAAGTTGTTCGTACAATTCCTTTAAATCGTTTATTATTAGAGACAGATGCACCTTTTTTGGCCCCCATTCCTTATCGAGGAAAAAGGAATGAGCCGGCTATGATGATTCGTACCGCAGAGAAAGTCGCAGAATTAAAAAATTTATCGTTAGAAGAACTTGCTGAAATAACTACAAGCAATTTCTTCACACTTTTCTCCAAAGCTAAGAAAAATGAGTCAGAATAAATTTACTATTCTTGGGTGTGGACCGTCTGGTGGGGTTCCTCTTATAGGTCCTCAATCAGGAGGATTTTGGGGACTATGCGACAGCAATAATCTTAAGAATAGGAGGATGAGAGCTTCTCTGTTTGTTGAGTATGAAGGAAAAAAGCTTCTTATTGATACTTCTCCAGATTTGAGGCAACAGTTTCTAACGTTTGGACTTCAGGACATTGATGCTGTTTTATATACCCATGATCATGCGGATCATACACATGGAATTGATGAATTGCGCTCTCTCTTTTTTGCAAGAAAAGAAAAAATAATTCCTATTTATGGCAATAAAGAAACAATTGAAACACTTCAACAAAGGTTTGCATATTTATTTGAAGGAGGACAGCATTATATTTATCCAAAGATTTTAGAGCCATATTTTGTTGATGGGGACTTTTCAGTGCAAGAGGTTACCATTAGCAGTTTTATACAAGTGCATGGCGTTGGAACATCAATAGGGTATCGTTTTGGGAAGATGGCCTATTCTACTGATGTCACTGATTTTGATGAGCGTGCTCAAGACTGTTTAACTGGCTTAGATGTTTGGGTCATTGATTGCTTAAGCCGTGAACCAAAACCTTCTCATTTACATCTTGAGGCTGCCTTAAAATGGATTGAGAAAATGAAACCTAAGAAGGCAATTCTAACCCATATGAATCCGTCTCTTGATTATTACACGCTTAAGAAAGAGCTTCCGCCTCATATCGAGCCGGCTTATGATGGGATGGTGGTTGAGTTTTAATTTAATGAAAATGAGTATTTATATTTTAAAAAGTAAAACTAATCCCTCAGGGAAAATCACTTCTAGAGGAAATCTCTCTCCATAATTCAAATAAATAAAAATTAAATCTTTGGAATGCTTGATTTTAATTTAAGTTTCCTTATGCTGTAACGTATCTAAAAGCAAAGAGAGATTGAGAATGAGTACAGAAGGTTACTATCGCTACCCAACAATTTTTAAAGAACAAATCGTATTTGTTTCTGAAGATGATCTATGGATGGTGTCAACGGAAGGGGGCGTCGCAAGACGTCTTACTGCTGGGCTGGGGTTAGCAAGTACACCAGTGTTTTCGCCTGATGGCACGCAAATTGCTTTTGCAGGGTCAGAGGAAGGTTATCCTGAAGTTTATGTCATGCCTTGTGAAGGCGGACCTATCAAGCGTCTTACCTTTTTAGGTGATGAAGTTAATGTTATTACATGGACAGAGGAAGGCATTATTTTTGCAAGTTCCGCGGGTCAACCATTTGGTCGCTGGAATGCCTTATGGTGCGTTTCTCCAAATGGAGGTGAACCACGGCGTCTTCCGATTGGTCCGGCTAATTTTATCTCTTATAAAGAAAAGGGAAGCAAGATTGCTGTTATCCAAAGACATGGCTACAGAGAGTACGGATTTTGGAAACGCTACCGAGGAGGAACGGCAGGACAGTTATGGATTGATCAAACTGGAAAAGGTGATTTTAAAAGTCTTTTAGACATGAGAAGCGATTTTGCTCGTCCATTATGGGTTCAAGACCGTATTTATTTTAGCTCAGACCATGAAGGTGTAGGCAACTTATATTCTTGCCTTATTGATGGGACTGACATAAGGCAGCATACCACTCATTCTGATTACTATGTGCGTAACCAATCCAGTGATGGATCTCGTATTGTTTACCATGCAGGTGGTGATCTTTACCTTTTTGATCCTGAAAAAAATGAGACTCAAAAAGTCATCTTTGATTATAAAAGCACGAAATTTCAACGTAATCGAAAATTTATTACGCCAGGACGTTATTTAGAAGATTTTACGATTCATCCAAAAGGCCATCATTTAGCTGTTGTAACACGCGGTAAAGCTTTTTCTTTTGGTAATTGGGATGGTGCTGTCTTTCAGCTTGGCGCGCAACAAGGCGTTCGTTTCCGTATTCCTAGATGGTTACATGATGGAGAAAGAATTCTTTTAATTCATGATCGTGACTGTGAAGAAATCCTTGAGATTTATCATGGTGAGACATCAGAACGTTTAAGTTCATCAGGTGCGCTGTCTTTTGGTCGTGCAGAAAACATTTATCCTAACCCTGTTAAAGATGAAGCCATTTTAGTGAATCATCGTAATGAGATTTTCCACATCGACTTAACTAATTGGGAACTTACGAAAATTGATCGTAGCGAGCATTCTAATCTTGATGATGTTGCTTGGTCACCAGATGGTGAATGGGTGGCTTATAGCTGTTCTTTTACAAGGCGTACAATAGGTTTAAAGCTTTACCATGTAAAAACTAAAAAACTTACGCCAATTACACAACCTTTGATGCGTGATTTATCTCCAGCCTTTGATCCTGATGGAAAGTATTTATATTTTCTTTCCTATCGTCATTTCAATCCAAGCTGGGATGCGTTGCATTTTGAATTAGGCTTTCCGCGCGGGATGAGACCTTATGCGATTACTTTACAAAAAGAAACAGCATCTCCTTTTATTGCAAAGTCACAAAGGCTTGCCATAAAAGAAGAGGAAGAAAAAACTAAAAAAGAAGACAATAATAAAAAGAAAAAAATAGAAAAAATCAAAATTGATTTAGACGGAATTGAGAATAGGTTAGTCGCTTTCCCTATTGAGGAAGGGCATTATAGTGATTTAGTTGCACTCAAAGGAAAAATAGCTTATCTCTCTTGGCACTTTGATACTGCGACACATGATTCTGAACATGCTTCAGAATATGAAGGAGCAACCCTTGAAACTTTTGATTTTGAAACACAAAAAGTAGATGATCTTGTTCATAATGTTGCTGTCCTTAACTTTTCTTTAGATCAACAATGGATTGGCTATAAGACTGGACAAAAATTACGTGTTTTTAAAGCTGACGAGAAACCTGATGATCGTGATACGGATAAGCCAAGCCGGAAGAATGGATGGGTTGATTTAAACCGCTTGCGTGTTGCTGTTAATCCTGTTTTTGAATGGGAACAAATGTATAAAGAAGCTTGGCGTCTTCAACGGGATCATTTTTGGTGTGAAGATATGTCGAAGATTGATTGGCAACAGATTTATAAACGATATTATAATCTTATTTCGCGTATTGGAAGTCGTGGTGAGCTCAGCGATTTATTGTGGGAAATGCAAGGTGAGTTAGGGACATCTCATGCTTACGTTTATGGTGGAGATTTGAGAACGGCACCAAGATATACGGTCGGTCAGCTTGCTGCAGATTTCAGCTTTGATTCTGATAAAAAAGCTTATCGATTTATGAAGATTGCGCGCGGAGATCATTGGTTGCCAACAAAAGGTTCACCTTTATTGCAGCCAGGTTTGGACATCAAAGAAGGTGATTTGTTATGGGCAATTAACCACCAAGAATTAGATGAAATTACGGCTCCTAGTTCCTTGCTTGTACATCAGGCAAATCTGGAAATTGCTCTTACTGTTAGTGATAAAGATGGTAAAAATAAAAGAGATGTTATTGTTAAAACAGCTCGCTCTCAAACAAACATCCGTTATCGTGATTGGGTTGAAGGAAATCGCTCTTACATCCATAACAAAACGCAAGGAAAAGTCGGGTATATTCATATACCAGATATGGGCGTTCAAGGATTTGCAGAGTTTCATCGTTCTTTCCTTGCAGAATGTGACCGAGAAGGACTTATTATTGATGTACGCTTCAATGGAGGGGGAAATGTCTCTGCTCTTTTACTTGAAAAGCTTGCACGCCGCCGGTTAGGATATGATGCTTCTCGTCACCATGGTTTAATGCCTTATCCTGAAGATTCGCCAGCTGGTCCTATGGTGGCTATTACCAATGAATATGCTGGTTCGGATGGAGATATGTTCTCACATGCCTTTAAGCTGATGAAATTAGGACCGCTTATCGGAAAAAGAACATGGGGAGGTGTTATTGGGATTGCGCCAAGGTATCCGCTTGTTGATGGAGGGATGACAACACAGCCAGAATTTTCTTTTTGGTTCAAAGATGTAGGTTTGAAACTTGAGAATTATGGTGTGGATCCTGATATCGAGGTCGATATTATGCCTCAAGATTATCTCAATGGAAAAGATCCTCAACTTGATCGAGCGCTTAAAGAAGTTGCTGAAATAATGGAAAATTATCCATATGTTTTGCCTATTTCTAAGAAAGAATCTCGCTAGATGAAGAGAGAAAAATAGGATAACACGACAAGAAAAATCTCATTAGATTAAAATAATTATTAAAGTTGTAATAAAAAAAAGAATGCATTATCTTAGAAAACATGTTGATACGTGAACTTAGAAGAAGAGCCAATCGTTTTATTGCCCCTAGCTTTGGGATATGTGCTATTGCTTATTTTTCGTATCACCTTATTCAGGGAAATAGAGGGGTTTTTGCCTGGCAATCTCTTGAGAGTCAACTCTCTAAAGCTCAGGAACGTTTATCTTCATTAAAACAACAAGAAAGCTTGCTTGAGAATCGTGTAAAATTATTACGTCCGGGGTCAATTTGTTCTGATCTACTTGCAGAACGAGCTAAAGATGTCTTGGGATATGTTCATCCACATGAAGTGGTTGTTTATGGTAAAGATCAATCTAATCGATAAGTCATATTCTACTATTTATTAGTTGCTTTTAAGGTTTTTCTTTAAATCTAATGAGTGAATAAATTAAAAAACTCTTTTTAAAAGTAATTTTTTCTTATTTTACAAAAAGGTGCATTGACTGCAAGTAAAGTCTTTAATAGACTCACAACTGTGTGCGAGCTTATAAGCTCCTTGGATTAATCGGAACAAAAGGTAATTATCGTGAACAAGAGTGATTTAGTAGCAAAAGTCTCTTCTCTTTCTGGGCTTACAAAAAATGATTCATCAAAAGCGGTAGATGGTATTTTTGATGCAATTACAGATGCTTTGAAAAAGAATGGTGAAGTAAGATTTGTTGGCTTTGGAACATTTACTGTGACAAAGCGTGCCGCAAGCGAAGGGCGCAATCCACGTACAGGTGAGAAGATTAAGATTCCAGCTTCAAAAATTCCAAAATTCCGTGCAGGTAAAGGTTTAAAAGAAGCTGTTGCTCAATAAAATTTTTTGAGAAAGACTAAAAGGCCTGAGTAAATCAGGCCTTTTTTATATCTAAATTCTCTTAAGGCTTATGCTTATACGCCATTTAACTTGTTATAGATGCTTGTGAATGTGTCTTTAACTTTTGTACCCACATCTCCTATAATAGCAATAGCAGCGACTGAAATGAGGGCAGCAAGAATAGCGTATTCAACCAAAGATGCGCCTTCTTCATCTCTCAAAAATTTTTTTATTAACATCTTCATAAAAATCACCTCCTTGTGAATTTATTTATACTATGATTATAACATATTTATTATATTTAGAACATTATTAAGAAAATATTAATTCTATAGAAAATAATTTTATTAATTTTATATTAATATAATATTAAAAATTTCTTCTTTATACTCACATTATCTCATTTTGGTTAAAAATATTTTAATATTGGCTTTCTTTGAATTTTTTAAAAAATCGTGATAACATCCCCCATTATTTTTTAAGAAGAGAATAACCTTGTTTGATTTTTCAGTTGTTATCGAGTCTTTCCCTTATATTTTGGGAGGTACATTCGTTACGTTAAAATATACTTTGCTCTCGGTATTTTTTGGTTTTATCGTTGGGGCAATTCTAGCTATTATGAAACTGTCATCTTCCAAAACCTTGGCGACATTTTCTAAATTTTATACATCTATTTTCCGAGGAACACCTCTTCTTGTACAGTTATCCCTCATTTATTTTGCACTGCCTCAAATGACAGGTTATCAAATTTCGGCTTTTGAAGCAGGTGTTACTGCATTTTCACTTAACTCTGGCGCCTATGTTTCTGAAATAATCCGAGCAGGGATTCAAGCTGTTGATAAAGGGCAATTTGAGGCAGCTGTCGCTTTAGGCATTCGGCAGAGATTAATGATGAAAGATATTATTTTTCCTCAGGCAATTAAAAATATTCTTCCCGCACTCGTTAACGAATTTGTCAATCTTTTAAAAGAATCGGCTTTAATTTCAATTATCGGAGAGGCGGATTTATTGCGACGCGCCAATATTATAGCAGCAGAGAAATATATTTATTTTGAACCTCTTATGGCTGTTGGGTTTATTTATTATATGCTCGTTATCCTTTTTTCTAAAATGGCAACGATACTTGAACAAAGGTTAAATAAAAGTGATTAACATTAAAAATCTCTCTAAAAGTTTTGCCCACAATAATATTCTTAAAAATATTTCTGCTGACGTTGCTGAGGGGGAAGTTATTGCAATTCTCGGACCTTCAGGGTCAGGAAAATCAACGCTTTTACGTTGTCTTAATCTTTTAGAAAAACCGACAGAAGGCCAAATTTTCATCAAGCAAAAGGAAATTACAGCACCTTCTTGTCGCACGCATTTGATTCGACAGAAAATAGGAATGGTTTTTCAACAATTTAACTTGTTCCCTCATATGACTGTTCTTGAAAATCTTATTTATGCACCTTGCCAAGTGTTAAATGAACCTCGTGATAAAGCTATTCAAAAAGCTGAAAAACTCTTAAAAAAAGTTGGTCTCTTAGAAAAAATATCTGCTTATCCTGGGCAACTTTCAGGGGGACAAAAACAACGTGTTGCAATCGCTCGAGCGCTTGCAATGGAACCTGAGGTCATTCTTTTCGATGAACCAACATCGGCTTTAGATCCTGAAATGGTCAAAGAGGTTTTGGAAGCTATAAAAAGTTTGGCGCAACAAAAAATGACAATGGTGATTGTTACGCATGAAATGGGATTTGCACGGGAGGCTGCGGATAAGATATGGTTTTTGGATGAGGGGAAGCTTCTTGAAGTTTCATCCCCTAAAGAATTTTTTAAGAAACCTAAATCAGTTCGTGCGCAACAGTTCTTAGAGAAAGTGCTTTAAAAATGTCCTTTTCTTCACAAGATTTTCGGAAAACCATGGGTCATTTTACAACTGGCGTTGCCATTTTAACGACATGTGATTCAGAAAGAAAACCTTATGGTATGACGATCAATTCATTGACATCTGCTTCGTTAGAGCCACCACTTCTATTGTTTTGTTTGAATAAGTATTCTAAGACAGCTCACTATTTTGCAGAAGCACCTTGTTTTGCTGTGAATATTTTATCTGGTCATCAAGAATCTCTTGCACGCAGCTTTGCATCCCATGATTTAAAAGATTGGAAAGAGATTCAATGGTCATCTTCTTCTTTGGGAAATCCCATAATTGAAGGAATTGTTGCTGTCCTTGAATGCAAGCCTTATGCTATTCATGCTGCAGGAGATCATCATATTCTTATCGCAGAAGCGCATAGCTTAGATGTTATGTCTCCAGAGAAACCATTAGTTTTTTTCAAGAGTAACTTCCATTCTCTATAAAAACAATATTCTTCAGCCATGTTTTGCTTAAGGGTTTGATCAACAATTTTTTTATGATTATCGTAAAATAATTGTTGCAAATCAATAAATGCATGCTATGGTGATCCAGATGTATAAATGGTAAAGGATCTAGGTATGAAACGTAATAAGCCACGATATTTAAAATTAATTGAATTTCTAAAAAAGTTTTTAATCGTTTACGGTTGTTTTGTCATTTTAATGCCAGTTTTAGATTGGTCACAGGATGTTTTCTCACTTGGTGGTTGGTTTAAAACCTCTCTTTCTTTAGAAGTCTTAAAAACATTAGGTATAAGTCAACGATTAACAGGGTGGTTTGTTGATACAATAGGAAGTGGTCTCTTTGGAATTATTTTGATCTTCCTTTATATGTTGTTAGAACTTATTCGCCAAGGGAAACCTTTTTCTAAAGAGTCTATTGCTTTGTTTGAAAAAATTTCCCGTTTTTATTTGTTTTCAATTATTTATGATCCAATATCAAGAACAGCAATGAGTTTAATAACGACGTGGCATCTTCCTGTTGGTCAGCGCATTTTAACATTTGGTTTTGGAACAGATGATGTCAATCGTATTTTATTATCAACTTGTCTTTACTTAATTGTTTTTCTTATCAAACAAGCTCATCAAATCTCCGAAGAACAACAGACGGTTATTTAGGAGGAGAGTCATGAAGATTATTGTTCGGTTAGACGAGCTGCTTGCCCGTCGTAAAATGAGATTAAACCAGCTTGCTGAAATGGTTGGTATTTCAGAGACAAATTTATCCATTTTAAAAACAGGTAAGGCCAAAGCAATAAGATTTTCAACGCTTGAAGCCATTTGCCAGGCGCTTGAATGTCAGCCTGGTGACATTTTAGATATTGAGGAAGGTTTTCAGACTCACGTATACGATGTTAAATCTTTGCCGCTTTGAAGCATTTTTATAAGAAAAAATTTTCTCTAATTGATTGATTTAATAAGATAAAATATTGCATATATTTGTCGAATTTTCTTGATATTTGTAGCGGTTTGTGGTAGTGTGGTTGTAGATGGTCAAGAGAGATTTTCCTCTTCTTATGAAGATCTAAAAAACCTTCATAATTCTTTCCAAAAGTCTTTCATGAACGTCTCAATAAAAATAATAAGACAGGGATTAAAACCTAAATTATTAGACAAGATAAGCCTTTGCACACTCTTTTTGAGTGAATGCCCTCTCTTTGTCTGACGAAAAGAGGGGGAAGGAAGGTGGGAAAAGTAATGATCCCTGGGCGTGACAGGTACAAGATTAAAAGTTAGGTCTAGATTCCCGCTTTCGCGGGAATGACCCACGGGTGGATCATATGTTTGAGGCACAGTGTGCTGGCGTAAGAAGGAGTTTGAAACCTTTCTGATGTCATCCTCGCGAAAGCGGGGATCCAGGAAGCGTCGAGAGGGAACGATTGGTGATAGGCAAGGCCTATCTGTTGCTTGATATTCTCGGGACAAGCCTGAGAATGACCAAAGGTTGGGAATGAGAAAGCTCGCTGACGAGGGCTGAAAGGGCGTTGGTTGATGACACTAGCAATAAGTCATCATCGTCATCCTCGGCCTTGTGCCGAGGATCCCAGGGAACCTGACAATACTGTTAGGTGCCGGAAAACAAAAGGAGAACATGAAATATTATAAGGTTAGAAAATGAAAAGAGTAAGTGATTTAAGATAATCAAGTTAACAATAATTTATAATTTTTAAAATAAACAGGGAAAAGCAGTAAGAGACATCTTTTAAGACGTCGTGAGAGTAAATCCCTCTTGACCCTTCTAAAGATTGTTTTCTATGCTTCGCAAGAAATGGAGACAGAATGACTTATATAAAACACGAATATGCGGCAAGACCTGCCACATTAACACTAGAGAAATATCGTAAGCTTTATGCTCAATCAATTGAAAATCCAGAAGAATTTTGGCGTGAGCAAGCTCAGCGTATTACGTGGATAAAACCTTTTACAAAAGTCAAAGACACCTCTTTTAAGATTGAAGATTTCCATATCAAATGGTTTGAGGATGGAACTTTAAATGCTTCAGCCAATTGCCTTGATCGACATTTAGCAGAGCGTGGAGATCAAGTTGCAATTATTTGGGAAGGCGATGATCCTGCAGAATCTCAAAAGATTACTTATCGCCAGCTTTATGAGCAAGTTTGTAAGTGCGCTAATGTTTTGAAAAGTTTAGGTATAAGTAAAGGCGATCGTGTCACCATTTATCTTCCTATGATTCCCGAGGCGGCAGTTGCGATGCTTGCGTGTGCAAGAATTGGCGCGATTCACTCAGTAGTTTTCGGAGGCTTTTCTCCTGAGTCATTGGCAGGAAGGATAGTTGATTGTCAATCAAAGCTTATTATCACTTCTGATGAAGGCGTGCGCGGAGGCAAGCTTATTCCTTTAAAAAAGAATGTTGATGAAGCATTAGCAAAACCTGAAGTTACATCTGTTGAGGCAGTTCTTGTCGTTAAACGCACAGGAAATTCTGTGCCATTTTCTTCTACAAGAGATCATTGGTATGATGATTTAATATCTCAAGCCTTTCCAGAATGCTCGCCGGTTGAGATGAATTCAGAAGATCCTTTGTTCATTTTATATACTTCTGGGTCGACGGGAAAGCCAAAAGGTGTCTTACATACAACCGGTGGGTATATGGTTTTTGCTTCTTTAACTCATCAAGTAATTTTTGATTATCATTCAGGTGATATTTATTGGTGCACAGCTGATGTCGGGTGGATTACAGGTCATAGTTATGTTCTTTATGGACCGCTTGCCAATGGTGCTACAACTTTAATGTTTGAAGGCGTGCCAACGTATCCTGATGCCTCACGTTTCTGGCAAGTCGTTGATAAACATCAAGTCAACATTTTTTATACAGCGCCGACGGCAATTCGTGCTCTCATGCGGGAAGGCGATGAGGCTGTTAAGAAGACAGACCGACGTTCTTTAAAACTCTTGGGGTCTGTTGGTGAGCCAATTAATTCTGAAGCCTGGGAATGGTATTATCGCGTTGTTGGTGAAGAACGTTGCCCGATTATGGATACTTGGTGGGAATGTTCAAATAAGTGTGTCACGGTTTAATTGTTCAGCTCTAATTTGAGCCG
>VFQM010000117.1_pt1 | contig 100004 bp, 91 predicted proteins | sample 3512391 | NCBI WGS metagenome assembly VFQM01 (sample SAMN10412369, study PRJNA504923) | tailings metagenome | isolation source: Replicate 1 from Balatoc abandoned mine | place: Philippines | reverse complement strand
TGGTAACTCCAGTCTCCCAGATGCCGTCGGGTGAACAACCTATTGCAACATCACACCTAGAGTGCACTCATCGGCACACCGAGGAGGACCACGCGATGCACACCCCGCGCCACGCTCACCGCCCGCACCACGGGCCCGCCGCCCTCCTGCATGAACGCATCGTGCACGAAACGGAGACCTCACCGTCCATGCTTCAGCGCTGGATGCGCCGCTGGAGCGGCGCCGAACGCGGCAACCGCCGGTCGCTGAGCGATCAGCGCCGGTTGCTGGCCATCCGGCGCCTGGTCATCACGGACCTCGAGCACCACAGCGCCACGTTCTCCCGGCGCGACCTTCGCCTCTACCTGTGCCTCATCGGCGCGCCGTCGCTGGTGATCGTGCAGCGCCTGCGCTTCGATCTCTTCGATCTGCTGTGCCGCCGGATCGGCGAAGGGGCTGCCACCGTGCGCCTGCACGAAATCGATGCCTGGCTGTCGCCGCGCGCTTGAGCGTCAGGGCGGATCGAAGCTGCCCTGGAGGTAGTCGCGCAACTGCAGGCGCAGCCAGCGATGGGTCCGGCTGTGGTGGGTTCGCTGATGCCAGGACATGTGAACCGGCACGCTGGGCCAGTCCAGGCCCGCGGGCAATGGCAGGCTGCGGATGCGCGGCGACAGGCGTGTGAGCATGGCGGCCTGCTCGCTGCTGGTGGACACCAGCCGATCGGTGCAGGCCAGCATCTCGGCGCACAGGTGCCAGGAGTTCACCACGCTGCTGCGGCGGGCCGGCAGCCCTTGCTGCTGCAGCGCCAGGTCGATCGGGCTGCGCTGCGCGCCCGAGCGGTTGAGGAATGTGATCAGCAGATGCTCTTCGCGGACGTAGTCGTTCAGCGTCAGCGAACGCGCGATGCGGGGGTGGTCAACATTCAGGCAGCAGTGGGAGATCTGGAACGACCGGACCTTCTCTGTGTGCAGATCGGCGGCATCGGCGGGCGCCTCCTGGTGGCTGCAGACGACATCGACACTCCCCGCGCGCAGTTCGGCGATGTCTTGCGGCCCATTCGACGGCGAGCGGATGTCCAGACTCAGGCGGGGTGCGACGGCGGTGATGCGCCGATAGAAGTCGGCCAGTGCACTGGCGCCGAAGCCGTCATAGCAGGACAGCACGACGTGATCGTCGCAATCGGCCGGATCGAAGGCCCAGCTCGTGTGGCTCGCGCCTTCCCACAAGGCCACCATCTGGCGAAACGACGCAATCGCCGACAAGGCAAAGGGGGTGAGCTGGTATTGGTGCTGCTCGCGCACGAACAGCTCGTCACCCAGCACCTGCCGCAGGCGCGCAAGCGACTGGCTGGCCGCCGACGGTGTGATGTGCATACGGCCTGCGGCCTCGGTCAGGCTCTGGGTGTCCACCAGCTCGCAAAGCAGGGCCAGTTGGCGTATGTCGACGTTCTTCATGCATGGTCATCGGTTCTGTCACGGGCGACAGAAATCTTACTTTGGTATCAATCGATGACGAACAATGACGAAAAACAGATCACAAAACATTAATTTATCCACGCCAATGGCACGCCAAAGGCAAGCCAACAGGTGGCTTCACCGCCCGCCCAGGCCCATCTGACGCGAGATCAACTCCTTCATGATCTCGTTGGTGCCGCCGTAGATGCGCTGCACGCGGGCATCGGCGTAGGCGCGCGTGATGGGGTACTCCCACATGTAGCCGTACCCGCCGTGCAATTGCACGCACTCGTCCATCACCTTGCACTGCAGGTCGCTGCACCAGTACTTGGCCATGCTCGCGGTGGCCGAGTCGAGCTTGTTCTCGTTCACGAGTTCGCAGCACTTGTCCACGAACACGCGCGCCACCTGCACCTCGGTCTGCAACTCGGCCAGCGTGTAGCGCGTGTTCTGGAACGCGCCCACCGTGCTGCCGAAGGCCTTGCGGTCCTTCACGTACTGCACGGTCCAGTCGATGGCTGCCTGTGCCGCGGCCACCGCACCAATGGCGATCTGCAGGCGCTCCCAGGGCAACTGTTCCATCAGGCAGACGAAGCCGCGGCCGACGAAATCCGGTCCGCCAAGCACGTTCTCCGCCGGCACGCGCACGTCGTTGAAGAACAACTCCGAGGTGTCCTGCGCCTTCATGCCCAGCTTCTTGAGCCGCTTGCCTTTCTCGAATCCGGGCATCCCGTGCTCCACCAGCAGCAGCGTGGTGCCTTTGGCCCCCGCGGCCGGGTCGGTCTTGGCGACGACGATCACCAGATCCGCGTGCCAGCCGTTGGTGATGAAGGTCTTGCTGCCGTTGAGGCGGTAGCTGCCATCGGACTGCGCCAGCGCGGTGGTCTTGATGCCTTGCAGGTCGCTGCCAGCGGCGGGCTCGCTCATGGCGATGGCGCCCACCATCTCACCCGAGGCGAGCAGGGGCAGGTACTTGCGCTTCTGCGCCTCGGTGCCGTAGTGGAGGATGTAGGGCGCCACGATCTCGCTGTGCAGGCCGAAGCCGATGCCGCTGAAGCCGCCGCGTGCCAATGCCTCCATCTGCGCCACCGAGTAGAGCTTGTCCACACCCGAGCCGCCGTACGCCTCGGGCAGCGTGGGGCAGAGAAAGCCGTTCTCTCCGGCCCGGCGCCACACATCCCGGTCCACGTAGCCCTGCTCTTCCCAGGCCTCGTGTAAGGGCGCGATCTCCTTGTCGATGAAACGCTGGAAACTGTCGGCAAAGGCCTGGTGGTCGCTGCTGTAGAGGGTTCGTTCGATCATGCTGTCACCGAGAGGACGGTTGAGGGAGGATTTTTGGCAAGCAGTTGCTTGGCAAAAGTCTATACTGCCCCGCGGTACTTGTGTGCCCTCGGCAAGCAGCGATGAGCGCCGCACGGACGTTCCGAATGCGCTCGCACCGTAGCGCCCTGCGCGGAGGTAATCCATCATGAATCAGGCCTTCATCTTCGACGCGATCCGCACGCCCCGCGGCAAGGGCAAGAAGGACGGCAGCCTGCACGAGGTCAAGCCGATCGACCTGCTGGCCGGCACGCTGGGTGAGCTGCAGCGCCGCCAGGGCTTCGATACCGGCGCGGTGGACGATGTCGTGATGGGTGTGGTCTCGCCCATTGGCGAGCAAGGCTCGGTGATCGCCAAGGTGGCCGCACTCAAGGCCGGCTGGGACTGGCGCTGTGCCGGCGTGCAGCTCAACCGGTTCTGCGCCTCGGGGCTGGAGGCGGTGAACATGGCCGCCATGAAGGTGGCCAGCGGATGGGAGGATCTGGTGGTCGCCGGCGGTGTGGAAAGCATGAGCCGCGTGCCCATCGGCTCCGACGGCGGCGCCTGGGCGCAAGACCCGGCCACCAACAGCGCCACGCTGTTCGTGCCGCAAGGCATCGGCGCCGATCTGATTGCCACGCTCGAAGGCTTCACGCGCGAGCATGTCGACGCCTACGCCCTCGAATCGCAACAGCGTGCCGCGCGGGCGCGCAGCGAAGGTCGCTTCCGCAAGTCCGTGGTGCCGGTGCAGGACATGCTGGGCCAGACGATCCTCGATGAGGACGAGTTCATCAAACCCCACACGACCATGGAAGGCCTGGCCTCGCTCAAGCCGGCCTTCGAGCAACTGGGCGCCATGGGTTTCGATGCGGTGGCCATGCAGCGCTACCCGCAGGTCGAGCGCATCGAGCACGTGCACCACGCGGGCAACTCCTCGGGCATCGTCGATGGCGCGGCCGCGGTGTTGATCGGCAGCGCCCAGGCCGGCAAGGACCACGGCCTCACGCCGCGTGCGCGCGTCGTCGCGGTGGCGCTGTCGGGCGCCGATCCAGCCATCATGCTCACCGGCCCCATGCCGGCGGCGCGCAAGGCGCTGGCCAAGGCCGGCCTCACGGTGGACGACATCGACCTGTTCGAGGTCAACGAGGCCTTCGCCGCCGTGCCGATGAAGTTCATGCGCGAGATGGGCGTGCCGCACGAGAAGGTCAACGTCAACGGCGGCGCGATTGCCATGGGCCACCCGCTGGGCGCCACCGGCGCGATGATCCTGGGCACCCTGCTGGACGAGCTGGAAAACCGCAACCTCAAGCGCGGCCTCGCGACCTTGTGCGTGGGCGGCGGCATGGGCATCGCGACGATCATTGAGCGGGTGTGAACCGATGAAAACCATCCAGTACGAGCTGCACCAGGGCATCGCCACCATCACCTTCGACGAGCCCGGCTCGCCGGTGAACACCATGTGCGCGGACTGGCAGCGCGACATGAGCACCGTGACCGGGCTGGTGGTGCGCGACAAGGCGCTCATCAAGGGCATCATCCTGGCGTCGGCCAAGAGCACCTTCTTTGCGGGCGCCGACCTCAAAGGCACCATGCGGCTGCAACCGGCCGACGCACCGCGCGTGTTTGCCGAGATCGAGCAGCTGAAGAAGAACTTCCGTACCCTGGAGACGCTGGGCGTGCCGGTGGTGAGTTGCATCAATGGCGCAGCCCTGGGTGGTGGCTGGGAGGTCGCGCTGGTCGGCCACCACCGCATCGCGCTGGACAACCCGAAGATCCAGCTCGGCCTGCCCGAGATCACGCTCGGCCTGATCCCTGGCGCCAGCGGCATCACCAAGATGACGCGTCTGCTGGGCCTGCAGGGCGCGCAACCCTACATCCTGGAGAGCCGGCTCTTCAGCCCGCGCGAGGCGCTCGAACTCGGCCTGGTGCACGAGCTTGCGCCCGATGCGACGACGATGCGCGCCGCCGCGGAGGCCTTCATCGCCACACACCCGCAGGCCCACCACCCATGGGACGCCAGGGACTACAAGATGCCCGGCGGCACGCCGGCCAACCCGAAAGTCGCCGGCATGCTGAGCGTGGCGCCAGCCCTGCTCAAGCAGAAGACGCGCGGCCTGTACCCCGCCCCCGAAGCGGCCCTGGCGGCCATGGTGGAGGGTGCGATGGTGGACTACCAGACCGCGCTGCGCATCGAGAGCCGCTACCTCGCCAACCTCATCGTGAGCCCGGTGGCGAAGAACATGATCAACACGTTCTTCTTCCACATGAACGCGGTCAAGGGCGGCAGCTCGCGCCCCAAGGACTTCCCGAAGTTCAAGCCGACGAAGGTCGGCATCCTGGGCGCCGGGATGATGGGCGCGGGCATTGCCTACGCGCAGGCCAGCCGCGGCATCGACACCGTGCTGGAGGACGTGAGCCTGGAGAACGCCGAGCTCGGCAAGGCCTACAGCCAGCGCGTGACGCAACCACGCGTGGACAAGGGTCGCATGAGCGTGGTCGAGCAGCAGGCGCTGCTCGCGCGCATCCTGCCCACCGACCACGCCAAGGATCTGGCGGGCTGCCAGCTCATCATCGAGGCGGTGTACGAAGCGCGCGACGTGAAGGCGCAGGTCACGCGCGAGGCCGAGGAACAGCTCGCGCGCGGCGGCTTCATGGCCAGCAACACCTCCACACTGCCCATCACCGGCCTGGCGCAGGCCTGCAAACGGCCCGAGAAGTTCATCGGCATCCACTTCTTCAGCCCGGTGGACAAGATGCAACTGGTCGAGATCATCCGCGGCCAGAAGACCGACGACGAAACCGTGGCCCGCGCCTACGACTACGTGCAGGCGCTGGGCAAGCTGCCCATCGTGGTGAACGACTCGCGTGGTTTCTACACCAGCCGCACCTTTGGCACCTACGTGATGGAAGGCGCGGCCATGCTCGGCGAGGGCATCCCGGCCCCGGTGATCGAGAACGCCGCCGTGCAGGCCGGCATGCCGGTCGGCCCGCTGGCGGTGCTCGACGAGACCGCGCTGTCGCTGTCGGTGCACGTGCTTGACCAGACGCGCGCCGACTTCAAGGCCGAAGGGCGCGTGTACGAGGCATCGCCCGGTGAATTGCTGGTCGAACGCATGGTCAAGACCCTCAAGCGCGGCGGCCGGGCCGCCGGCGCCGGCTTCTACGACTACCCGCCGGGCCAGCGCAAGCACCTGTGGCCGGAGCTCAAGGGCCTCTTCGAGGACCCCAAGCTGGCCTGGGACGTGCGCGACATCAAGGACCGTCTGCTCTACCGGCAATCGGTGGAGACCGCGCGCTGCCTGGCCGAGGGCGTGCTGACCAGCGCACACGACGCCAACATCGGCTCGATCTTCGGCATTGGCTTCCCGGCGTGGACGGGTGGCGCACTGCAATTCATCTACAGCCAGGGCATCGACGCCTTCGAGCGGCGTTGCGATGAACTCGCGCGCCGCTTCGGCACTGGCTTCCTGCTCGATGGCGCCGCGCGCGACGCGATCCGCCGTTTCCAGCCGCGGTACTGACACCGCACCTCCCGATCCGTCTTCCTGATCCGCCTTCCCATGCCACGTCTGAACAATAAGGTCTGCCTCATCACCGGTGCCGCGCAAGGCATCGGCCTGGCCACCGCCGAAACCTTCGCGCGCGAGGGCGCCATCGTCGTGCTGGCCGATCTCAAACCCGAGGCGGTCAGCGCTGCCGTCAAACGCTGCCAGGCACTCGGCGCCCAGGCCGAAGGCCACGTGCTGGACGTGACCGACCGCACACGTGTGAGCGCGGTGGTGGCCGAGGTGCTTGCGCGCCACGGCCGCATCGACGTGCTGGTGAACAACGCCGGCATCACGCAGGACGCGCGCCTGCAGAAGATGACGCTGGAGCAGTTCGACCGCGTGATCGACGTCAACCTGCGCGGTGTCTTCCACTGCGCTCAACTCGTGGCCGACGCCATGGTGCAGCAGGGCTCGGGCGTGATCCTCAACGCCTCGTCCGTGGTTGGCATCTACGGCAACTACGGCCAGACCAACTACGCGGCCAGCAAGTTCGGCGTCATCGGCTTCACCAAGACCTGGGCGCGCGAGCTCGGCCCCAAGGGGGTGCGCGTGAACGCTGTGGCGCCCGGTTTCATCGAAACGCCCATCCTCGGCACCATTCCCGACAAGGTGATCAGCGAAATGCAGCAGCGCGTGCCGCTGCGCCGCCTCGGCCGCCCCGAGGAGATCGCCAGCGTCTATGCCTTCCTTGCCAGCGACGACGCGAGCTACGTCAATGGCGCGGTGATCGAGGTCAGCGGCGGCATGTCGGTGTGACCCTTGCCGCACCGGGCCGCCGGCCCGGTGTGAAGGAGTCGACAAGGGGGCACAACCCGGCCGGACGGTAGCGCTAACATGCCCCCGCGTGTTACAAATCGCGGCTTTGCGCACTCCCCTGCACCGTCACTGCATGCCGCCCGCCGCCGCCCTGCCCGCCAATGAGTCCGAGCGTCTGGCCCGTTTGAGGGAACTGGACATTCTCGACACCCTGCCCGAGAAGGTCTACGACGACATCACCGCGCTGGCCCAGGCCATCTGCGGTACCGATATCGCGCTCATCACGCTGGTCGACGAACACCGCCAGTGGTTCAAGTCGCGCCTGGGCCTGGCGGCCACGGAGACGCCGCGCGAGGTGGCCTTCTGCGCCCATGCCATCCTGCGCCCGCAAGAGGTGCTGGTGGTGGAAGACGCCCGCAACGATGCGCGCTTCCAGGGCAATCCGCTGGTCGTGCCGGTGGGCCCGGTGCGCTTCTATGCTGGCGCCCCCATCGTCACCGATGACGGCCTGGCCCTGGGCACCGTGTGCGTGATCGACGGTGAATCGCGGCAGCTAGAAACAAGCCAGATCGACGCCCTGCGCCGCCTGTCCGACCTGGTGGCGACACTGCTGCTGCACGAGAAGGAGCGGCGCCAGGCGCAGGAACAGCACGCGCTGGACACCGAACGGCGCATCGAACGCCTGACCGCCATGGCCACCGCCGGGCTGGACCTGCAGGCCTACATCGATGGCGACAGCATCTACCGCCACGTCAACCAGACCTACCTTGACTACAACGCCTGCAGCGCCGAGGACGTGATCGGTCGCCATGTGTCCGAGCATGTGGGCGAAGCACTGTACCGCGACGTGGTGGGCTACCAGCTCACGCGCGCCTTGCGCGGTGAGCCTGTCTTCTACCAGCGGCGCGTGCAGTACCAGGGACGCGGCACGCGCCACATGGAAATCGCGCTGCTCCCGGTGCGCAATGGCGATGGTGCTGTGCAGGGCGTCGTGATGCGGGCCCACGACATCGAGGTGCTCAAGCAGAACGAGGCGCGGCTGAACCGCACGGTCGACTTGCTGGAGCGCAAGACGCGCGAGCAGCAGCGTTTCATCCGCATGCTCTCCCACGACCTGCGCGAGCCGGTCAACGGCATCAACAATTTCTGCTCGTTGCTGGTCGAGGACCACCTGCACGCGCTGCCGGCCGACGCCCAACGCTACCTCGGCTTCGTGCGCGAGGGCGGGCAACGCGCGGGCCGGCTGATCGACAACCTGGTCGCCTTCGCCCAGCTCGATGCCTACGAGACCTCGCTCGAGGCGGTGGACATCGCGCAGGTGATGCGGCAAGTGAAGGAATCCCTCGACCCGATGCTGCGGCAAACCCGTGGACGCATCGACACCGGGCCACTGCCGGTGGTGACGGGCGACGCCCGTCTGCTGCACCAGGCGCTGCACAACCTGGTGGCCAACGCACTGGCCTTCGCGCGCCGCGATGTCGCCCCGGTGGTGAAGGTCGTGGCCTCACAGGACGCCACGGTCGACCAGATCCACGTCTGCGACAACGGCATCGGCATCGCCGAGGAACACCAGAGCGCCATCTTCGACGTATTCAGCCGCCTGAACAACCGCCGCCACCACGACGGCACCGGCCTGGGGCTGGCCATCTGCCAGCGCATCGCCGACCTGCACCAGGGGCGACTCAGCGTGGAGTCGCAACCCGGCGAAGGCAGCCGTTTCACCCTGCACCTGCCGGTCGTGGGTGACCGAAAATGAACAAGGAGCGCACGACATGGCTGCACCCGAACGCATCATCCTGATCGACGACAGCGACGCCGACAACGTCTTTCACGAGATCATGATCCGCCGCGCCGGCTTCACCGGCGAGGTGCTCATCTTCGATCACGGCGAGGCCGCGCTGAACTTCCTGCGCAACGATCCGCTGCAGCGGCCCACCTGCATCTTCCTGGACATCAACATGCCGTTGCTGGACGGTTTCGAGGTCGCCCTGCGCGCCACGCCCCTGCTGTCGGGCAGCGACACGACCGTGCTGATGATGCTCACCTCCTCCGGCGCCGAGAGCGACCGCCGCCGCGCCAGCGAGATTGCGGTGATCCAGGGCTACGTGATCAAGCCGCTGACGGCCGACGCCGTGCGTGGCATCCTCCAGGCGGCCTGATCCTCCAGCCCGCCATCGTGCCGCCCGACGAAGCCCCCGCCCACCCCCGCTCACGAACGGAACTGTTCACCGCCTTCACCTGGCTTGCGCTGCAAGGCTTCGGCGGCGTGCTGGCCGTGGTACAGCGTGAGCTGGTCGAGAAACGGCAATGGCTCACGCGCGAGCAGTTCATCGAGGACTGGGCAGTCGCGCAGATCATGCCGGGCCCCAATGTGGTGAACCTGTCCATGATGATCGGTGGGCGCCATTTCGGCCTGTCGGGCGCGTTGGCCGCACTCGCCGGGATGTTGCTTGCACCGCTGGCGCTGCTGTTGCTGATCGCCACGCTCTACAGCCAGTTGGCAGACCTGCCCCAGGCGCAAGGTGCGCTGCGCGGCATGGGCGCCGTGGCGGCCGGCTTGATTGCCGCCACCGGGCTGAAGCTGGTGGGCGCACTGCGCAAGAACGTCATGGGCATGGCAGCCTGCGTCGGCTTCGCCCTGGCCAGCTTTGTGGCCGTGGCGGTGTTGCGCTGGCCGCTGGCCTGGGTGCTGCTCGGGCTGGGCGCGGCGGCCTGCGGCTGGGCGTGGCACCGGCTCGCGCCGGCCCGGGGCTGACATGGGCGCTGAGCGACCGCGCCCGGTTTGCTCGACCCGCCCGTGCAAGGGACGGAGGGTCATCCGGTGAGCGCCGTGCCCATCACCGTCGACTGGCTGGACCTGTTCCTGCACTTCGTCACCCTGTCACTGCTGGCGGTGGGCGGCGCGATCACCGTTGCGCCGGACATGCACCTCTACCTCGTCACGCAGCACGGCTGGCTCAACGATGCGCAATTCACCGCATCGATCGCGCTCTCCCAGGCCGCCCCCGGGCCGAACGTGCTGTTCATCGCGCTGCTGGGCTTCAACGTGGGGCTCAACGCCGCCGGCGGCCCGCAGGCTGGCGCCATGGCCTGGGCCCTGGGCCTGCTCGGTGTGCTCACCACCATGGTGGCCATCCTGCTGCCGTCGTCGGTGCTGACCTACACCGCCACGCGTTGGGCGCACCGCAACCGCGAACGCCGCGCGGTGCGCGCCTTCAAGGCCGGCATGGCACCCATCGTCATCGCCCTGCTGATCGCCACCGGCTGGCTGCTGACGGCGGCGCACGACGATCCGGGGCGGGACTGGCGGTTGTGGCTGCTGACGGCAACAGCCGCGCTCATCGTGTGGCGCACGCGGGTGCACCTGCTGTGGCTGCTGGGGGCGGGAGGCGTGCTGGGGGCGCTGGGCTGGGTTTGAGCTGACCCGCCCGCGGCCGTTCAACGCCCGATCGGTAGGTAGTCGAACCCCATGCGGCGCACGAACACCGGGTCGTAGAGGTTGCGGCCATCCACGATCAGCGGCTGCTTCAGGCGCTGCTTGATCAGGTCGAAGTCCGGGCTGCGGAACTCCTTCCACTCGGTCACGATGACCAGCGCGTCCGCGCCCTCCAGTGCGTCGTTGGGCGATTTTGCGTAGCGCAGGCCTTGCGCGCCCTGAAGCACGCGCTGCGCTTCGTCCATCGCCGCCGGGTCGTAGGCGGTGACCGTGGCGCCTGCGGCCAGCACCTCTTCGATGAAGCTCAGGCTGGGCGCCTCGCGCATGTCGTCGGTGTTGGGCTTGAAGGCCAGGCCCCACAGCGCGATGTGGCGACCCTTCAGATCCGCCCCCAGACGCTGCTTGAGCTTGCGCGCCAGCACCTGCTTCTGCGCATCGTTGGCTGCCTCAACCGCCTTGAGCACCTTGAGCTCCATGTCCGCGTCGGTGGCCGCGGTCTGGATGAGCGCCTTCACATCCTTCGGGAAGCAGGAGCCGCCGTAACCCGCGCCCGGGTACAGGAAGTGGTACCCGATGCGCGGGTCGGCGCCGATGCCCTGGCGGACCATCTCGATGTCGGCGCCCAGCTTCTCGGCCAGGTTGGCGAGTTCATTCATGAAGCTGATGCGCGTGGCCAGCATGGCGTTGGCCGCGTACTTGATGAGCTCGGCGCTGCGCACATCGGTGACCACCAGACGCTCGCGGTTGCGCTGGAAGGGGGCGTACAGCGCACGCATGAGGAAGATGGCCTGCTCATCGTTGCCGCCCACCACGATGCGGTCGGGCTTCATGAAGTCCTCGACCGCCGCGCCCTCCTTCAGGAATTCGGGGTTGGACACCACGGCGTAGGGCGTGGACACGCCGCGTTGCGCCAGCTCGTCGGCGATGGCGGCGTGCACCTTGTCGGCCGTGCCCACCGGCACCGTGCTCTTGTCGACCACCACCTTGTAGTCGGTCATCAGGCGGCCGATGTTGCGCGCCGCGGCCAGCACGTACTGCATGTCGGCCGACCCGTCCTCGTCGGGCGGCGTGCCCACGGCGATGAACTGGATGGTGCCGTGGTTGACGGCGCGCGCCACGTCGGTGGTGAAGTGCAGCCGCCCGGCGGCCACGTTGCGCGCCACCATCTCCTGCAACCCGGGCTCATAGATCGGAATACCGCCCGACTCGAGGATGCGGATCTTCTCGGGGTTCACATCAAGGCAGAGCACATCGTTGCCCACCTCGGCCAGACAGGCACCGCTGACCAGGCCCACGTAGCCCGTACCTACCACTGTGACTTTCATGTTCTGTGCTTCCTGTGCGTCATCCCTCACCCGCGGGGACGGCGCATGATAGCGGCGACAAGTGACCGACCGGCTCACATCCACGGGCAACCAGCGCCAGTGGCCGAATAGAATTCGCGTTTTCCCTCAACCTCACCCTGCCATGTCTCTCTTTTCATCCGTCGAAATGGCCCCGCGCGACCCGATCCTGGGCCTGAACGAGCAGTTCGCTGCCGACACCAACCCCGGCAAGGTCAACCTCGGCGTGGGTGTGTACTTCGACGAGAACGGCAAGCTGCCGCTGCTGCAGTGCGTGCAGGCCGCCGAGAAGGCCATGATGGACAAACCCGCGGCGCGCGGCTACCTGCCCATCGACGGCATTGCCGCGTACGACAACGCCGTCAAGGGCCTGGTGTTCGGGGCCGACAGCGAGCCGGTCAAGAGCGCTCGCGTGGCCACGGTGCAGGCCCTGGGCGGCACCGGCGGCCTCAAGATCGGCGCCGACTTCCTCAAGCGCCTGAACCCCGGCGCCAAGGTGCTGATCAGCGACCCGAGTTGGGAGAACCACCGCGCCCTGTTCACCAACGCGGGTTTCCAGGTTGATACCTATGCCTACTACGACGCGGCCAAACGCGGCGTGAACTTCGACGGCATGCTGGCCAGCCTGCGCGCAGCCGCACCCGGCACCATCGTGGTACTGCACGCCTGCTGCCACAACCCCACCGGCTACGACATCACCCCCGCCCAGTGGGAGCAGGTGATCGCGGTGGTCAAGGAGCGTGGCCTGACCGCCTTCCTCGACATGGCCTACCAGGGCTTCGGCCACGGCATCGCCGAAGACGGCGCCGTGATCGCCAAGTTCGTTGCCGCCGGCCTGCTGTTCCTGGTGTCCACCTCGTTCTCCAAGAGCTTCAGCCTCTATGGCGAGCGCGTGGGCGCCCTGTCGGTGCTGTGCGCCGACAAGGCCGAGGCCGACCGCGTGCTCTCGCAGCTCAAGATCGTCATCCGCACCAACTACTCCAACCCGCCCACGCACGGCGGTGCGGTGGTGGCGGCCGTGCTCAACAACCCCGAACTGCGCGCCCTGTGGGAGAAGGAGCTCGGGGAGATGCGCGTGCGCATCAAGGCCATGCGCCAGCAGCTGGTCGATGGCCTGAAGGCCGCCGGCGTGAAGCAGGACATGGGCTTCATCACCGAGCAGATCGGCATGTTCAGCTACTCCGGCCTCACCAAGGACCAGATGGTGCGCCTGCGCAGCGAGTTCGGCGTCTATGGCACCGACACCGGCCGCATGTGCGTGGCCGCGCTCAACGGCAAGAACATCGGCCACGTGTGCAAGGCCATTGCCGCGGTGCTGTAACCGCGAACCGAGCGCATGGGGCGGCCAACGCCGCTCCCATTCCCACACATCAGGAGAACCGCTTGAGCCAGGCCCTCATCGTCATCGACGTGCAGAACGACTACTTCGCGGGGGGTTCGTTTCCCTTGTGGAACGCGGACGCGGCACTGGAAGCAACCGAGAAAGCCATCCGCGCCGCCTCGGCCAAGGGCATCGCGGTGATTCTGGTCCAGCACGTGGCCAAGGCCCCGCCGGGCGCAGCACCCTTCTTCAATGCCGACACCGAGGGGGTGAAGATCCACCCCCGGGTGCTGGCCGCCGCGCCACAGGCGCCCGTCGTCGTCAAGCACTACCCCGACGCGTTCGAGGACACCACGCTGCATGAGCTGCTTCAGGCCCGCGGTGTCAACGAACTGCTGGTGTGCGGCATGATGACCCAGCATTGCGTCACCTACACCTCGCTGTCGCCCCGCGCCGGGCAATACGCCAAGCTGACCTTGCTGCGCGATGCCGTCACCACCCTGAGCGAGACCGTCAACAAGCTGGCGCTGGGCGGGCTGGGGCGCCGGGTGGTCATGGCCTCGGTGGACGAGGCCCTGGCCTGATCCGCGAGGCCGCCGGGCGGGGGCTCACCCCCAGACGACCGAGCGCATGGAGATGGATGCCGCCTGGAAGCCTTCGTTGAAGAAGCGAACCGGCTCATCAACCTCGACCGCTCCCGCTGCGTAGAGCAGCGGCAGGTAGTGCTCCCAGCTCGGGTGTGACAGCTGGGCCACATCACCCATCGAACGGAAATTCACCAGCGCATCGGCATCCCCGCGCGCGATAGCCTGCGCGATGTGCGTGTCGAAGTCCACCGCCCAGTCGTACGCCTGGTCATCGGCCACCTGGCGTTGCATGGTGCGCAGGTTGTGCACGATGTTGCCGCTGGCCACGATCAGCACACCTTGCGAGCGCCAGGCACGCAGCTGGCGGCCAATGGCCAGGTGCTCCCCGGGCGGGCGCGCGTAGTCCATGCCAAGCTGCAATACAGGGATGTCCGCCTCGGGGAACATCGGCTTGAGCACCGACCAGCTGCCGTGATCCAGCCCCCATTCGACTTCGTCGAGCCCGAGCGCGCTGCCGTCGGGCTGGCGCACCGCGGCCGCGAGCTCGCGCGCCAGGCCGGGCGCCCCTGGCGCGGGGTATTGCTGGTCAAACAAGGCCTGGGGAAAGCCACCGAAATCGTGGATGGTGCGCGGCTGAGCCATGGCCGTGAGCCACCAGCCCCGGGTTAGCCAGTGGGCTGAAACGCACAGGATGGCGCGGATGGGCACGGCCCTTGCTCGCAACTCCGCGCCCAGTTGTTGCCAGCTGCGGCGCCAGCGGTTGTCCTCGATGGCGTTCATGGGGCTGCCGTGACCGACGAAGAGCACCGGCAGGCGATCAGTGGTGTTCATGACCGCCATTCTCCCCCCGCAGCGTTCGCAAAGGCGACAGATGCGGGCATTTCATGCGTGTTCTCCCGCACCTGCCGGCCCGACGTTCCTGCTACATTGCACTGCAACATGATGGAAGCCTGACCCATGCTCTACCAGCTCTACGAAACCCAGCGCTCCATGATGGAGCCCTTCGCCGACCTCGCCGAAGTGGCTTCGCGCATGTTCAGCAACCCGGCGCTGCCGTTTGCGCAACTCCCCATGGCGCAACGCATTTCGGCCACTTACGACCTGATGCACCGGCTGGGCAAGGACTACGAGAAGCCCGAGTTCGGCATCCGCACGGTCGACATCGATGGCGTGAACATCGCCATCCACGAGCGGGTGGAGATCGACAAACCCTTTTGCGAGTTGCGCCGTTTCAAGCGCTTCTCCGATGACCCGGCCACGCTGACCAAGCTCAAGGTCCAGCCGGTGGTGCTGGTGGTGGCGCCGCTCTCGGGGCACTACGCCACCTTGTTGCGCGACACCGTGCGTACCCTGCTCAAGGACCACAAGGTCTACATCACCGACTGGAAGAACGCGCGTCTGGTGCCGCTGTCCGAAGGCGAATTCCACCTGGACGACTACATCAACTACGTCCAGGGCTTCATTCGCCACCTGCAGGGCATCTACGGCAACTGCCACGTCATGAGCGTGTGCCAGCCCACGGTGCCGGCGCTGGCCGCCGTCTCGTTGATGGCCAGCCGGGGTGAGTTGCAGCCGCTGTCGATGACCATGATGGGCGGCCCGATCGACGCGCGCAAGTCGCCCACGGCGGTGAACAACCTGGCCATGCAGCGCAGCTTCGAGTGGTTCGAGAACAACGTCATCTACCGCGTGCCCGACAAGTTCCCGGGTGCCGGACGGCGCGTGTACCCTGGGTTCCTGCAGCACACCGGCTTCGTGGCCATGAACCCCGACCGCCATGCGAGCAGCCATTACGACTATTTCCAGGACCTCATCAAGGGCGACAACGAGAGCGCGGAGGCGCACCGCAAGTTCTACGACGAGTACAACGCCGTGCTCGACATGGACGCGGACTACTACCTCGAGACCATTCGCACCGTCTTCCAGGAGTTCCACCTCGTGCAGGGCACATGGGACGTGAGGAGCGAGTCGGGCAAGGTCGAACGCGTGCGCCCGCAAGACATCCACAATGTCGGTCTGCTCACCATCGAAGGCGAGCTCGACGACATCTCGGGATCGGGCCAGACGGCTGCGGCGCACGACCTGTGCACCGGCGTGCCGAAGTCGCATCGCATCCACTACGAAGCCAAGGGCGCGGGCCACTATGGCATCTTCAGCGGCCGCCGCTGGCGCGAGATGGTCTACCCCGTGGTCAAATCCTTCATTGCCGCGCACGAACAACGCGCCGCCGCTGCACCGGCGAAGAAGCCCGCAGTCACGCGCCGCCGATCCACCGCCAAGGCCTGACGCCCGCCAGGGGCGCGGGCACCCCGCCCCGCATGAACGAACTTGCCCGCCGCATCGACGCGGCCCTGCCGCAGACGCAGTGCCAGCGCTGCGGCTATCCCGATTGCGCGCAATACGCCCAGGCCATCGCTGACGGCCAGGCCGACATCAACCAGTGCCCACCCGGCGGTGCCGAGGGCGTGCAACGCCTGTCCGTGCTCACCGGTCGCCCTGCCCTGCCCTTGAACCCGACACATGGCATCGAAGGGCCTGTCACGGTCGCGGTGATCGACGAGGACTGGTGCATCGGTTGCACCCTGTGCATCAAGGCCTGCCCCACCGATGCCATCGTCGGGGCCAACAAGCGCATGCACACGGTGATCGAGCCCTGGTGCACCGGTTGCGAACTGTGCATACCGGTGTGCCCGGTGGATTGCATCTCGCTGGACAACGTGAGTGGTGATCGAACCGGTTGGGCGGGCTGGACCGCGCAGCAGGCTACCCAAGGCAAGGCCCGCTACGAGGCCCGTCAGTTGCGCCTGGTGCGCGAGAAGACAGAACACGAGGCGCGGCTTGAAGCCAAGGCCGAAGCCAAGCTGGCCGATATCGCCGCCGCGTCGAAGCTCACCGAGCCGGCGGCGCTCGACAAGAAGCGCGCGGTGATCGAAGCCGCGCTGGCACGCGCGCGCGCCAAACGGCAGGGCTGATCGGTGTCGCTTGCGGTGCCGGATCAGCCCCGCGCGGCCGCCGTCTTGTACACGCCGCAGCCCACGTACAGGTCGTCCACCTTCACCACATAGGACATCTTTGCCTGCACCGCACCGGATGCGGGGTTGACGATGTCGTACTCGACCCAACCCGGGCCGGTCTCGGCCTGCGCCACGATGGACGCCAGCAGCGCATTGCCATCGACACCGGCGATGTCCTGCACCCGGCTGCCCACCTTCTCGGGCTTGCCGCCAAAGGCGCGGTAGACGCCCGCGGCATCGAGCGCAAAGACGTACATGTCGCGGTCGTGGAAATCGCGTGCGGGATCGGTGAGGTCGCGCACAAAGGCATCGCGCGACACCTGACGGCGGTGCGCGAGCGCCTTGTCGACCAGCGCCATGGCTTCCTCGGCCGTGCCCTGCTGCAGCATGAAGCTGGCCACCGCGCGCGCCAGGTGCGCGGCGCGCTGCTCCAGCAGGTTGGCCTGCTGCACTGCGCGTTCCACCATCTGTGCATTGCGCTGGGTGATCTGGTCGAGCTGGCTGACAGCGGTGCTGATCTCGCTCAGCCCGGTGCTTTGCTCGGCACTCGAGGCCGAGATCAATGACATGTTGCTGGCCACGCCGCGCACGCCGTCAACGATCTGGGCAATGCTCTGGCCGGCCGCGCGGATCTGTGAGGCGCCGGTTTCCACCTGCTCGCGCGAGGCCACGATCAGCGCGCGGATCTGCCGCGCCGAGTCGGCCGAACGCTGCGCGAGGTTGCGCACCTCGCTGGCCACCACGGCAAAGCCGCGGCCCTGTTCGCCCGCACGCGCCGCTTCCACCGCGGCGTTGAGCGCCAGGATATTGGTCTGGAACGCCAGGCTGTCGATCACGCCGATGATCTCGTTCATCTGCGCCGCACGCTTCTGGATGCCTTCCACCGTCTCGACCGCCTGGCCCATGGAGCCGGCGCCGTGCTCGGCGACGTCGCGCACTTGTGCCGCGCGCCGGTCCGATTCGCTCGCGGTCTGCGCGTTCTGCGCCACCGTACCGGTGAGCTGTTGAACACTGGCCGCGGTCTGCTCCAGGTTGGCGGCCTGCTGTTCGGTGCGGTCGGCCAGCTCGCGGTTGCCGCTGGCCAGGCTCTGGCCCGCATGGGCCACCAGTGCCGAGTTGCTGCGCACCTCGGCCACCATGGCCGAGACGCTGCCGATCATGCGGTCGAGCAAACGGGCCAGTTCGGCCATTTCGTCACCGCCTTCGGTGCGGATCTGCGCGCGCAGGTTGCCGCTCGCCGTCTGTGACATGACGTCCAGGACGCGACGGAATTCCCCCACGAAGGCGGCATGGAATGCGGCCATCAGGTAGACCAGCAGCACGCCTCCCACCAGGGCCACCGGCCACAGAGGCCATACCGGTGCCAGGGCCGCCAGGGCCATCATGGTCGCCAGTGGCCACAAGGCCGCCAGCGCCAGCACGGTCAGCTTGCCTCCCAGCCGCAGGCGGCGCAGCAGGCGTTCGGCGGGACGGATCAAGGGGTTGGACATGCTCATGGGCGTTCAGCGACCGGGTTCGGGACGGTTCGGCAAGCTTAGGCGCCGCCGGCGCGGCCGATCACCGGAACAAGGCTGCCAAACACGCCTTGTTCGCGCGGCACGCCACGACAATAGGGCGATGGAACCCCAACGACTCATCAAACTCGACGCCGATCCCACCGGCCAACCCGAGACCGACCACCCGCGCCCGGAGCGCCTGTTGCAGGGCAACCCCCTGCGCGAGACCTGGAACCGGGTGGATGAGGTGTTGGCCGCCGGGCGCGTCTATTGCGGCGTGTGGCGTTGTGAGCCCGGGCGCTGGCGCATTGCCATGGGCCCGGGCGAGCGCGAACTCTTCACCGTGCTGCGGGGCCGCTGCCGCGTGCACGATGCCCGTGGTGGCCACGAAGAGGCCGGGCCGGGCGAGGCGATCTACATTCCGCCAGGCTTTTCCGGCGAATTCGAGGTGCTGGAGCCGCTCACCAAGACGTACATGATCGCAGAGTGATCTGCAGGACGGTCAGCGCCTCAGGCGGTCTGTGCCTGGAGGGCGCTGAATGCGCGCACCACCTCCGGCGGCGCCTGCACCAACTCCACCAGCACGCCCTCCCCCGCAATCGGGAATTCGTCGCTCGCCTTGGGGTGCAGGAAGGTGATGTCGTAGCCCGCCGCACCCTTGCGGATGCCGCCGGGCGCGAAGCGCACGCCCTGCGCGGTGAGCCAGTCGACGGCGGCAGGCAGGTCGTCGATCCACAGACCGATGTGGTTGAGCGGCGTGGTGTGCACGGCGGGCTTCTTGTCGGGGTCCAGTGGCTGCATCAGGTCGACCTCGACCTTGAACGGCCCACTGCCGATGGCGCAGATGTCCTCGTCCACGTTCTCGCGTTCGCTGCGGAAGGTGCCGGTCACCTCCAGACCGAGCATGTCGACCCACAGCTTCTGCAGGCGTTGCTTGTCGGGGCCACCAATGGCGATCTGCTGCACGCCGAGCACGCGGAAGGGACGGGAGGAAACGGTCATGGTCAGTGAATGCCCTGGGTGAAGTGGGCTGCCGGCTCCAGCGACCACACGGTCGCCGGCGGCAGGTTGGCCCACACGGTCTTGACGCGCCGCCAGCGCCAGCCCGGCGGCAGTTGATCGAACGGCCGCACGTGGCGCGCGGCATAGGTGTATTGCAGCAGGCGCGCGTTGGGCATGCGCTCCAGCAGCGCCAGCATGGCATTCACGCAGCGCCGCCCTTCATCGCGCGGCATCGACATCAGCGGCAGCGAAGACACCAGCATCAGCGAGGCCGCGGGCGGCAGCGGCAACTGGTCGAGCCGGGAGGCGCAGGCGTGCAGCACCTCGGCACTGGGAAAACGCTCGCGCAGGTGGCGCACCAGGCCCGGGTCGCGCTCGATGACGAAGAAGCGCTCGGGCGGCGGGCCGAGCGCCGCCAGCGCCTGGGTGATGGCCCCGGTACCGGCGCCCACTTCCAGCAGCAACTCCGGGCCCACACGGGCCACCTCGCCCGCAATGGCCTGCGCCAGCGCCTTTGACGCCGGGGCGATCGCCCCCACACGGCGAGGGTTTCGCACCCAGGCCAGTGCAAACGCCAGACCACCGAGACCCTGACCGCGTCCATCTGCCATGTGCGCCGCTCCGTGAAGCTGTGGAGGCCGCAGCGTAACCGAGTGCGGCCCGCTTGTCGCGTGAGCGGATGCAACGGCCGACTGGCCGACTGCGGTGGCGCTCACTCGAACTCGACGATGGGCTGGTCCACCGCCAGGGATTCGCCCTGGCGGGCCAGCACCTTGCCCACCACGCCATCGGCCGAGGCGAACAACACGTTCTCCATCTTCATGGCTTCGATCACCGCCACGCGCTCGCCCGCCTGCACCTTCTGGCCAGGCTGCACAGCCACCTGCACCAGCAGGCCCGGCATGGGCGACAGGACGTACTTGCTCATGTCGGGCGGCGCCTTGAACGGCATGAGCGCGTGCAACTCGGCCATGCGCGGCGAGACCACCATGGCTTCGATGCGCGTGCCGTTGTGCTGCACCACCAGCGCCAGCGGGTTGCGCGGCGTGCCGCGCTCCAGCTGCGCGGTGAACGGCTTTTCGTTGCACTGGCCGGTGATCACCACGTCGTTCAGGCGCGAGGGGCTCTGGATGGCGTAGCGCTGGCTGCCCACCGTCACCACCGCAGCGCCGATCTGGCCCAGAACCTCGTCCACATGCACCGGCACCTGCCGGTGCGCCCCCGCCTTGTCGAGCACGATGACGGTGTAGTCGTGGCCCACCTTCACGCCGTAGCCGGGCAGCTGGCCGGAGAGCCCGGCCGCGCGCTCGCGGCTCTTGCGCCGCACGAAGGCCGCCAGCGCCACCAGGAAGTCCGGGTCGTCGTGCGGCACGTCCTCGGCCCGGAAGCCCTGGCCGTAGTGATCGGCGATGAAACCGGTGTTGAACTCACCGGAGACGAACTTCGGATGGGCCAGCAGCGCGGCCTGGAACGGGATGTTGCTCTGCACGCCGCGGATCACGAAGCCATTGAGCGCCTCGCGCATCTTCGCGATCGCGTCGTTGCGGTCCTTGCCGTGCACGATGAGCTTGGCGATCATCGAGTCGTAGTACATCGGGATCTCGCCACCGTCCTGCACACCGGTGTCCACGCGCACGCCCTGGCGATGCTGCGTATCGGCCTGCCACATGCTCTGCGGCGGCGGCGTGAAGCGCACCAGCCGGCCGGTGCTCGGCAGGAAGTTGCGGAACGGGTCCTCCGCGTTGATGCGGCATTCGATGGACCAGCCCTCGCGCTTCACGTCCGCCTGGGCCAACGGCAGCTTCTCGCCGGCGGCGACGCGGATCATCAGCTCCACCAGGTCGAGGCCGGTGATGCATTCGGTGACCGGATGCTCCACCTGAAGCCGGGTGTTCATCTCCAGGAAGTAGAAGTCCTGGTTCTTGCCGACCACGAACTCCACCGTGCCTGCACTCTGGTACTTCACCGCCTTGGCCAGCGCCACGGCCTGCTCGCCCATGGCCTTGCGCGTGGCCTCGCTGATGAAGGGCGACGGCGCCTCCTCGATCACTTTCTGGTGGCGGCGCTGGATCGAGCACTCGCGCTCATTCAGGTAGATCACGTTGCCGTGCGCGTCGCCCAGCACCTGGATCTCGATGTGCCGCGGCTCCTGGACGAACTTCTCCATGAACACACGGTCGTCGCCGAAGCTGTTGCGTGCCTCGTTGCGGCAGCTCGTGAAGCCCTCGTGGCATTCCTTGTCGTTGAAGGCCACGCGCAGGCCCTTGCCACCGCCACCCGCGCTGGCCTTGATCATCACCGGGTAGCCGATCTTCTGCGCGATGGCCACCGCCTCGTCGGGCGACTGGATCGGTTCGTTGTGGCCCGGGATGGTGCTGACCTTCGCGTCGTTCGCCAGCTTCTTGGAGGCGATCTTGTCGCCCATGGCCGCGATCGAATAGTGCTTGGGGCCGATGAAGACCAGCCCGGCCTCCTCCACCTTGCGCGCGAAGTCCTCGTTCTCGGACAGGAAGCCGTAACCCGGGTGAATGGCTTCGGCACCGGTCTGCTTCGCGGCGGCGATGATCGCGTCGCCCAGCAGGTAGCTCTCGCGCGACGGCGGCGGGCCCAGGCGCACGGCCTCGTCGGCCAGCTGCACATGGCGGGCTTCCTTGTCGGCGTCGGAATACACCGCCACGGTGGCGATGCCCAGCTTCTTTGCGGTGGCGATCACGCGGCAAGCGATCTCGCCGCGGTTGGCAATCAGGATTTTCTTGAACATGGTCTGTGTCTCCGGCCCGATCAGAGGGGAATGTTCCCGTGCTTGCGCCACGGGTTCTCGAGCTTCTTGTCCTTGAGCATCACCAGGCTGCGGCAGATGCGCTTGCGCGTCTCGTGCGGCAGGATCACGTCGTCGATGAAGCCGCGCGCGCCCGCCACGAAGGGGTTGGCGAAGCGCGCCTTGTACTCGGCCTCGCGCGCGGCCAGCTTCGCCGGGTCGCCCTTGTCCTCGCGGAAGATGATCTCCACCGCGCCCTTGGCGCCCATCACCGCGATCTCGGCGTTCGGCCAGGCGAAGTTCACATCGCCGCGCAGGTGCTTGGAGGCCATCACGTCGTAGGCACCGCCGTAGGCCTTGCGCGTGATCACGGTGATCTTGGGTACCGTGCACTCGGCATAGGCATAGAGCAGCTTGGCACCGTGCTTGATGATGCCGCCGTACTCCTGGCTGGTGCCAGGCATGAAGCCGGGCACGTCCACGAACGTGACCACAGGGATGTTGAAGCAGTCGCAGAAGCGCACAAAGCGCGCGGCCTTGATGGAGCTCTTGATGTCCAGGCAACCCGCCAGCACCAACGGCTGGTTGGCCACGACGCCCACGGTCTGGCCGTCCATGCGGGCAAAGCCGATCACGATGTTCTTCGCGTACTCGGGCTGCAGCTCGAAGAAGTCACCGTCGTCCACGATCTTGAGGATCAGCTCCTTCATGTCGTAGGGCTTGTTCGGGTTCTCGGGCACCAGCGTGTCCAGGCTCACATCCATGCGGTCGATCGGATCGCCGCTGGGCCGAACGGGCGCCTTCTCGCGGTTATTGAGCGGCAGGTAGTTGAACAGGCGGCGCAGCATCAGCAGCGCCTCCACGTCGTTGTCGAACGCGAGGTCGGCCACACCGCTGCGCGTGGTGTGGGTGATGGCGCCACCCAGTTCCTCGGCCGTCACCTCCTCGTGCGTCACCGTCTTCACCACCTCGGGGCCGGTGACGAACATGTAGCTCGAGTCCTTCACCATGAAGATGAAGTCAGTCATGGCCGGCGAGTACACCGCACCACCCGCGCTCGGACCCATGATCATGCTGATCTGCGGCACCACCCCGCTGGCCAGCACGTTGCGCTGGAACACGTCGGCGTAGCCGCCCAGCGAGGCGACGCCCTCCTGGATGCGCGCGCCGCCCGAGTCGTTGAGGCCGATCACCGGGGCCCCGACCTTCATGGCCTGATCCATCACCTTGCAGATCTTCTCGGCGTGCGCCTCGGACAAGGCACCACCGAACACCGTGAAGTCCTGGCTGAAGACGAACACCAGCCGGCCATTGATCATTCCGTAGCCGGTGACCACGCCATCGCCCGGGATCTTGTTGTCCTGCATGCCGAAGTCGGTGCAGCGGTGCTCGACGAACATGTCCCACTCCTCGAAGGTGCCTTCGTCGAGCAGCACCTCCAGGCGCTCGCGCGCGGTGAGTTTGCCCTTGGCGTGCTGCGCGTCGATTCGCTTCTCGCCGCCACCCAGGCGCGCCCGCGCGCGCTTGTCTTCGAGCTGTTGCAGGATGTCTTGCATGGTTCTTCTCCGGAGGAATCGTTCGCCGTTCAATCAAACAGCGCGAGCAATTGCCGCGCCGCGGTGCTGGCAGGCAGCTGCCCGTCCAGCACGTGTCTCGTGGTGTCGTCCAGCGCTGCGCGCACCGCCGGGTGCTCGCGAAAGCGCTGCTTCAGGCCGGCGTCGATGCGTTCCCACATCCAGGCCTTGGCCTGGCGCTGGCGCCGCGCGGCAAGTTCGCCGTTGTCGGTCTGCAGCGTACGAAAGCGCTCGATCTCGGCCCAGAAGGCGTCAATGCCCTGTGCCTTGAGCGCCGAGAGCTGCAGTACCGTGGGATGCCAGTGCGCGCTGTCGTGTGCGGCGTGCTCGGGGCGGCCGTGCTGGCCCAGCAGGCGCAGCGACGACGTGATCGTGGCGCGCGCACGCATCGCGGCGTCCGGGTCGATGTCGGCCTTGTTGATCACCACCATGTCGGCGATCTCCATCACACCCTTCTTGATGGCCTGCAGATCGTCGCCCGCGTTGGGCAGTTGCAGCAGCACGAAGCAATCCGTCATGCCGGCCACCGCCGTTTCGCTCTGGCCCACGCCCACGGTCTCGACGATCACCACATCGTGGCCCGCGGCCTCGCACACGAGCATGGCCTCGCGCGTCTTCTCGGCCACGCCGCCCAGCGTGCCACTGCTCGGGCTGGGGCGGATGAAAGCGCGTTCGTCCATCGACAGCCGCTCCATGCGCGTCTTGTCACCCAGGATCGAGCCACCCGAGACCGTGCTCGACGGGTCGATGGTGAGCACCGCAACGCGGTGACCGCGCTCGACAAGGTGCAGCCCCAGGGCCTCGATGAAGGTGCTCTTGCCCACGCCGGGCACGCCACTCAAGCCCAGGCGGAACGCCTTGCCCGTGTGCGGCAGCAGCGCCGTGAGCAAGGCATCGCCCTGCGCGCGGTGGTCGGTTCGCGTCGATTCAAGCAGCGTGATGGCCTTGGCCATGGCGCGACGCTGCGCCATGCCCTGTCCGTTCAAGATGCCATCGAACAGGCCCTCTGACGAGGCGGACGGACTCAAGTCACGGCCTTCCGGATCTGCTCCAGCACGTCCTTGGCGCTGGCGGGAATCGGGGTGCCCGGGCCGTAGATGCCCTTGACGCCGGCTTCGTAAAGAAAGTCGTAGTCCTGGCGCGGGATCACGCCACCCACGAAGACGATGATGTCGTCGGCGCCCTGCTTCTTCAGTTCGGCAATGATGGCCGGCACCAGTGTCTTGTGGCCGGCGGCCAGCGTGCTCACGCCCACGGCGTGCACGTCGTTCTCGATCGCCTGGCGGGCGCATTCCTCGGGCGTCTGGAACAGCGGGCCCATGTCGACGTCGAAGCCGAGGTCGGCGAAGGCCGTGGCCACCACCTTGGCGCCGCGGTCGTGGCCATCCTGGCCGAGCTTGGAGATCATCACGCGCGGGCGGCGCCCGTGCTGCTCGCCGAATTCGGCGATCTCTTTCTGCAATTGCGCCCAACCTTCGGCGCTGTCGTAGGCGGCGGCGTACACGCCGGTCACCTTCTGGGTGTCGGCCCGGTGGCGGCCGAAGGCTTTTTCGAGGGCATCGCTGACTTCTCCCACGGTGGCGCGCAAACGCACGGCGCGGATGGCAAGGTCGAGCAGGTTGCCTTGCCCGGATTCGGCCGCTGCGCTCAGTGCATCAAGTGCGGCCTGCACCGCAGCGGCGTCGCGCGCAGCGCGCACCCGTTTCAGGCGCACGATCTGCTGCTCACGCACCTTCACGTTGTCGATGTCGAGGATCTCGACCGCGTCCTCGTTCTTGAGCTTGTACTTGTTGACGCCGACGATCACGTCCTTGCCCGAATCGATGCGGGCCTGCTTCTCGGCCGCCGCTGCCTCGATCTTGAGCTTGGCCCAGCCGCTGTCCACCGCCTTGGTCATGCCGCCCATGGCATCGACCTCCTCGATGATGGCCCAGGCCGCGTCGGCCATGTCCTGGGTGAGCTTCTCCATCATGTAGGAGCCGGCCCAGGGGTCGATCACGTTCGTGATGTGGGTCTCTTCCTGGATGATGAGCTGCGTGTTGCGCGCGATGCGGGCGCTGAACTCGGTGGGCAGCGCGATGGCTTCATCGAGTGCGTTGGTGTGCAGGCTCTGCGTGCCGCCGAACACCGCGGCCATGGCCTCGATGGTGGTGCGCACCACGTTGTTGTACGGGTCCTGCTCGGTCAGGCTCCAGCCCGAGGTCTGGCAGTGCGTGCGCAGCATCAGGCTCTTGGGGTTTTTCGCGCCGAAGTCCTTCATGATGCGGCACCACAGCAGGCGGGCCGCGCGCATCTTGGCGATCTCCAGGTAGAAGTTCATGCCGATCGCCCAGAAGAACGACAGGCGCCCCGCGAACGCGTCCACATCCAGACCCTTGGCCAGGGCCGTCTTCACGTACTCCTTGCCGTCGGCCAGGGTGAAGGCCAGTTCCAGCGCCTGGTTGGCGCCGGCTTCCTGCATGTGATAGCCCGAAATGCTGATCGAGTTGAACTTCGGCATGTGGCTGGCCGTGTACTCGATGATGTCGCCGATGATCCGCATGCTCGGCTCGGGCGGGTAGATGTAGGTGTTGCGGACCATGAACTCCTTGAGGATGTCGTTCTGGATGGTCCCGCTGAGCTGGTCCTGCGCCACGCCCTGCTCCTCCGCCGCCACCACATAGCCCGCGAGCACCGGCAGCACCGCGCCGTTCATGGTCATGGACACGCTGACCTTGTCGAGCGGAATGCCGTCGAACAGGATCTTCATGTCCTCCACGCTGTCGATGGCTACGCCGGCCTTGCCGACGTCACCCGTCACGCGCGGGTGGTCGCTGTCGTAGCCACGGTGGGTGGCCAGGTCGAAGGCCACGCTGACGCCCTGTCCGCCCGCGGCAAGCGCCTTGCGATAGAACGCGTTCGACTCCTCGGCAGTGGAAAAGCCCGCGTACTGGCGGATCGTCCAGGGCCGCACCGCATACATGGTGGCCTGCGGCCCGCGGATGAAGGGCTCGAAGCCCGGCAGCGTGTCGGTGTAGCGCAGGCCCTGCAGGTCAGCCGCGGTGTACAGCGGCTTGACGGCAATGCCGTCCGGCGTGGTCCAGGTCAGCGCGTCCGGGTTGCCGCCGGGGGCGGACTTGGCGGCAGCCCGGGTCCAGTCGGCCAGCGTGGCGCGCGCAAAGGCGTCGGAGGATGAGCTCATGGCAGAGGGTGTGATGTCGGGCAGGTGCGGTTGCAGCGGCCAACGCGTTGGCCATCTCGACAACCGCGGAGGGGATAACGAAGCGTCAGCGAGGTCGGTGAGATCGACGGCGATTTTACATCATTCATAATTATTGATGCAGAATTTCGATGTCCCGCTAGAATCGGCGCCTTCATGGACACCCAGACTCCCACCTCCGCTGCCGCCTCGCTGGCCCCACGCGCCCTCTACGAGGAAGTGGCCGAGTTGCTGCGCCAACGCATCTTCAGGCGCGAACTGGAGCCCGGCAGCTGGGTCGACGAACTCAAGATCGCCGAGGAATACGGCATCAGCCGCACCCCGCTGCGCGAGGCGCTGAAGGTACTGGCGGCCGAGGGCCTGGTGACGATGAAGGTGCGCCGCGGTGCCTACGTGACCGAAGTGTCCGAGAAGGACCTGCGTGACGTCTACCACCTGCTGTCGCTGCTCGAATCCGACGCCGGTGGCGAAGTGGCGGCCCACGGCAGCGACGCCGCCATCGCCGAGCTCACCGCCCTGCACGACGAACTGGAGGCCAGCCGGCACGACCGCGACCGCTTCTTTGCCGTCAACGAGCGCTTTCACCTGCGCGTGCTGGAACTGGCCGACAACCGCTGGCGCCTGCAGATGGTGAGCGACCTGCGCAAGGTCATGAAGCTCAACCGCCACCACTCGCTGTTCAAGGCCGGGCGCATCGAGGAATCGCTGGCCGAACACCGCGCCATCCTCGCAGCACTGCAATCGCGCGACGCGGCAATGACGGTGCAACGCATGCGCGAGCACTTCGCCAGCGGCCTCGAAGCCGCGACCTGACCCCTCAGGCGGCCAGCACTTCCGGTTCGTTGCTCACGTGCGCGCGGGCCATGGCCCACACCTCGCGTGGCGGCAAGGGCTTCAGGCGGTGGTCGCTCCACACCTGACGCCATTTGCGCGCCCCGCGCAGGCCGTGGCGCAGGCCCAGCATGTGGCGCGCAATCGCGTACCAGGGGCAACCGTCCTCGGCGTGGGCACGCTCCATGTAGTCCACCATCTGCTCCTCCACCCCATCGCGCGTCACGGTGCTCGGCGCGGCGCCGAAGAAGGCCTCGTCCCAGGTGGTGAGCAGCCAGGGGTGGTGGTAGGCCTCGCGCCCCAGCATCACGCCATCCACGTGCTGCAGGTGCCCGGCAATCTGTTCGTTGGTGGTGATGCCGCCGTTCACCGCGATGGTGAGGTGCGGGAAGTCGCGCTTGAGCCGATGCGCAAGCTCGTAGCGCAGCGGCGGCACCTCGCGGTTCTCCTTCGGCGAAAGCCCCTGCAGCCAGGCGTTGCGCGCATGCACGATGAACACCTCGCAGCCCGCATCGGCCACCGTGCCCACGAAGTCGCGCACGAAGCCGTAGCTCTCGGTCTTGTCGATGCCGATGCGGTGCTTCACCGTCACGGAAACCGACACCGCATCCTTCATCGCCTTCACGCCATCGGCCACGGTCTGCGGCTCGGCCATCAAACAGGCACCGAAGGCGCCTCGCTGCACGCGCTCGCTCGGGCAGCCACAGTTGAGGTTGATCTCGTCGTAGCCCCACTGCTCACCCAGCTTCGCGGCGCGCGCCAGTTCATCGGCCTCGCTGCCGCCGAGTTGCAAGGCGACCGGATGCTCCTCGGCGTTGAAGCGCAGGTGGCGTTGCACGCTGCCGTGCATCAGCGCGCCGGTCGTCACCATCTCGGTGTAGAGCAGCGTGTGTTTCGTGAGCAGCCGGTGCAGGTAGCGGCAGTGGCGGTCCGTCCAGTCCATCATCGGCGCGACGGACAGGCGCCAGGGGGACGGCGGTGCGATTTCGGGCATGGCCCGGATTATCCCAGCCGGGCCTTTGGCACCAGGGCGCGGGGCGCAATGCCCTGCGGGCTCAACAGCGTGCGATCAGCTTGCCGGGGTTGACGAGTACCTTCACCACACCGGGCGGCAGGCTTTCCTTGACGGCGAAGGCCGCGTCGGCGGTGTCGCGCAGCGCGGGCTCGCCGAGCGGCAGGCCGTGCTTGCCCACCAGCGCAAACACCTTGGGGGTGTTCGCCTTCGCGCCGCGGCGCACCACCACGCCCAGTTCATCGTTCACGAGGCGCACGTAGCTGCCCGGCGGGTAGAAGCCGATGCATTTGACGAACTGCGCCCCCAGCGGGTCGGGCCCGCGGCGCGCGCCCAGGTAGAGCTCGCGCGCCACCTGTTGCGACAGCAAGGCGCCGCGGCTCTTGCGGGGGCTGATGCAGGCGGTGTAGACGTCGGCCATCTGCAGCAGGCGGTGGGTGATGCGGTCCACCGGCACACCGGCGGGATAGCCGGTGCCGTCGGGCCGCTCGTGGTGCTGGGCCACCAGGCGCAGCCATTCGGTGTCCATCACACCCATCTGGCGCAGCAGCGCCACGCTGTGCTGCGGATGCTCGCGCACCGTCTTGCGCTGCGCCGTGGTCAGGGGGTCGGGCTGGCGCGCCATCGCGTCGTGCTCTCGCGTCATGCCGATGTTCATGGTCAGTGCGGCCAGGCCCACGGCACGCCGCTGGGCCTCGTCCATCCCGGCCAGGGGGGCCACCAGCGCGCAAAGGCCGGCCGTGAGCAGCGCGTGCGTGGCGCTGTAGGACACGCGCGGATCGAACAGAAGCTGGATCAGCACCAGCAGACTGTTGTCGGGCTGCTCCTGCCACAGGGCGTCGGCGCTGGCCTGAACGCGCAGCAAGCGCTCGATGAACTGCTGCGCTTGCGGCCCCTGGTGCAACAAGGTGGCCAGCGCGGCGTGCTGGTCGGCCCAGGCTTCGGGCGCTGGAAGGTCGTCGGCCGCTTCGTGCGAGCGGGGGGCAGTCAGCGCGCTCACATCGGCGATGCGCTGCAACGATTCGTTGCCGCGCACCATGCGGTCCAGCGTGGCGGTGTAGGCGTAGCTCACGGCCTTCCAGTCGCTGGCCAGCACCACCGGGCCGTGCAGCATCAGGTGCCCGCGGTGCTGCTCCGAGGCGATCACCTCGCCCTTGCGCAGCAGCAGCGTGCCCTTGGGGTCCCAGATGTTGATGGGGACGGGCTGGTTCAGTTCGAACGATTCGAGGGGCAATGGCCGGTACATACCGGGACTCTAGAGGCCCGGGCGCCGGCCGATCCGTGAAAAACCACCGGAAAAGGCGCGCAAAAAACCCCGCCGCAGCGGGGTGATGTCGGGCAGCGCGCGCGTTCAGCCCATGTGCAGGCCGCCGTTGACCGAGAAATCGGCGCCGGTGGAGTAGCCGGCCTCGTCGCCCGCCAGCCAGGCAATGATGGAGGCGATCTCGCTCGGCTCGCCCAGGCGCTTGACGGGCGCGGTGGCCACGATCTTGTCCAGCACGTCGGGGCGGATGGCCTTGACCATGTCGGTACCGATGTAGCCCGGGCTCACGGTATTCACCGTGACGCCCTTGTTGGCCAGCTCCTGGGCCAGCGCCATGGTGAAGCCGTGCATGCCCGCCTTGGCGGCCGAGTAGTTGGTCTGGCCGGCCTGGCCTTTCTCGCCGTTGACCGAGCTGATGTTGATGATGCGGCCCCAGCCCTTTTCCACCATGTCGGGCACGACCTGCTTGGTCACGTTGAACATGGAGTTCAGGTTGGTGCTGATGACGGCATCCCAGTCATCGCGCGTCATCTTGAGGAACATGCGGTCGCGCGTGATGCCGGCGTTGTTGACCAGCACGTCGATCGAGCCGTGCTCGGCCTTGGCCTTGGAGAACGCGGCCACGGTGGAATCCCACTCGGCCACATTGCCCACGCTGGCGTAGAAGGTGTAGCCCAGCGCCTTCTGTTCGTCGAGCCACTTCGTGAAGTCGCGCGTGGGGCCGCAGCCCGCGATGACCTTGAAGCCTTCCTTGTGCAGGCGCTGGCAGATGGCGGTACCGATGCCCCCCATGCCGCCGGTGACGTATGCAACCTTCTGTCCCATGTTGACCTTCTTTCTACGCGTCGTTGTTGAATGGATTCATGCTATCCGCGGGCTCAGCGCTCCACAGCAAGGGAAACCCCCATGCCGCCGCCGATGCAAAGTGCAGCCAGCCCGCGCTTGACATCGCGGCGCTGCATTTCGTGCAGCAAGGTCACCAGCACGCGGCAGCCCGAGGCGCCGATGGGGTGGCCGATGGCGATGGCGCCGCCGTTGACGTTCACGCGCGCCGGGTCGATGTCCAGCGCCTTGTTCACCGCGCAAGCCTGCGCCGCAAAGGCTTCGTTGAGTTCGAACAGGTCCACGTCGGCGGCCTTCCAGCCGGCGCGCGCGAGGGCTTTCTGTGACGCCGGCACCGGGCCCATGCCCATGGTGGCCGGGTCGAGCCCGCTGGTGCCGAAGGCGGCGATGCGCGCCAGCGGCTTCAAGCCCAGTGCGGCCGCCTTCTTCGCGCTCATCACCACCACCGCGGCCGCGCCGTCGTTGATGCCGCTGGCGTTGCCCGCCGTGACGGTGCCCGCCTTGTCGAAGGCGGGCCGCAGGCCGGCCAGCGCCTCGGCGTTGGTCTTCTTGTTGATGAATTCGTCGGCGTCAAAAACCAGGGCGTCGCCCTTCTTCTGCGGGATGCTCACGCCCACGATCTCCGCCTTGAAGCGGCCGGCGTCCTGCGCGGCGGCGGCCTTTTGCTGGCTCGCCAGGGCCAGCGCGTCCTGCATGTCGCGCGTGATGCCGTGCGCCTTGGCCACGTTCTCGGCGGTGATGCCCATGTGGTATTGGTTGTACACATCCCACAGGCCGTCCACGATCATGGTGTCGGTCATCTTCCAGTCACCCATGCGCTGGCCGTCACGACTGCCGTTTAGCACGTGCGGCGAGGCGCTCATGTTCTCCTGGCCACCGGCGATCACGATCTCGCTGTCGCCGGCGTTGATCGCCTGGGCCGCGAGCATCACGGCCTTCAGGCCCGAGCCGCACACGGCGTTGATGGTGAGCGCGGGCGTCTCCTTGGCCACGCCGGCCTTCATCATGGCCTGGCGCGCGGGGTTCTGGCCCACGCCGGCCGCCAGCACCTGGCCCATGATCACTTCGCCGATGGCGTCGTTGGGCAGGCCGGTGCGCTCCAGCAGCGCCTTGATGACGATGCTGCCCAGCTCGGTGGCCGGTGTTCTGGCCAGCGTGCCGCCGAACTTGCCGACGGCGGTGCGGGCGGCAGCGACGATGACGATGTCTTCCATGGGGGATCTCCAACGGTTTGAATAACAGGTTCAGGCTTTCGCCTTGACGTAACGGCCCGGTGCCGGCTCGATGGCGGTGTAGGCCCGTGCGCGGCCATAGGCCTTGGGCGCGGGAATCTGCTTGCCGGCCAGCGGCTTGAGCCACGCGGCCCAGTCGCCCCACCAGCTGCCGGGGTGCTCGGTGGCGTTGGCAATCCAGTCCTTCACGTCCGCGGGGAAGCTGGCGCCGCTGCTGGTCCAGTGGCTGCGCTTGCCCTTGCTCGCGGGGTTGATGACGCCCGCGATGTGCCCCGAGGCGCCCATGACAAAGCGCTTCTTGCCGGGGAACACCTGCGTGCTGCCATAGGCGCCCCCGATCGGCACGATGTGGTCCTCGCGCGAGCCGTAGATGTAAACCGGCAGCTTGACCTTGCGGAAATCGATCTTCTGGCCACAGACCGTGACCTTGCCGGGTTGGATGAGATCGTTCTGCAGGTACATGTGGCGCAGGTACCAGGCGTAGTACGGCCCCGGCAGGTTGGTGCTGTCGGAGTTCCAGTACAGCAGATCGAAGGGCGGCGGCGTCTCGCCCTTGAGGTAGTTGCCCACGACGTAGTTCCACACCAGGTCGTTCGGGCGCAGGAAGCTGAACGTCGTGGCGAGGTCGCGCCCGGGCATGAGGCCGCCGTTGGCGAACTGCACCTCGCGGAACTTGACGAAGTTCTCGTCGATGAAGAGATCGAGGACGCCGGTGTCGCTGAAGTCGATCAGCGTGGTCAGCAAGGTGGCGCTGTGCACCTTGTCGTCACCGCGGCCGGCCAGCACGCCCAGTGCCGTGCCCAGCATGGTGCCGCCAACACAGAAGCCCAGGGCGTTGATGTCTTTCGCCCCGCTGATGTCGCGCACGGTGTCGATCGCCTTGATGACGGCGTGTTCGATGTAGTCGTCCCATGTCTTGTGTGCCAGCGACTCGTCCGGGTTGCGCCAGCTCACCACGAAGGTGCGGTGACCCTGCTCCACCGCGTAGCGGATGAAGGAGTTGTCGGGCTGCAGATCGAGGATGTAGAACTTGTTGATGCACGGCGGCACCAGCAGGAACGGGCGCTCGTACACCTTGGCGGTGAGCGGCTTGTATTCAATGAGCTGGAACAGTTCGTTCTCGAACACCACAGCGCCTTCGGTGGTGGCCACGTTGCGGCCGACCTCGAACACGCTCTCGTCGGTCATCGACACGTGGCCCTGCTTCATGTCCTTGAGCAGGTTGGCCACGCCCTTGGCAATGCTCTCGCCGTGCGTTTCAATGGCGCGCTTTTGCGCCTCGGCGTTGAAGGCCAGGAAGTTGCTGGGCGCACTGGCATCGATCCATTGCTGCACGGCAAAGCGCACGCGCGCACGGGTCTTGGCGTCGCCCTGCACCGCGTCGGCCATGGCCATGAGCGTGCGCGCATTGAGCAGGTAGGTGGCTGCCGTGAAGGCCGCCACCGGGTTGCCGGCCCAGGCGTCGCCGGCAAAGCGCCGATCACCCGCCGGCTGCACGGACAGGCCCTGGTTCCACAAGGCGGTGGCTTCCTTCAGGTAGTTCTGCTGGATCTCCAGCAGCCGCGCCGGATCGATGTTCACCGCGTGCCCGCCGCCCTGCTGGAGAAGGTCGCTCAGCGAGGGCATGCCCATGGGCGTGGCGCCCTGTGCCGGGGGCATGAAGGCACGGAATGCGGCCATCGGATCGACCGCCGTGGAGCCGGCCGCGCCAGGGAAGGCCTGCGCCATCTGCGTCCACTGCTGCACCAGGTTCTGCTGCCACTGCTGCGCGGCCTGCGCCCAGTCGGTGGTGTCCTTTTCCTTGCCCGATGCCATGCCTGTCTCCTCAGCTATCGCGAGCGGCCTACAGTGCGGCCGATGTCCCCAAGTGGTTCAAAGTATCCCTGCGCCGGCTGTCAAAGCCTTGACGCAGCTCAACCCGAAAGCAAGCCGTGTACCTGATCGTGATCGGTTGGATGTATGTCGTCCTGATGATGTCGGTGGCCGAGGCCACGAACACGACCGGCTCGGTGCTTGGGGCCATTGTGACCTTTTTTCTTTACGGTCTGCTGCCCGTCGCGATCATCGTTTACGTGATGCGCACGCCCCAGCGGCGGCGCGCCATCAAGGCCCGCGAGGCGGCCGAGGACGCCGAGCGCGCAGCGGCCCAACAGGCGGCGTCAGCCGGTCCAGATGCAGGCGGCGAAGCGGCCGGTGCTGCCGAGGCGGGCGGCGTCGCGGCGGTGCGAAAAGAACCGTGACGGCTGGCTGACGGTGCACCAGGCGGCGCTGCCGTCGTTGCCGTGCACCGAAACCACGCCCGCGGCCCGCAGCCGCTGACGCGCCAGCGCGGACAGGTCCGCCCACCACTTGCCGGGTGCGGCATGGGCGCGAAAGTGGGCTTGCGCTGCCGGATCGGCGGCCACAAAGGCCGCGCGCACCTCGTCGCCCACCTCGAATGCGGTGGGGCCGATGGCCGGGCCGAGCCAGGCGATCACCTCACCCGGGCCCGCGGCGCCGCGCAGCGCCTGCACCGTCGCCTCCAGCACACCGCCCACCAGGCCGCGCCAGCCCGCATGCGCCGCAGCCACCGCCCCTCCGCTGACGTGGGCGAACAGCACCGGCAGGCAATCGGCCACCATGATGGTCGCGGCCAGGCCCGGCGTGGTCACCAGCGCCGCGTCGGCCACGGCACCGTCGGGGGTGGTGGCGTCCAGCGGCATCACGGTCGTGCCATGCACCTGTTGCAGGAACACCGGGCGCGCAGGCGCGGTCAGGCTGGCAAGCGCCGCGCGGTTGGCGGCCACGGCCGCCGGCGCATCCCGCACGTGGTCGCCCAGGTTGAAGCTGTCAAAGGGGGCCGCGGACGCGCCGCCTTCGCGCGTGGTGCACAGCGCGCGAACGCCCGCAGGGGCGGGCCAGTCGGGGGTCAGGTACCCGGGGCCGGCCATCAGCGGGTGTTCACGGTCTCAGGCCTCGGCGTCGGGGCAGGCCGACGGCTGGCTCTTCTGGAAGGCCTCGTGCTGCATGCAGGCGTCGAACACGGCCATGGTGCGGTCCAGGCCGCTGAAATCGACCTTGAAGCGCTGGCCGTTGAAGATCTGCGGCACCAGGCAGCAGTCGGCGAGCGTGGGCGTGTCGCCGTGGCAGTAGCGGCCCGCGGGGCCGGCGGCGAGCTGCTTCTCGAACGCCTCGAGGCCGGTGCGCACCCAGTGGCGGTACCAGGTGTTCTTGGGCTCTTCTTCCACCTTGAGCTCGTTCACCAGGTACTTGAGCACGCGCAGGTTGTTGATCGGGTGGATCTCGCAGGCAATGATTTGCGAGAGCGCACGCACGCGGGCACGGCCGAGCGGGTCGGTGGGCAACAGGCGCGGCCCGGGCTGGGTTTCGTCAAGGTATTCGATGATGGCCATCGACTGCGTCAGGCGCGTGCCGTCGTCGAGCTCCAGTGCGGGCACCAGGCCTTCGGCCAGCACGTCGGCCCAGGCGGCCTGCCTGTGTTCGCCCTTTGCGATGTGCACCGGAACGTACTCGTAGGGCAGGCCCTTGAGCGCGAGCGCGATGCGCACGCGAAACGAGGCCGAGGAGCGGAAGTAGTTGTAGAGCTTCATGGCCCCCGAGGATAAACCGCGGGGGCCATCGCGGCTCAGGATGTGGCGAGTGTCGGGTAGTCGGTGTAGCCCTTTTCGCCGCCGCCATAGAGCGTGTTCTTGTCGGCCGGATTGAACGGGCCGCCGCGGCGCAGGCGCTCCACCAGATCGGGGTTGGCGATGAAGGGCTTGCCGAAGGCCACGAGGTCGGCGCCTTCGCGCAGCGACTGTTCGGCCAGCGGCAGGTCGTAGCCGTTGTTGACCATCCAGGCACCCTGCCCGCCCGCGGCGCGCCAGGCCCGGCGCAGCGCGGCGTAGTCGAACGGTCGGCCGTCCACCTCGCGCGGGCCGCCGGTGGCGCCTTCGATGACGTGGATGTAGGCCAGGCCCAGGGGCGCGAGCTCGCGCACCACATGCTCGAACAGCGGCTGCGGGTCGGCGTCCACCACGTCGTTCGCGGGCGTCACGGGTGAGAGGCGGATGCCGGTGCGCCCGGCGCCGATGGCGCCCACCACGGCGCGCACCACCTCCAGCAGCAGGCGCGCGCGGTTGGCGATGTTGCCGCCGTAGTCGTCCGTGCGCTGGTTCGAACCGGTCTTGAGGAACTGGTCGAGCAGGTAGCCGTTGGCGGCGTGGATTTCGACGCCGTCGAACCCGGCTTCGATGGCGGCCAGCGCGCCACGACGGTAATCGTCGACGATGCCCGGCAATTCGTTCGTGGCGAGCGCGCGCGGCTCGGACACGTCGACAAAGGTGGGCTTGCCGTCGACGATCAGCACGGTCTTGGTGTTGGCGCGGATGGCCGAGGGCGCCACCGGCGCGCCCTTGCCCGGTTGCAGTTCGGTGTGCGAGACCCGGCCCACGTGCCAGAGCTGCGTGACGATGGCGCCGCCGGCCGCGTGCACCGCGTCGGTCACCTGCTTCCAGCCCGCGATCTGCTCAGGGCTGTAGAGGCCGGGCACGTCGGCGTAGCCCTGGCCCTGGTGGCTGATGGCGGTGGCCTCGGTGATCAGCAGGCCGGCGCTGGCGCGTTGGCGGTAGTAGGTGGCCATGAGCGGCGTGGGCACGGCGTTCGGTGCGCGGTTGCGCGTGAGCGGCGCCATCACGACGCGGTTCTTGAGCTTCAGGTCGCCCGCCACGGCGGGCTCGAACAAGGTGGTCATCAGGGGGTTCTCCGGCAAAAACAACGCGGCCCGTAGGCCGCTTGAGGGTGCATTGTGGAGAGCGGCACGAGCGCGTGTGCGAACGGCCGAAAAAGCCTTACCCCACGTGCGGTGGTCAGGCACCCGCTTGCCAGGCGGCGTCAATCGTCGTCGCTGGCGGCGTCCAGCCCGGGGAACAGGACCTCGGTGAAGCCGAATCGCGTGAAGTCGCGCACCCGCATCGGGTACAGCGTGCCCCAGAGGTGGTCGCACTCGTGCTGCACCACGCGCGCATGAAAGCCCTCGGCCTCGCGATCGATGGCGCGGCCGAATTCATCGAAACCCTGGTAGCGGATGTGCCGCCAGCGCGGCACCACGCCACGCAGACCGGGCACGGAGAGGCAGCCCTCCCAACCTTCTTCTTCCTCGTCGGACAGTGGCGTGATGACCGGGTTGATGAGCGTGGTGCGCGGCACGATGGGGGCGTCGGGGTAGCGCGGGTTGGGCGCGCCGCTGCCGAAGATCACCACCTGCAGATCGACGCCGATCTGCGGCGCCGCCAGCCCCGCACCGTTGGCCGCGGCCATGGTGTCTTTCAGGTCGGCGATCAGGGTGTGCAGTTCGGGCGTGTCGAAAGCCGTGACCGGCTGCGCGTGGCGCAGCAGGCGCGGGTCGCCCATTTTCAGGATGGTGTGGATGGTCATGCCTGGCTTTCCTGAGGCGATTCGAGCAACGCGAGCATGGCGGCCTCGTCGATCACCGCGACGCCGAGCTCCTGCGCCTTGTCGAGCTTGCTGCCGGCGTCGGCGCCGGCCACCACGTAGTCGGTCTTCTTGCTCACCGAGCCGGCCACCTTGGCGCCAGCGGCTTCAAGCATCGCCTTGGCGTCTTCGCGTTTGAGTGTGGGAAAGGTGCCAGTGAGCACGAAGGTCTTGCCCAGCAACGGTTGCGGCGTGTTCTGCGCGCCCTCGCCTTCGGGCCATTGCACGCCGGCCGCGCGCAGTTGCTCCACCACCTCGCGGTTGTGCGGCTGGTCGAAGAAGGTGCGGATGCTTTGCGCCACCACGGGGCCGACGTCGTTGACCTGCAGCAGCGCATCGACGCTGGCGTCCATGATGCGGTCGAGGCTGCCGAAGTGCTTCGCCAGGTCTTTGGCCGTGGCCTCTCCGACGTGGCGGATGCCCAGGCCGAACAGGAAGCGCGGCAGCGTGGTGTGCTTGCCTTTTTCCAGCGCGTCGAGCACGTTCTGCGCCGATTTCTCGGCCATGCGCTCCAGCGCGGCCAGCGCGGTGAAACCGAGCTTGTACAGATCGGGCAGGGTCTTGATGAGACCGGCATCGACAAGCTGTTCGACCAGCTTGTCGCCCAGGCCTTCGATGTCGACCGCGCGCCGTTGCGCGTAATGCAGGATGGCCTGCTTGCGCTGCGCGGCGCAGAACAGCCCGCCGGTGCAGCGGTGGTCGGCCTCGCCTTCTTCGCGCACGGCGGCACTGCCGCACACGGGGCAGTGCGCGGGCATGGTGAAGGGTTCTGCATCGCCAACGCGCTTGTCGGCCAGCACCGAAACCACCTCGGGGATCACGTCACCGGCGCGGCGCACGATCACGGTGTCGCCCACGCGCACGTCCTTACGGCGCGCTTCCAGCTCGTTGTGCAAGGTGGCGTTGGTCACCGTGACGCCGCCCACGAACACCGGGGCGAGCTTGGCCACCGGCGTGAGCTTGCCGGTGCGCCCGACCTGCACGTCGATGGCAAGCACGGTGGTGAGTTGTTCCTGCGCGGGGTACTTGTGCGCCACGGCCCAGCGCGGCTCGCGCGTGACGAAGCCCAGGCGCTGCTGCAGCGCGAGGGCGTTGACCTTGTAGACCACGCCGTCGATGTCGTAGGGCAGTTGGTCGCGCTGCTCGCCGATGCGGCGGTGAAACGCCACCAGTTGATCGGCACCCACACAGACCGCGGTGTGTTCGGCCACCGGAAAGCCCCAGGCCTTCAGGCGCATGAGCCAGCCGTGCTGCGTGGGCGGCGCATCGGCATCGCCCGAAACCTCGCCCCAGCCGTAGGCGAAGAAGCTCAACGGGCGTTGCGCGGCAATGGCCGAGTCGAGCTGGCGCACCGCGCCGGCCGCGGCGTTGCGCGGGTTCACAAAGGTCTTCTCGCCCTTGGCACCGGCGGCGATCTTCTCGCGCTGGCGCTCGTTCAGCGCTTCGAAATGATCGCGGCGCATGTAGACCTCGCCACGCACTTCCAGCACCTCGGGCACACCATCCGGTAGCTTCAGCGGAATCTGACCGATGGTGCGCACGTTGTGCGTCACGTCCTCGCCGGTCTCGCCGTCGCCGCGCGTGGCGGCGCGCACCAGCACACCGCGCTCGTAGCGCAGGCTCATGGCCAGGCCGTCGAACTTGAGTTCGGCCACGTATTCCACCGGCGGATCGGTCTCAGCCAGGCCGAGTTCGCGCCGCACCCGCGCGTCGAAGGCCACGGCGCCGCTGGCCTCGGTGTCGGTCTCGGTGCGGATGCTGAGCATGGGCACGGCGTGGCGCACCGGCACCAATTCCTTGAGCACCGCCCCCCCCACGCGCTGCGTGGGCGAATCGGGTGTGGCCAGTTCGGGATGCGCAGCCTCCAGGGTTTGCAGCTCGCGAAACAGACGGTCGTACTCGGCGTCGGGGATCTCGGGCGCATCCAGCGTGTAGTACAGGTGCGCGTGGTGGTGCAGTTGCACGCGCAGGGCGGCCGCGCGCTCGGCCGGCGCAGCGGGCGACGGCTCGGCAAACAGGTCTGGTGTCATGAGAACAGGCGGCGCGCCTGCGGCGAGCCCGCCGAGAGGTCACGCGCGTCGAGCGCGTCGTACAGGGCCTCGAGATCGGCGCCGATGCGGTCCATGGTGTCGGCCGACAGCGGCGCGCCGGCGTCGTCGGTGACCACGCCGTCCATGGCCTCGGCCAGGGCTTGCGCCGCCTGGCGCAGGCGCAGGAAGGGTTGTTCGGTGCGGGCGACGTGCGTCACCTCCAGCGACAGCGTCACCTCGCGCAGCGCGCTCTGCTCGGGGTCGTCGGCCATGGCGGCCTGGGGGTCGAACACGAGCACGAGCACCGGCGGCAGGCCGGGGTGCGACGCCGGCAGCACCATGCGCCCCGGCAGCGCACCGGCGACGAAGCCGATCTGCGCGGCGTGCTGGGCCACGTAGCCGGGGCTCCAGGCGGCGCGGCGTGCGCGCAGCGTGATGCCGAGTTGCGCGTCGTGCCCGCTGGCAAAGGCATCGAGCTCGCGCGCTCGCGCCACCTCCGCGCGCATGTCCGGGAAGTCGGGCGTGGCACCCACGGCGTCGGCAAAGGCCTGCGCCTTGACCACGAACTCGGAGAATTCGATGTCGTTGAGGGCGCCGGCGCGGTTGGCCAGTTGCACACCGGCCTGCAGGGCGCGGTAGCGCTGGCCGGGACGGGGGCCTTCCCAGTCGGTGCCGTCCTGTGACAGGCCTTCCACCGCAAAGGGTTTGCTGCCCACGCGGCGCGTGGCCGGCAGCGCGGCGAGCACGGCCTCACCCGAGACTTCGGTTTCCAGCGCCAGGGGTGCAATGACGTCGATCAGGGCGTCCAGCGCGGGTGCGGGGCGGCGTTCGCCCATGGGCAGCGCGGGCGCCATCGGCGCGGGCGCGGCATCGTGCTCGGGCATCAGCGCGGCAGGCACGGTGGGCACCTCGGCGCCGCCTTCGGGTTCACCGTCGTCGAGCACCGGTTCGCGGCGCTCGGCCAGCGGGTCATCCAGCGGATCGAGCGAGGGCTCGATCGCGTCGCTGCCGGGCGCCATGCCGCGTTCACGCACGGTGCGGGGCGCGCTGCGGCGCGTGACCCAGGCGTTGTAGGCCACCACGGCGGCCAGCACCAGCCCGCCGATGACCGCCAGACCGATTTGCAGGCTGTTCATGGGCGGGTGGTCCTCAGGTCGCTTCCAGCATGCCCGCGGCGGACTCCATGTCCACCGCCACGATGCGCGAGACACCCTGCTCCTGCATGGTCACGCCGATGAGTTGCTGCGCCATTTCCATCGCGATCTTGTTGTGGCTGATGAAGAGGAACTGCGTTTCCTTGCTCATGGCCGTGACGAGCCTGGCATAGCGCTCGGTGTTGGCGTCGTCCAGCGGCGCGTCCACCTCGTCGAGCAGGCAGAACGGCGCCGGGTTGAGCTGGAAGATGGCAAACACCAGCGCGATGGCGGTGAGGGCCTTCTCGCCACCGGAGAGCAGGTGGATCGTCTGGTTCTTCTTGCCGGGCGGCTGGGCCATCACCTGCACGCCGGCGTCCAGGATCTCCTCGCCCGTCATCACCAGCTTCGCGTTGCCGCCACCGAAAAGCTCGGGGAACATCTTGCCGAAGTGCTGGTTGACGGTCTCGAAGGTGGAGCCGAGCAGTTCGCGCGTCTCGTTGTCGATCTTCTTGATCGCGTCTTCGAGCGTGTTGATGGCCTCGTTCAGGTCGGCCGACTGCGCATCAAGGAAGGTCTTGCGCTCGCGCGCGGCGGTGAGTTCGTCCAGCGCGGCCAGGTTGACCGCGCCGAGCGCCTGGATGTCGCGGTGCAGGCGGTCGATCTCGCCCTGCAGGCCGGCCAGCCGCACATTGCCTTCGGTGATGCTTTGCGCAATCGCGGCGCGGTCGGCCTGCGCCTCGTCGAGCATCTGGCTGTAGTGCTCCACGCCCAGGCGCGCGGCCTGCTCCTTGAGCTGGAAGTCGGTGATGCGGCTGCGCAGCGGCTCCAGCTCGCGTTCGAGCTGCAGACGGCGTTCATCGCTGGCGCGCAGCTTCATGGTGAGGTCGTCGTACTGGCTGCGCAGCGCCGCCAAGGCCTGTTCGCGCTCGGTCTTGGCGGCCAGCGCGGTCTGCAGCCCGGCCTGGGCAGCGGCGTCGCTCAGGCGGGCGAACTCGTCGCGCGCGCGCTGCTCTTCGTCCACCAGCGCTTTCTCTTGCTGCCCGGCGGTGTCGATGGCGCGCTGCAGCTCACCCTGGCGGGCCTGCAGGCTGCGCAGCGCAAACGTTGCTTCTTGTGCGTTGCGTTCCAGCGCGCGCTGCTGCTCGCGCGCCTGGCTCAGCTTGCGCTCGGCCTCGATCACGGCGTCGTCGAGTTGGGCATGGCGTTCCTGGCTGTCGGCCAGCTGCATGTCCAGCTCTTCGAAGCGGGCCTCGGCCGTCACGCGGCGCTCCTGCAGGTCTTCCAGCTGCTGGTCGACCTCGGCCAGGTCGGTTGCGATCTGGTCGCTGCGCGCGCGGGTCTGCTCGGCCTGCTGCGTCAGGCGCATGGCCTCCACCTGCAGCTCGTGGGCCCGACCCTGGGCTTCGGCGGCCTCACGGCGCGCACCCACCAGCCGTTGGGATGCGTCGCTGTACGCGGCCTCGGCACGCACCAGCGCGGCGCGCGCCTGCTCGGCAATCAGCACCTGCGCCTTGAGCTGCTTGTCCAGGTTCTCGATTTCCTGTGCGCGCGCGAGCAGGCCGGCCTGCTCGTTGTCGGGCGCGTAGAAGGCCACGCTGTGCGCGCTGACCGCGTGGCCGCTGGCGACAAAAATGGTCTCGCCCGCTTGAAGCTGTGCGCGTTGGCCCAGGGCTTCGTCCAGGCTGGCGGCGCTGTAGCAGCCGCGCAGCCAGTCACCCAGCAAGGCCTGTTGCGCCGCGTCGTTCAGGCGCAGCCATCCAGCCAGGGGCTTGAGAGCGCCGTTGCCGGCCTGTGCAGCGGCCGCGGGCGGCGGCTGGTAGAAGGCCAGCCGCGTGGGCGGCGCGTCGTTCGCAAAGGCGCGCACCATCTCCAGCCGCGACACTTCAAGCGCGCCCAGGCGCTCGCGCAACGCCGCTTCAAGCGCGTTCTCCCAGCCAGGCTCCACATGGATGCGGCTCCACAAGCCCTGCAGGCCATCCAGCCCGTGCTTCGCGAGCCAGGGCTTGAGCTTGCCGTCGGTGCGCACCTTCTCCTGCAAGGCCTTCAGCGCTTCCAGGCGCGCGCTCAGGTCGGCCTGCTTCGCCGACTGGCTGTTCACCTCGGCCTGCGCCGCGCGGCGCGCCTCGTCAAGCTGCGGCACCTGGTCCTGCAACTCGTGCAGGCGGGCGTCGGTTTCTTCGGCCAGGGCCTGTGCGGTCTGCAAGGCGCTGGTGGCATTGAGCAGGCGCGCCTCGTCGGGCGCGGCCAGCGCATTGCGGTCGGCCACGAGGCGCTCGCGGCGCTGGCTCAGGCCGCGGGTCTGCTCTTCGACGTTGCGCTGCTCGGCCGCGAGCACCTGGATCTGCTGCTGCACCTGGCCCACGGCCGTGCGCTGCTCGTTGGCGCGGGCTTGCGCGGCGCGCAAGGCATCCTCGAGCGCGGGCAGCGCGCCAGCCTGCTCCTCCCCCTGGGCGGCGAGCACCACCGATTGCTCCTCGGCGGCAACCATCTTTTCGGCGATCTGTTCGAGCTCCACCGACGCGTCCTGCGTGCGGGTGGACCAGGAGGCGATCTGCTCCTTGAGTTGCGCAAGGCGCTGCTCCACGCGCTGGCGGCCTTCCACCACGAAGCGGATCTCGGCCTCGAGCTTGCCGACCTCGGCGCTGGCCTCATAGAGCTTGCCTTGCGCCTGGTTGACCTGATCGCCCGCGGCGTAGTGCGCCTGACGGATGGTCTCCAGTTCGCTCTCGATGCGGCGCAGGTCGGCCGTGCGCGACTCCAGGTCGTTCACCGCCTGGGCGGCGTCCTTCTGGATGCGCGCCTGGTCGGCCTCGGCCTCGGCGCGTTTCAGGAACCACAGCTGGTGTTGCTTGAGCGTGGCGCTCGCGTTCAGGGCGTGGTACTGCGCAGCGACCTCGGCCTGCTTTTCCAGCTTGTCGAGGTTGGCGTTGAGTTCGCGCAGGATGTCTTCCACCCGCGTGAGGTTCTCGCGCGTGTCGGCCAGGCGGTGGGCCGTCTCGCGGCGACGTTCCTTGTACTTGGAGACGCCCGCGGCCTCTTCGAGAAACAGGCGCAGCTCTTCGGGCTTGCTCTCGATGATGCGGCTGATGGTGCCCTGGCCAATGATGGCGTAGGCGCGCGGGCCCAGGCCGGTGCCCAGGAACACGTCCTGCACGTCGCGGCGGCGCACCGGCTGGTTGTTGATGTAGTAGCTGCTCGTGCCGTCCCGCGTGAGGACGCGCTTGACCGCGATCTCGGTGAACTGGCCCCACTGGCCGCCGGCGCGGTGATCGCTGTTGTCGAACACCAGCTCCACGCTGGAGCGGCTGGCCGGCTTGCGACTGGTGGTGCCGTTGAAGATCACGTCCTGCATGGACTCGCCACGCAGCTCGGACGCCTTGGACTCGCCGAGCACCCAGCGCACCGCGTCCATGATGTTGGACTTGCCGCAACCGTTGGGCCCCACCACGCCGACCAGTTGGCCGGGGAGCATGAAGTTGGTGGGTTCGGCGAAGGACTTGAAACCGGAGAGCTTGATCGAGTTGAGACGCACGGCGCGGTCCGGGAATGTCGGCGTTGGCAGGGGAACGTCGGCCCGTTCGGACCGACGCGGGATGATACCTGCGGCCCCCGCGCCGCCCGGCGGAACAGCGACAACGCGGTCACACCAGATCAAACATGAACTGATCAGTGCATTTTTTAACGTCATCGGCTGAAACATGCCGGTGAAGGCTTGTTCGACTGGGAGCATGCCAACAGAATCGCGCCCGACCGCAATACCCTGGCATTACCCAGGCCGCACACGGAGCGCAAGCATGAACACCATCGTCAACACCAACTGGGACCCGGGCCTCATTGCCCTGTCCTTCGCCTTCGCCGTCATCGGCTCCTTCGTCGCCCTGAGCGCGGCCACCCGCCTGTATGCCGGCAAGGGCTGCCTGGACTGGATCAACGTGCTGGCGGTGGGCGTGGCCCTGGGCGGGGTGGGCGTGTGGTCCATGCACTTCATCGGCATGCTGGCCCTTCGGATGGACGTCGGCAGCAGCTACTCGATGCTGGAGACCTTCACCTCGCTCGCGGTGGCGGTGGCGGCCACCGCCGGCTCGGTGGCCATGGCCGCGCGCCGCCCCGACAGCCTGCCCCGCCTGCTGATGGCGGGTTTCCTGCTTGGCATGAGCGTGGTCGTGATGCACTACCTGGGCATGTTCGGCCTGAAGATCTACGGCTTCATCTCGTGGGACATGGCCCTGGTGGGTGCGTCCATGCTGATCGCCGTGGTGGCGGCCACCGCCGCGCTCTGGCTGGCCTTCAACAGCCCCACGCTGGCGCGGCGTGTGGCCGCCTCGCTGGCGATGGGCGTGGCCGTCTGTGCCATGCACTACACCGGCATGGCGGCGGCCGAGTTCGTGTGCACCACCACTGAGCGCAGCGCCATCCCGCAAGGCACGGGGTTCATCTCGGCGTTCCGGCTGCCGCTGCTGGTGATCGGCACCACCGTCATGCTCACCCTGCTGCTGTCGCTGGACCAGTTCTACCAGCACCTGCGCACGCGCGCCGTGCGCCTGCGCGGCGCCTGAGTGCCGGCGCAGGCCCACCGAAGCCCGATGCCTGGGGGCGGTATCGGCCCAGCGCCGATAATCGCTCGCCATGAATCCCCTGCTCCAGCGGCTGCAGCCCTATCCCTTCGAGCGGCTGCGCCGGCTTTTCGCGGGCGTGACGCCCTCGCCCGCCCACCGCCCCATCAGCCTGGGCATCGGCGAACCGAAACACGCCGCACCCGATTTCCTCAAGCGCGCGCTGGCCGACGCCCTGGACACGGGGTTGTCCAGCTACCCCGCCACCGCCGGCGAGCCGCGCCTGCGCGAGGCCTGCGCGGGCTGGGTGCAGCGCCGCTACGGCGTGGTGCTGGACGCCGCCACCCAGGTGCTGCCGGTGAATGGCTCGCGCGAGGCGTTGTTTGCCTTCGCGCAGGTCGTCATCGACCCCACGCGTGTCGACGCCACGGTGCTGTGCCCCAACCCCTTCTATCAAATCTACGAGGGCGCCACGCTGCTGGCCGGCGCCCAGCCGCACTACGTGCCCAGCGTGGCGGCGCGCAACTTCGCGGTCGACTGGGACGGCGTGACCGATGAGGTGTGGGCACGCACGCAACTGGTTTACGTGTGCTCGCCCGGCAATCCGGCGGGTGCGGTGATGCCGCTGGATGAGTGGAAAAAACTGTTCGAGTTGAGCGACCGCCACGGCTTCGTGATCGCCTCCGACGAGTGCTACAGCGAAATCTACTTCCGCGACGAGCCCCCGCTGGGCGGCCTGCAGGCCGCAGCGCAACTGGGCCGCACGGACTTCAAGCGCCTTGTCGCCTTCACCAGCCTCTCGAAACGCAGCAACGTGCCGGGGCTGCGCAGTGGCTTCGTGGCCGGCGACGCCGGGCTCCTCAAGGCGTTCCTGCTCTACCGCACCTACCACGGCGGCGCCATGAGCCCCGTGGTGCAGGCGGCCAGCGTGGCCGCCTGGAACGACGAGGCCCATGTGGTGGAGAACCGCCGCCTGTACCGCGAGAAGTTCGCGCAGGTCACGCCGGTGCTCTCGGGCGTGCTCGACGTCGCGCTGCCCGATGCGTCGTTCTACCTCTGGGCCGGCGTGCCGGCGCGCTTTGCGCAGCACACCCCGGGATTGAGCGCCGACGAGGCCTTCGCCCGCGAACTGCTCGCTCAATACAATGTGACCGTCCTGCCGGGCAGCTATCTCGCGCGCACCGTGCAGGATGTCAACCCGGGTGCCGGCCGTGTGCGCCTGGCCCTGGTGGCTGGCGTGGACGAATGCCTCGAAGCCGCCCACCGCATCGCCGATTTCTGCCGCCAGCACCCTTGAACTCCCGCTGAACGCCCTACGCTCAACGATCAACCCTCAACGCCCGACGGCCCATGACCCAGCAACTGCAATCCATCATCGACACCGCGTGGGACAACCGCGCCTCGCTCTCCCCCGCGGCCGCACCGAAGGAAGTGCTCGACGCCGTCGAGCACGTGATCGCCGAACTCAACAAGGGCCGTCTGCGCGTGGCCACGCGCCAGGGCGTGGGCCAGTGGACGGTGCACCAGTGGATCAAGAAGGCCGTGCTGCTGTCCTTCCGCCTCAAGGACAACGAGATCATGCGCGCCGGTGATCTGGGCTTCTTCGACAAGGTGCAGACCAAGTTCGCGCACCTGGACGCCGAGCAGATGAAGGCCACCGGTGTGCGCGTGGTGCCGCCGGCCGTGGCGCGCCGCGGCAGTTTCATCGCCAAGGGCGCCATCCTGATGCCCAGCTACGTGAACATCGGCGCCTATGTGGACGAAGGCACCATGGTCGACACCTGGGCCACCGTGGGCAGCTGCGCCCAGGTGGGCAAGAACGTGCACCTCTCGGGCGGCGTGGGCCTGGGTGGCGTGCTCGAGCCGCTGCAGGCCAACCCCACCATCATCGAAGACAACTGCTTCATCGGCGCGCGCTCCGAAGTCGTCGAGGGCGTCATCGTCGAGGAAAACTCGGTGATCAGCATGGGCGTGTACATCGGCCAGAGCACCCCGATCTACGACCGCGCCACGGGCGAGGTGAGCTACGGCCGCGTGCCCGCGGGCTCGGTGGTCATCAGCGGCAGCCTGCCCAAGGACGGCGGCAAGTACAGCCTGTACGCGGCCATCATCGTCAAGCGCGTGGACGCGCAGACGCGCGCCAAGACCAGCCTGAACGATCTGCTTCGCGATTGAAGTGAAACACCCCCGCCCCGCTTCGCGCGACCCCCTCAAGGGGGCGACACCAGAGGTCCGGCAAAGCCGGTCCCTCGGTGTCTCTCGACTGGAAACCCTTTTGTAGAGGAACTCGTATGAGCAGCGGAACGATGGAGCGCATCCTGCGCCTGATGGCCGAGAAGAAGGCCTCGGACGTTTACCTCACGGCCCACGCGCCGGCGATGATCAAGATCAACGGCCAGGTGATCCCGATCAACAGCCAGGTGCTGCCGCCGGACGCGCCGCGCAACCTGCTCGCCGAGATCGTTCCGCCCACGCGCATCGAGGAGCTGGTGGAAACCGGCGAACTCAACATGGGCGTGCCCATCGAGGGGTTGGGCAACTTCCGCGTGAGCGCACTGCGCCAGCGCGGCTCGATCGCGGTGGTGATCCGCTACGTGCCAAGCGACATCCCGCCGCTGGACACACTCAACGTCGCGTCGATCCTGGCCGACCTGATCATGGACAAGCGGGGTCTGATCCTGATGGTGGGCGCCACCGGCGCCGGCAAGAGCACCACGCTGGCCGCCATGATCGACCACCGCAACGAGCGCGTCAGCGGCCACATCCTCACCGTCGAAGACCCGATCGAATACACCTACCGCAACAAGCGCTCGGTGATCAACCAGCGCGAGATCGGGCCCGACACCGCCTCGCTGCAGACGGCACTCAAGAACGCCCTGCGCCAGGCGCCCGACGTCATCCTCATCGGTGAAATCCGCGACCGCGAGACGATGTCGGCCGCGCTCGCCTACGCGCAATCGGGCCACCTGGTGCTGGCCACGCTGCACGCCAACAACAGCTACCAGGCGCTCAACCGCATCCTGAGCTTCTACCCGGTGGAGGTGCGCCCGACCATGCTGGGCGACTTGGCCGCCGCGCTGCGCGCCATCATCTCGCAACGCCTGCTGCGCACACCGGCCGGCTCTCGTGTGCCGGCCATGGAAGTGCTGCTCAACACGGCACTCATCTCCGATCTGATCCAGAAGGCCGACTTCTCCGGCGTGCGCGACGCGATGGAAAAATCGCTGGCCGAAGGCTCGCAGACCTTCGAGCAGGATCTGGCGCGCCTGATCCATGAGGGCCTGGTCTCGCGCGAGGAAGGCCTGGCCAACGCGGATTCGCCCAACAACCTGCTCTGGCGCCTGCAGAACGACTTCCAGCCCAGCACCGCGCCCGGCATGGACGGCCCCGAGGAAGAGGCCACCGATGCGCCCTCGTTCACCGAGTTCACGCTCGACGTCAAGTTCTGACCCGCTCCATGTCCGACACGCTGCGCCTGGCCGAAGCCCTGATCGCCCGCCCGTCCGTCACGCCGAACGACGCCGGCTGCCTCGATCTGATCGCCGCGCGGCTGCAAGCCCTGGGCTTCGACTGCGAGCGCCTGGACAGCGGGCCCGATGACTTTCGCGTGAGCAACCTGTGGGCACGCCGTGGCACGGGCCAGCGCCCCACGCTGATCTTTGCCGGCCACACCGACGTGGTGCCCACCGGCCCACGCGAGGCCTGGGCCAGCGACCCGTTCGTGCCCAGCCACCGCGACGGCAAGCTCTTCGGCCGCGGCGCGAGCGACATGAAGACCTCGATCGCGGCCATGGTCGTGGCCTGCGAGCGCTTCCTGGCCGAGAAACCCGACGCGGGTATCGACATCGCCTTCCTGCTCACCAGCGACGAGGAAGGCCCGGCCATCGATGGCACGGTGGTGGTGTGCGAGGCGCTCAAGGCGCGCGGCGAACGGCTCGACTGGTGCATCGTCGGCGAGCCCACCTCGGTGCAGCGCACCGGCGACATGATCAAGAACGGGCGCCGCGGCACGCTGAGCGGCAGACTCACCGTCAAAGGTGTGCAGGGTCACATCGCCTACCCGCATCTGGCACGCAACCCCATTCACCTGGCGGCGCCCGCGCTGGCCGAACTCGCCAGCACCGAATGGGACCGCGGCAACACGTACTTTCCGCCCACCAGCTGGCAGATCAGCAACATCCACGGCGGCACCGGCGCCACCAACGTCATTCCGGGCACCGTGGTGATCGATTTCAACTTCCGCTTCAGCACCGAGCGCACGCCCGAGTCGCTGCAGGCACAGGTGGTCGAGATCCTGGCGCGCCACGGCCTGCGGCCCGATGCCGACCATCACATCGCCTGGACGCTCGGCGGACGGCCCTTCCTCACCACACCCGGTGCGCTGGTGGAGGCGGTGCGCGATGCGATCCGCGACGAAACCGGCATCGAGACCGAACTCTCCACCACCGGCGGCACCAGCGACGGCCGTTTCATCGCACAGGTCTGCCCGCAGGTGATCGAACTCGGCCCGCCCAACGCCACCATCCACAAGATCGACGAGCACGTGGTGCTGGCCGACATCGACCCCCTGACCGCGATCTACCGCCGCACGCTGCACAACCTCCATGTGCACGCGACGCAGACCGCCTGAACCCCAGCGGCGCACGCCGCCCGACCCCGTGAACCTGAATCAACTGCTGGCCCAGGCCGAAGCCCGCCTGGACGCCGCGCAACTGGCCTATGGCCACGGCACCACCAACGCCCACGACGAAGCCGCCTGGCTGGTGTTGTGGCGCCTGGGCCTGCCGCTGGACGCCGACCTCGAAGCGCTGGCCGAACGCGCCGTCACCGACGACGAGGCCCGCGCCGTGACCGAACTCATCGAGCGTCGCATCACCACGCGCGAGCCCGCCGCCTACCTCACGGGCGAGGCATGGCTGCAAGGCGTACCCTTCCATGTGGACCGCCGCACCATCGTGCCGCGCAGCTTCATCGCCGAACTCATTGCCGACGGCGGCATCGACCCCTGGCTGGGCGAGGCCACGCGCGACGTGCTCGACCTGTGCACCGGCAACGGCAGCCTGGCGGTGCTGGCCGCCATGGCCTGGCCCGACATCTGCGTGACCGGCGCCGACCTCTCGGCCGACGCGCTGGCCGTGGCGCGCATCAACGTCGACAGGCACGACCTGCAAGAGCGCATCGCGCTCGTGCAGAGCGACGGCCTGGCGGCCTGCCCCGGGCCCTGGGACCTGATCCTCTGCAACCCCCCGTACGTGAACGCCCGGAGCATGACCGCGCTGCCCGCCGAGTACCGCGCCGAGCCGGCACTGGCACTGGCTGGTGGCAAGGACGGCATGGACTTCGTGCGCGCGCTGTTGCGCGATGCCCCGCGCTGCCTGCGCCCGCAAGGCGTGCTGGTGCTGGAGATCGGCAACGAACGCGCCTTCTTCGAGGTGGCTTTCCCGCAACTGAACCCGGTGTGGTTGAGCACCAGCGCGGGCGACGACCAGGTGCTGCTGCTCACGCGCGAGATGATCACGGGAGAGGCACGATGATCACGCTGCGCGACGTGGTGCTGCGCCGGGGCGCCAAGGTGCTGCTCGACGGCGCCTCGCTCACCATCAACCCGGGCGAGAAAGTCGGCCTGGTGGGCCGCAACGGCGCCGGCAAATCGAGCCTGTTCCGCCTGCTCGACGGTGAGCTGCACGAGGACAGGGGCGACTTCAGCGTGCCCGCGCAATGGCGCATGGCGCAGGTGGCGCAGGACATGCCCGAGACCGACCAGAGCGCGACCCGCTTCGTCGTCGAAGGCGACGTGACACTGCTCGCGGCCGAACGCGAGGTGGCCGAGGCCGAGGCCAGCGACGACGGCGAGCGCATGGCCCACGCCTACATGGCCCTGCACGACGCCGGCGCGCACGACGCCACCGCGCGCGCGCAGGCCCTCATCCTCGGCCTGGGTTTCAAGCTCGACGAACTCGAACGCCCGGTCAACAGTTTCTCCGGCGGCTGGCGCATGCGGCTGCAACTGGCGCGCGCGCTCATGTGCCCGAGCGAACTGCTGCTGCTCGACGAACCCACCAACCACCTCGACCTGGACGCCCTGGTCTGGCTCGAAGCCTGGCTGCAGCGCTACCCCGGCACGCTGCTCGTCATCAGCCACGACCGCGAGTTCCTCGACACGGTGACCGACGTCACCGTGCACATCGAGCACGCGCAACTCAAGCGCTATGGCGGCAACTACAGCCGCTTCGAAGACATGCGCGCCGAGCAGATTGCGCTGCAGCAGGCTTCGTTCGCGCGCCAGCAGGACAAGATCGCCCACCTGCAGAAGTTCATCGACCGCTTCAAGGCCAAGGCCAGCAAGGCCAAGCAGGCGCAAAGCCGCGTCAAGGCGCTGGAGCGCATGGAGCGCATCGCGCCGGTGCTGGCCGACGCCGAATTCACGTTCGAGTTCAGCGAACCCGCCAACCTGCCCAACCCCATGCTGGTGCTGCAGGACGTGGATTTCGGCTACCCCGGCGAAGACGGCGGGCCGCCCGTCACCATCGTGCGCGGCGTCAACCGCTCGGTCCTCGCGGGCCAGCGCATCGGCATCCTGGGCGCCAACGGCCAGGGCAAGTCCACGGTGGTCAAGACCATCGCGCGCACGCTCGCCCCGCTGGCCGGCACGGTGACCGAAGGCAAGGGCCTGAACATCGGCTACTTCGCGCAGCAAGAGCTTGATGTGCTCAGCCCGCGCGACAACCCGCTGGAACACATGATCCGGCTGGTGAAGGACACCACCGCGCAAGGCCGGCTGAGCGGCCAGCCTACGCGCGAGCAGGATCTGCGCAGCTTCCTCGGCACCTTCAACTTCACCGGCGACCAGGTGTTCCAGGCCGTGGGCAGCATGAGCGGCGGCGAGAAAGCGCGCCTGGTGCTGTGCATGATCGTCTGGCAGCGCCCCAACCTGCTGCTGCTTGACGAGCCGACCAACCACCTCGACCTCGCCACGCGCGAGGCCTTGTCCGTGGCGCTCAACGAATTCGAAGGCACGGTGATGCTCGTGAGCCACGACCGCTCGCTGCTGCGCGCGGTGTGCGATGAGTTCTGGCTGGTCTCGCGCGGCGGCATCGCCCCGTTCGACGGCGACCTCGACGACTACCAGCGCTACCTGCTCGACATGGCCAAACAGGCCCGCGAAGCACAGCGCGAGCAAGCCCGTGCGGCCGAGGCCCCAGCCCCCGTGGCTGCACCGGCAGCACCGGCCGTGGTGGACCGCCGCGCAGAGGCCCAACGCCAGAAGGAACTCAACGAGCGATTGCGCCCGTTGAAGAAGGAACTGGCGCAGGTGGAGCAGCGCATGGCGCAACTGAGCGAGCAGCGCAGCCACATCGAAGCCGGGCTGATGACCACGCAGGACCCGGCCCGCCTGGCGCAAGCGGGGCGCGAGCTCAAGGCCATCGACCAGGAAAACAGCGATCTCGAAGCCCGCTGGCTGGAACTGACCGAGGCCATCGAGCAGCCGGCGATACCCTGACACACCGGCGCCGCCCGGGCGCGCTACAGTGGACCGCGGCGGTCGCCAGGCCGCCCTTTCCCCAACCTCACAGGAAGGCGCGAACCATGATGTCCATTCTCGGCACCCTCTTCATCGGCCTCATCGCCGGTTTCGTGGCCCGCATGCTCAAGCCCGGCAACGACAGTATGGGCTGGATCATGACCGCCGTGCTCGGCGTGGCCGGCTCCTTCGTGGCGAGCTACCTCGGCGCTGCGCTCGGCCTCTACGCCCCCGGTCAGGTCGCCGGCTTCATCGCCTCGGTGATCGGCGCGATCCTGATCCTGGTGGTGTGGGGCATGTTCAAGAAGTGACCCCAACGCGATGACCTGTGCCGGCCCGGCCCCCGGGCACGCCGGCAAGGACACACCGACAAAGAAAAAGGCCCTGGTCTTGCGACCAGGGCCTTCTTGTTGGTGGTAGGACGTGGCAGGCTCGAACTGCCGACCAACGGATTAAAAGTCCGCTGCTCTACCAACTGAGCTAACGTCCCACACTATCCACAGCTTGCTGTTTGCTTGCTGCGAAGCCTCAAATTATAGCGTGGTTTTGAGCCCCTTCTGAAGGGGATTCCACATTTTTGCGCTCGCTTCGCGCGAGTGTGTCGAGCAGCCAACCAGCAGCGCACAAACCGAAGGTGGCGGTGACGGTGACGACCGAACCATACCCGTGGCAGTTGAGCGATCCGTCGCCGCCGTCGAGCGCACAGGAGGGGTCGGGCGGGGCCACGGCTTCGCGGCTGTGCACGCAGGCCACGTGCATGGCGCCTGTGCGCGGCGCGCCGTGGTGCTTGCGTAGGCGGTAACGCAGCTGGGCCAGCAAGGGGTCGTGCGTGACGTCGGCCAGGTCGGCAATCTGCACGGCATCGGCGCGGCGTTTGCCGCCAGCGGCGCCCACGCTCACGAAAGGCACTCGCTGCTCGCGCGCCCAGGCGGCCAACGCGGTCTTGGCGCGCACCTGATCGCAGGCATCGATCACGCCGTCGGGGCGTTGGCCGCGCAGCAGCGCGGGCCAGTTCCCGCCGTCGACGAACTCGTCGATGAGGTCCAGCTCGATGCCGGGGTGAAAGCCGAGGATGCGCTCGCGCATGGCCTCGACCTTGGCCTGTCCGAGCGTGGCGTCGCTGGCGTGCACCTGGCGGTTGATGTTCGATTCGGCCACGTGGTCCAGGTCGATCAGCGTGAGACGGCGCACGCCGCTGCGCGCCAGCGCCTCCGCGGCCCAGGAGCCCACGCCCCCGATGCCCACCACCACCGCGTGCGCGTCGAACAGGCGCTGTGCACCCTCGACGCCGTAGAGCCGCCGCAGCCCGCCGAAGCGGCGCTCGAACGAGGCGGCGGCGTCAGGAAGACTCAACCCGCGCGCTCCAGCAACCACATCTGGAAGCGGAAGCCGAGCACCGCGCCCGCCATGATGCCGGCCACCGCGATGGCGCTCGTGAGGCTCAGCGTGGACAGGCCCGACAGGCCCTGGCCGACGGTGCAACCCAGCGCCGTGACGCCACCCACACCCATGCAGACCGCGCCCACCAGGTGCAGCGCCGTGTCCTGCGTGTCGCGAAAGCCCTCCCAGCGGAAGCTGCGCTCGATCAGTGCGCAGGCGAGCGAGCCGACCACCACGCCCACCACCGTGACCACACCGAAGGTGAGCACCTTGGTGGTGTCGCTGAAGAAGATCAGCCAGTCGAGCACGAAGGCCATCGGCGCGGTGAAGGTAAGCGATTCCATGCGCCCGCTGTTGCTGCCCGCAAAGACCGGCTCCAGCGTCTCGGGGTGCTCGGGCACGAAGCCCAGGTGGCCACTGACCCACCACATCGCCACGATGGTCAGACCGATGCCCAGACCGGCCAGCAGGTTGTCGAAGCCGCCGCGGAAGTCGCGCGACCACAGGGCCCAGACGATGAGGGCACCGCCGAGCACGAGCGCGCAAACCAGGCCCGCGGTCGCGGGGTTCATGCCCAGTCCGGCGGCCATCCAGGCCGGCACGGCCGCACCGGCTGCGATCTCGAAGCTGACCTGGTCCACCGTGGCATTGCGCACCACACCGACGATGCCGCGCAAGGTCATGAAAGCGGCCAGGCCCATCACCAGGAACACCACCAGCGACTTGAGGCTGCCCGCGCCGATGCGAACCAGCGTCTTGCTGCCGCAACCCGACGCCAGCACCATGCCGAAGCCGAACAGGGCACCACCGACCAGCGCCGAGAGCCAGATCACGCGGCTGCCGGTGTAGAGGGATTTGCCGGTGTCGATGAGCCCGAGCCAGCCGAGCGTGTAGAAGCCGATGGCGGCCACACCCACCGCCATGCCCCACATGCGCATGCGGGTCCAGTCGCCCATGTTGACGATGTCGCTGACCGCACCCATGGTGCAGAAGTGCGTGCGTTGGGCAATGAAGCCGAAGGCCGCAGCTACGGCAAAGGCGGCCCACAGGACCGTCTGGTTCAGCGATTGAAAGGCGGCGAGATCATCCATAGGGCCGCGATTGTAGGTGCGCCCAGGGCGCCTGCTCGCGCAGGGGTCTACCGCACGGACACCGCGGAACCGGCTTTGCCGGGCCGCCGGTATCGCCCCCTCGAGGGGGTCGCGCGCGGTGCGGCGGGGGTGTTATCGCAACCTTGCCAGGCGTTCCTTGGCCGCTGCGGCGGCCTCGCTCTGGGGGTGCTGCTTCACCAGATCATCGAGCGTCTTGCGGGCGCCTCGGGTGTCCTTCAACTCGACCTGGCTGTTGGCCAGGGCGAGCATGGCCTCGGGCGTGCGCGGGTGGTCGGGGAAATCGCGCACCAGGCGCTGGTGGCTCTCCACCGCGTCCTTGTAGGCGCGCGCGGCGTACTGTGCGTTGCCCAGCCAGTACAGCGCCACCGGCGTGTAACCGCTGGTGGGGTGGCGGCGCAGGAAGGCGGTGAAGGCCGCCGACGCAGCGGGAAACTCGGAGCGGCGCAAGGTGGCCATGGCGGCCTCGAACTCGGCTTTCTCGGCCGGTTGCGCCGTGAAGCTGCGGCCATCCAGTTCGACCTTGACCGGCTCGAACTGACGCAGCCGCTCGTCCATGCCGGCCTGCACGTCCTTCTGGGCGCGCTGCAGCTCGGCCACCTCGCGCGCGAGTTGTTCGTTCTGGCCGCGCAGGCGCGCAATCTCGCCGCGCAGTTGCTCGATCTGGTTCGCGAGCTCAAGCAGGCTGCGCTTGATGCCGGCGTCGTTCTCGGCCGCCGCCCTGGCGGCGCTCTCGGCAGCGAGGCGGTTGGTTTCGACCTGCTGGCGCAGGTCGACGATGGCCTTGCGGGCTTCGTCGTCACCGAAGATGGCGTGTGCCATCGGCGACCACGCGCCGCAGAAAGCCACCACCACGGCAGCGGCGAGCGAACGGGATGGGCGCAGCATCGTCATGGATGATTTCAGCGGTAGGTGATTTCCACGCGGCGGTTCTTCGACCAGGCCGACTCATCGAAACCGGTCATGGCGGGCTTTTCCTCGCCGAAGCTCACCGCTTCCATCTGGCTGTCCTGCACACCCAGCAGCGACAGCGCACGGCGCACGGCCTCGGCGCGCTTCTGGCCCAGCGCCAGGTTGTATTCGCGGCCACCGCGCTCGTCGGTGTGGCCTTCCAGAGCCACGCGCACGTTGCGGTTGGCATTGAGGTAACGCGCGTTGGCCTCGAGCAGCGCAGCGGACTCGGCCTTGACTTCGAAGCTGTCGTAGTCGAAGTAGATGACGCGCTGCATGGCCGCGGGTTGGGTACCGCTGGTGGCCGGCACCTGGACGCCTGCGACACCACGCTGGTCCACACCGCTGCCCTGCCCGCCTGCCGCACCGCCGCCAGCGGCGGTGCCATCGCGGTTTTCAACCGGCGGCTGGTCCAGGCGCACATTGGAGCCGCAGGCCACAAGGGCGAACGATGCGATGAGGGCGGCCAGCAGGCCGTTGAAGCGACGGAACGAGAGGTGGGACATGGTGGTGCCTGTGAAGAAGGAGGGAGGAATGGGGGCGGTCGGTTGCGGGTGAAAGCAAAAGCGGTGCAGCGAATCGATGCTGGGGATCAACGAAGGAACGGGCCCCACTCGGGCTCGCGAATGTCGCCCTGGGCGCCCGCCAGGCGCGTCTTGATGCGGCCATCGACGGTGGTCGTCATGAGCGCCTCGGCGCCCTTGTCGCGGGTGGCATAGATGATCATGCGGCCGTTGGGGGCAAAGCTCGGGCTTTCGTCGCCACTGGTCTCGGTGAGCGCGGTGACGGTGCCGGTGGACAGCTCCATCACGTGCAGGCGGAATGCCCCGTTCACGCGCGAGATGAAGGCAAGCCAGCGGCCGTCGGGGCTCAGGGCGGGCGAGATGTTGTAGTTGCCGGTGAAGGTGACGCGCTGGGCACCGCCACCCTGCGCGGGCATGCGGTAGATCTGGGGCGAGCCGCCGCGGTCACTCACGAAATAGATCTGCTGGCCATCGGCGCTGAACACCGGCTCGGTGTCGATGCTGCTGCTTTGCGACAGGCGCCGGGGCTCGCCGCCGTTGGCGTCCATGGCGTAGAGCTGGGCGTTGCCCGAGAGCGAGAGCGTGACCACCAACTGCTTGCCGTCCGGCGACCAGGCGGGCGCGCTGTTGGAGCCGCGGAAGTTGGCCAGCAGGCGGCGCCGCCCGGAGGCCACCTCGTGCGCGTAGATCACGGGCTTGCGCGACTCGAACGACACGTAGGCCAGTTGACCGCCGCCGGGTGCCCAGCTTGGCGAGATGATGGGCTCGGGGCTGGTGAGCGCAGCGCGCGCGTTCTCGCCATCGGCGTCGGCCACCCACAGGTTGTGGCGGTTGCCGGCCTTGGTGACATAGGCAATGCGGGTGGAGAACACGCCCTTCTCGCCGGTGAGCTTCTCGTAGATGTGGTCGGCGACGCGGTGGGCGGCCAGGCGCAGGTCGGTGGCCGCCACCGGGTAGCTCAGGCCGCCGAGATCGGCCGTGCGCACCACGTCCCAGAGGCGGAAGCGCACATCGAAGCGGCCGTCCGCCAGGCGCGTGACGCTGCCCGTGAGCAGGGAGTCGGCGCCGCGTTCGCGCCAGGGCGCGAGGTCGGGGCGCGAGGTTTCGTCCAGTGCGCCCGGCAACGGGGGCACGAAGACGAACTGACCCGAGCGCTCAAGATCGGCGCGCACGATGGCCGCGATGTTCTCGCTCGCGGCGTCGTTGCCGCGGAAGTTGACGGCCGAAAACGGAAAGCGCGTGAGGCCCACGCCGGCCACTTCGACGCGAAACTGCGCCAGGGCGGGCGAGGCCGCCAGCCCCAGGAAGGGCAAGGCAGACACCAGCCCGAGGGCATGCCGGCGCGGCATCCCTGACTGGGGATGGAGACGGGTCGGTTCGATCATGGTGATGGGAAGTTCGGGCATTGCGGGGCGCGGCGCCCGGTGTCCTGCGGAAGGACCGGTCGATAATACCGGACCCTCGTCAGGCACCCGTGACAAGATGTGAGCCCCGCGGCGCTCTGGATCGCACGACGCCGCGATGGTTCCCGCCCCTGGCGCCCGACAGCAACCCGACAGCCCTTGAGCCCCGACGCGTCCTCCAACGTCCCCTTGTCCGGCAACGTGCTGCAGCGCGTGCGGCGCCTTTGGCCGTACTTTCGCGATGCACGCACCGGCATCGTGTTCGCCGGGCTGGCCACGGTGGTGGGCGCGCTCACCGAGCCCATGATCCCGGCGTTGCTCAAGACTTTGCTGGACGAAGGCTTCAACGACGGGCGCATTCCGCTGTGGATGGTGCCGCTGGCCTTCATGGGCTTGTTCGGCCTGCGAGGCATGGCCTCGTTCGTGGCGCAGTACGCGCTCTCGTACACCGCCAACACGGGCATGCTCAACCTGCGCCGGGCCATGTTCGCCAAGCTCAACGCGGCGCAGCTCTCGCTGTTCAGCCGGCAAAGCGCCAGCAAGCTCTCCAACACCCTGGTCTACGAGGTGCAGACCGGCTCGCAGATGCTGGTGTCCTCGCTGATCACGCTGGCACGCGACAGCCTCACGCTGGTGGCCCTCCTGGGCTACCTGCTCTACCTGAACTGGAAGCTCACGCTGATCGTGATCGCCGTCTTTCCCGGGCTGGCCTGGATCATGCGCGTGCTCTCCAAGCGGCTGTACCGCCTCACCCGCGCCAGCCAGCAGGCCACCGATGAACTGGCCTACGTGGTGGAAGAGAATGCGCTGGCCCACCGCGTGGTGCGCCTGCACGGCGCGCAGCAACGCCAGGCCGAGCGCTTCGACGTGCTCAGCGTCGCGCTGCGCCGCCTGGCCCTCAAGAGCACGGTGGCCATGGCCGCCATGACACCCTTCACCCAGTTGCTGGCCTCGGCCGCGCTATCGGCGGTGGTGGCGGTGGCGCTGTGGCAAAGCAGCACCTCGGGCGTCACGGTGGGCAACTTCGTGGCCTTTGTCACCGCCATGCTCATGCTGATCGCGCCGATCCGCCACCTGGCCGAAATCGCCTCGCCCATCACGCGCGGCCTCGCGGCACTGGAGCGCGGGCTGGAGCTGATCGAGCAGACCGATGAGCAATCCGGTGGCACGCACCAGGCCACGCGAGCGCAGGGCGCCATTGCGCTGCAGGGCGTGTGGGTGCGCTACGCACCGAAAGACGACACCCCGCCCGACGGCGAGAGCGGCATTGCGCTGCGCGGCATCGACCTCACGATCCGGCCCGGCGAGGTGGTGGCCTTCGTGGGCCCTTCGGGTTCGGGCAAGACCACGCTGGTGAACCTGCTGCCACGCTTCGTGGAGGTCGAACGCGGCACGGTCACGCTCGACGGCGTGCCCCTGCCCGACTGGGACCTGGGCAGCCTGCGGCGCCAGTTCGCCATGGTCAGCCAGGACGTCGTGATGCTCAACGACACGCTGGCGGCCAACGTCGCGCTGGGCGCCAGCGATGAACAGATCGACGACGCCCGCGCGCGCGCCGCGCTCGAATCGGCCAATCTGGGCGACCTGCTTGCCAAGCTGCCGCAAGGCATGCACACCAACGTGGGCCACAACGCCACCGAACTCTCGGGCGGCCAGCGCCAACGCCTGGCGATTGCGCGCGCCATCTACAAGGACGCGCCCATCCTCATCCTGGACGAAGCCACCTCGGCGCTGGACAACGAGTCCGAGCGCCTGGTGCAGGAGGCGCTGGCGCGCCTCATGAAGGGCCGCACCACCCTCGTCATTGCGCACCGGCTCTCGACCATCGAACACGCCGACCGCGTGGTGGTGCTGGCCGATGGCCGCATCGTCGAGCAAGGCTCGCACACCGCCCTGCTGGCCGCCGACGGCCTGTACGCACGCCTGCACGCCCAGGGCCTGAGCACCGCAGGCTGACACCTGGGCGACGGCCCGGCGTGGCTTTCCCGGTTGAGCGCGGGCCGACCCGGGTGTACAACGCCGGGATTGCCCCAACAGGAGCCCCCGCGATGAAGCCCCTGACCGATCAGCTCAGCCAGTACGCGGCATACCACCGCGACCGGCGCAACATCCTCACGCACTTCGTCGGCATCCCCATGATCGTGATGGCCGTGGCCGTGCTGCTGGCACGGCCGGTGTTCGCGCAGTGGGGTGGCGTGGCGCTCTCGCCCGCCACGCTCGTGACGCTGGCCTCGGTGCTCTACTACCTGCGCCTGGACGCGCGCCTGGGCGTGGTGATGGCCGCGCTGATGGCGCTGTGCCTGTGGTTCGCGCAGGCCATGGCGGCACAGACCACCGCCACCTGGCTGGTGGTCGGCATCGGCCTGTTCGTGGTGGGTTGGGTGATCCAGTTCATCGGCCACTACTACGAGGGCCGCAAACCCGCGTTCGTGGACGACATCACCGGCCTGATCATCGGCCCGCTGTTCGTGGTGGCCGAGGCCGGCTTCCTGCTCGGCCTGCGCCGCGAACTGCAGCACGACATCGAAGCGCGCGTGGGGCCGGTGCGTGAAGGGTCGACCGCCCGGGCTGCCTGAGGCCGCTGCCGGTCAGGGATGCCGCGGAACCGGCTTTGCCGGACCGTCGGCATCGCCCCTTGAGGGGGTCGTGCGCAGCACGGCGGGGGTGTTCACAACAACACGATGTCGTACTGCTCCTGCGTCATCGAGCTCTCGGCCTGCAACGAGATGGGCTTGCCGATGAATTCGGACAGCCCCGCCAGGTGAGCGCGCTCCTCGTCGAGGAACAGCTCCACCACCTTGGGTGAGGCCACCACGCGGAACTCGCGCGGGTTGAAGGCGCGCGCCTCGCGCAGGATCTCGCGCAGGATGTCGTAGCACACGCTGCGCGCGGTCTTCACCGCGCCCTTGCCGCCACAGGCCTCGCAGGGCTCGCTCAGCATGTGCGCCAGCGATTCGCGCGTGCGCTTGCGCGTCATCTCCACCAGCCCGAGCTGCGAGAACGTGCCGATCATGGTCTTCACGCGGTCGCGCCCGAGCTGCTTTCGGAACTCGCCCAGCACCGCTTCCCGATGGTCCTCGCGCGCCATGTCGATGAAGTCGACGATGACGATGCCACCCAGGTTGCGCAGGCGCAGCTGGCGCGCAATGGCCTGCGCGGCCTCCAGGTTGGTGCGGAACACCGTGTCGTCGAAGTTGCGCGCGCCCACGAAGCCGCCGGTGTTCACGTCCACCGTGGTCAACGCCTCGGTCTGGTCGATCACCAGGTAGCCACCGGACTTCAGGTCCACGCGGCGGCCGAGCGCGCGCGCGATTTCCTCGTCCACATTGAAGAGATCGAAGATCGGGCGTTCGCCGCTGTAGTGCTGCAGCTTGGCCACGGTGTCGGGCATGAACTCGGTGGCAAAACCCTGCAGCAGCGCGTGTTGCTCGCGCGAATCGATGCGGATGGACTGCGTCTCGGCGCTTGTGAGGTCGCGCAGCACGCGCTGAATGAGGTTGAGGTCCTCGTGCAGCAGGGTTGCGCTGGGCTGGCTCAGGGCGGCCAGTTTGATGCGCAGCCAGGTCTTGCGAAGGTAGGCCACGTCGTCGGCCAGTTCTTCGTCGCTCGCGTCCTCGGCGTTGGTGCGCAGGATGAAGCCGCCCGCGGGCGAGCCGTCGGTGGTGGCGGTGAGCTGCTGCAAGCGCGCACGCAGTGCCTCGCGTTGCGCCAGCGGGATCTTCTGCGACACACCGATGTGGCTGTCCTGCGGCAGAAACACCAGCAGCCGCCCCGCAATGCTGATCTGCGCCGTGAGCCGTGCGCCCTTGGTGCCGATCGGGTCCTTGAGCACCTGCACCATCAGCGCCTGGCCTTCGAAGATCTGCTTCTCGATCGGCAGCACCGGGTCGGGTGCCAGCACCTGCGGCGCGCCCTCCGTGGCGGGAGCGCGCGGCGCGGCGTGTTTGGCCTGGATGTTGGGCATCAGGTCGGCCACATGCAGGAAGGCCGCGCGGTCCAGGCCGATGTCAAGAAAGGCCGACTGCATACCCGGCAGCACGCGCGAGACCTTGCCGAGGTAGATGTTGCCAACCAGCCCGCGCTCGAGGGTGCGTTCGATGTGCACCTCTTGTACCGCGCCCTGCTCCACCACGGCCACGCGCGTCTCCTGCGGAGACCAGTTGATCAGGATGTCCTGGTTCATGGGGTGCTCGATGGATTCGGCGTCAAAGGATGGGCAGGCCCGCGGCGCGCAGCAGTTGCGCTGTCTCGAACGCGGGCAGGCCGATGATGCCTGTGTGGCTGCCGTGGATGCGACGCACCCACAACCCCGCGTGGCCCTGGATGGCATAGGCCCCGGCCTTGCCCATGGGCTCGCCGCCCGCCACGTAGCGGCGGATCTGCGTCGGCGTGAGGGTGTCGAAAGTGACGGTGGAGGCCGACAGCGCAGCCCAGCGCCGCCCGCCCTTGCCCACCGCCACCGCGGTGAGCACGCGGTGCGCGCGGCCCGACAGATCGGCCAGCATGCGCCGCGCTTCGGCAGCGTCGGCCGGTTTGCCCAGGATGCGCCGGCCCAGCGCCACGGTGGTGTCAGCACACAGCACGGGCGCGGCCGGCAGGCCACGGCGCTTGAGTCGCTGCATGGCCGCGTCCAGTTTGAGCGCCGTGACCCGCTGCACGTAGGCCGCTGGCGCCTCGTTGGGCCTCACCGCTTCCAGCGCTTCGGCGTCCTCGTCGGCATCGGGCAGCAGCAGTTCATGCTGCACGCCCCACTGGGTCAGCAGCTCGCGCCGGCGCGGGCTTTGCGAAGCGAGGTACACGAAGGCATCGCCGCCGGGCCGCCTCAAGGCGACACGCGCCCCCTCGGGAGGCAGCGACCCGCGCAGCGGCGGAGCGTGGGGGCTTGGTTTCATTCGCGGTGGTAGGGATGGTTGGCGTTGATCGACCACGCGCGGTAGAGCTGCTCGATCAGCAGCACGCGCACCATGGCGTGCGGCAGCGTGAGGTCGGACAGGCGAACGCGCTGATGCGCGGCCTCGCGAAACGCAGGGTCGAGCCCGTCGGGCCCGCCGATGATGAGTGCGACGTCGTCACCGCCCTGCTGCCACTGGCGCAGTTGCTGCGCCAGTGCCTGCGTGGTGAGCGCGGTGCCGCGCTCGTCGAGTGCGACGATGCGCGCACCGCGCGGGATGGCGGCCTCGATGCGCTGGCGTTCCGCGGCCCAGAGCGTCTCGACGGTCTTGGACCCGCGCGGCTCGGTCTTGACCGCCTTGAGCTCGACGCGCAGCTCGGGTGGGAAGCGTTTGGCGTAATCGTCGTAGGCGGTCTGTGCCCAGTCGGGCACCTTCTGCCCGACCGCGACGATCACGAGTTTCATGCCTTCTTCTTGGCAGCCGGCTTGCTGGTGGGTCTGGCCGCCTTGCGCGCGGCAGGCGCTGCGGCGTTGGGAGAGGCCTTCTTCTTCGTGGCGGGCGCGTTCACCACCACCTTGGGCAGTGCGGCGCGCGGCTTGGCGGTCTTGCCGGCAGCTTGGGCGCTGCGCGACGTCTTGGCTGCGGGCCTGGCTGCGGGCTTGGCCGCGCTGCCGGGCGCTGCACGCTTGCCCGCCGGCGCTGCGCGGCCAGCGCTGCGGGGTGCGGCCTTGGGGGCCGCCGCGGCAGCCTTCTTCGCCGGCGCCTTCTTCGCAGGGGCCTTGGCAGGAGCTGCATCGTCGGCGGCGGCCTTGGCGCGCGCCTTGGCGGCGCCGGCGGCGGGCTTGGCCGCGGTCTTCAGACGCACCGGCTTGGCGCCCCAGATCTCTTCAAGGCGGTAGTACTGGCGGATCACCGGCTGCATGACGTGGGCCACAGCCTGGCCGCAGTCCACGATGATCCATTCGCCGTTGTCCTCGCCCTCGATGCGCGGCTTGTCGAAGCCGGCTTCGCGCACGGCGTCGCGCACGCTGGCGGCGAGCGCCTTGGTCTGGCGGTTGGAGGTGCCGCTGGCGATGATCACGCGCTCGAACAGCGGCGAGAGCTCCTCGGTGTTGAAGACCACGATGTCCTGGCCTTTGACATCCTCCAGGCCCTCCACGATGGCCTTCTGCAGTTTCTGGATGTCTTTTTTGGCGGCGGATTCAGGGGTCATGTAGCGTTCTGGTAGAGGTGGTGCTGCGAAATATAGCTTGCGACCGCACCCGGGACCAGCACGTCCAGGGGCGGTCCGTCGGCGGCGCCGCCGGCCAGGCGGGCGCGCACCGCGGTGGCGCTGAGGTGTTGCAGCGGCATGTCCAGCCGCACGAACGGGATGTCGACGCCCGACAGATCGGTCTCGGGCGCCTCGCCGAGCAAGGCCTGCGCGCCGATGCTGGTGGGGCGGTTGGCCACCGCCAGCGTGGCCAGCGCGAGCACCTCCGGCCAGCGCACCCAGGTCTTGAAGGCGAGCAGTTGGTCGGCACCGAGCACCAGGAACAGCTCGGCACCAGGGTATTCGGCGCGCAGCTCACCCAGGGTATCGGCGGTGTAGCTGGGGCCGGGGCGTTCGGTCTCGCGCACGTCGATGTGCACGCGCGGCAGGTCGCCGAAGGCGCGTTCGCACATGGCAATGCGGTGCCGCGCGGGCAACAGCGCGCGCGACTTGTGCCAGGCGTGGCCGGTGGGCAGCACGTGCAGGCGGTCCAGTTGCAGTTGGTCGATCGCGGCTTCGGCCAATGCGCGGTGTGCGCCGTGCGGTGGGTCGAAGGCGCCGCCGAACATGCCGACGCGGCGGATCGCGGCGGGCCCGCCGGCCATCAAACCCAGTCCTTGCGCACCAGGAACTCGCGGTACAGCCGGTCTTCCGGCGTGCCCTTCTTGGTCTTGCGGTTGTAGGCCCAGCTGACCAGCGGCGGCATGGACAGCAGGATCGATTCGCTGCGCCCGCCCGATTGCAGGCCGAAGTGGGTGCCACGGTCCCACACCAGGTTGAACTCGACGTAGCGCCCGCGCCGGTAGAGCTGGAAGCTGCGCTCGCGTTCGCCATAGGCGGTGTTCTTGCGCCGGTCCACGATCGGCAGGTAGGCATCGAGGAAGGCGTCGCCCACCGAGCTCATCATGGCGAAGCTGCCGTCGAAGCCAAGTTCGGCGAAGTCGTCGAAAAACACGCCGCCGATGCCGCGCTGCTCGTCGCGGTGCTTGAGGTAGAAGTACTCGTCGCACCAGGTCTTGAAGCGCGGGTACTTGTCGACGCCGAAGGGGTCGAGTGCGCCCTTGCAGGTGCGGTGAAAGTGCACCGCGTCGTCCTCGAAGCCGTAGTAAGGCGTGAGGTCCATGCCGCCGCCGAACCAGCACACGGGCTCGCCGCCCTTGGGGGTGGCCGCGATCATGCGCACGTTCATGTGCACCGTGGGCACATACGGATTGCGGGGGTGGAACACCAGCGAGACGCCCATGGCTTCGAAGGGCGCTCCGGCCAGCTCGGGCCGGTGCTGCGTGGCCGAGGGCGGCAGTTGCGGCCCGCTCACGTGCGAGAAGCCGCAGCCGGCCCGCTCGAAGACCGCGCCGTCCTCCAGGATCTGGGTGATGCCTTCGCCCTGCAGCTTCTCGCCCGGGGGCTTGGTCCAGCGGTCGACCACGAAGCGGCCACCATCGACCATGGCCACGGTGGAGGTGATTCGCTCCTGCAGGTCGATCAGGTATTCGCGGACGGTGACGATGGGTTGGTCGGGCATGTTCACACCGTATCGGCTGTCAGGGGCTTGGGCAAGGGCTGCACAGGGCTGGCTTTCCCGGGTTGAAACCCCTGCGCACCGGCAAAACCCTGGCCGATGAGGGCGTAGTCCGCGGTGGTGTCGCCGCCCAGGAGCAGGAAATCGTGCACCCGCACCTGGCGCTGGCCGTAGTCGAGCACCACCAGCGCCAGCGGCACGCCGGCGCCCAGGGCCACCTGGTAGAAGCCGCTGCGCCAGCCTTCGGTGCGCCGGCGCGTGCCTTCGGGCGAGAGCGCCAGCCAGAGCAGTTCGTCGCGCGCCACGGCTTCGCGCATGGTGTGCACCATGGCGCCCACGGCACCGCGCGGGGAATGCCGCTCGATCGGCATGCCGCCCAGCCAGCGCAGCCAGCGCCCGAACAGCGGCACGTCGAACAGCGTGTCCTTGCCCCAGAAGCGCACCGGGATGCCGATGCTCCACTTGGCCAGCACGCCGACCACGAAATCCCAGTTGCTGGTGTGCGGGTAGACGATGGCCACGCCCTGGCGGGCGGGAAAGCCGTTCTCGATGACACGCCAGCCCGCCAGCGCCAGCAGGGCGCGCGCCAGGCGCGAACCACGAAAGCGCACCGGATGCGGTGGCGCCAGGAGCGCGGGCGTGCTCAAAGCGCGCGAAAACCGATGTCGCGACGGCACTGCATGCCGTCGAAATGCACCGCGTCGACCACGGCATAGGCACGTTGCCGCGCCAGCGCCACGGTATCGGCGAGCGCCGTCAAGAACAGCACGCGCCCGCCCGAGGCGCGCACGGTGTCGCCTTCCAGCGCGGTACCGGCGTGGAACACCATGCGGTCGGCCTCGTCGGCCGGCAGGCCGGTGATGGCGTCGCCCTTGCGCGGGTCCATGGGGTAGCCGGCCGCGGCCATCACCACGCCCAGCGCCACGCGTGGGTCCCAGTCAAGCTGCACGCGGTCGAGCTCGCCACGGGTGGCGGCCAGCAATACCTGCGCGAGATTGCTGCGCAGCCGCATCATGATGGGCTGGGTTTCCGGGTCGCCCATGCGGCAGTTGAACTCGAGCGTCTTGACCGCGCCATCGGGCGTGATCATGAGGCCCGCGTACAGGAAGCCGGTGTAGGGAATGCCGTCTGCCTTCATGCCGCGCAGCGTGGGCAGGATGACTTCGTCCATGGCACGCTGGTGCACCGCGGGCGTGACCACCGGCGCGGGCGAGTACGCGCCCATGCCGCCGGTGTTGGGGCCCTGGTCGGCGTCCTTCAGGCGCTTGTGGTCCTGGCTGGTCGCCAGCGGCAACGCATGTTCGCCGTCGCACAGCACGATGAAGCTGGCTTCCTCGCCTTGCAGGAATTCTTCGATGACGACGCGCGCGCCGCCTTCGTTGTGGGCCACACCCAGCTTGTTGTCCAGCAGCATGAAGTCGATCGCCTCGTGCGCCTCGGCCAGCGTCGTGGCGACCACCACACCTTTGCCCGCGGCCAGGCCATCGGCCTTGACCACGATCGGCGCGCCTTTGGCATCCACGTAGGCGTGGGCCTTGCCCGCGTCGGTGAAGGCCTGGTACGCCGCCGTGGGAATGCCGTGGCGCTGCATGAAGGCCTTGCTGAAGGCCTTGGAGCTCTCCAGCTGCGCGGCCTTTTGCGTGGGGCCGAAGATGGCGAGACCGTGGGTGCGGAACTCGTCAACCACGCCAGAAGCCAGCGGCGCCTCGGGCCCCACCACGGTGAGGTCGATGCCGTTGGCCTGCACCCATTCGCGCAGCTTGACCTTGTCGGTGATGGGCAGGTTGGTGAGCTGCGGATCGCGCGCCGTGCCCGCGTTGCCCGGTGCCACGAAGACGGCGCTCACGCCCTCGGATTGCTTCAGGCGCCAGGCGAGCGCGTGCTCGCGGCCGCCGCCGCCGATGACAAGAATCTTCATTCGGAGATTTCAGCGTTGTGGAAGACGTTCTGCACGTCGTCCAGGTCTTCGAGGATGTCGAGCAGCTTTTGCATGCGCGCGGCGTCTTCGCCGCTGAGCGCGATGGTGTTCTCGGCCCGCATCGTCACCTCGGCGATCTCGGGCTTGAGGCCCTTGGCTTCGAGGGCGTTCTTCACCGCCTCGAAGTCGCCGGGCGCGGTGAGCACCTCGATGGCGCCATCGTCGTCGGTGATGACGTCCTCGGCGCCGGCTTCCAGTGCCACTTCCATCACCGCGTCTTCCGAGGTGCCGGGCGCGAAGACGAGCTGGCCGCAGTGCTTGAACTGGAACGCCACCGAACCTTCGGTGCCCAGGTTGCCGCCGTACTTGCTGAACGCGTGGCGTACCTCGGCCACGGTGCGCACGCGGTTGTCGGTCATGGTGTCCAGGATCACCGCGGCGCCGCCGATGCCGTAGCCCTCGTAACGGATTTCCTCCAGCGCCAGGCCTTCGAGCGTGCCGGAGGCCTTGTCCACGTTGTACTTGATGCGGTCGGCCGGCATGTTGGCCGCCTTGGCCTTCTCGATCGCCAGCCGCAGGCGCGGGTTCATGGCGGGGTCACCGCCGCCGCTGCGCGCGGCCACCGTGATCTCGCGGATCACGCGGGTCCAGATCTTGCCCCGCTTCTCGTCCTGGCGGCCCTTGCGGTGCTGGATATTGGCCCATTTGCTGTGTCCGGCCATGGATGCGTCCTTGTGGTGCCTGTCGGCTTTGATCTAATGAGCCCGCGATTTTACGATTGCGCACCATCCGCCCCACCCCGAGGACACCGCACCATGGCCGAGCCCCTGCTGATTGCCAAGAACGCCCAGACCACCTGCCAGTTGCTGCCCGGCCTGGCCAACCGCCACGGCCTCATCACCGGCGCCACCGGCACCGGCAAGACGGTCACGCTGCAGGCCATCGCGGAGGGCTTTTCGCGCATCGGCGTGCCGGTGTTCATGGCCGATGTGAAAGGCGACCTCGCCGGCATCAGCCAGACCGGCAGGATCGGCGAGAAGATGGCCGGCATCCTGAAGGACCGCGGCATCGAAGTGCCGCAACCCACCGAATGCCCCACGGCAATGTGGGACGTGTTCGGTGAGCAGGGCCACCCGGTGCGCGCCACCGTCAGCGACATGGGCCCGCTGCTGCTGGCGCGCATGCTCAACCTCAACGACACGCAGACCGGCGTGCTCAACCTGATCTTCAAGATCGCCGACGACAACGGCCTGCTGCTGCTCGACATGAAGGACCTGCGGGCCATGCTGCAGCACGTGGGCGACAACGCCAAGCAGTTCACCACCGAGTACGGCAACATCAGCGCGGCCTCCATCGGCGCCATCCAGCGCGGGCTGATGCAGGTGGAAGAGCAAGGCGGCGACCGGTTCTTTGGCGAGCCGATGCTCGACATCGCCGACTTCATGCAGACGGTCGATGGCAAGGGCGTGATCAACATCCTCACGGCCGACAAGCTGCTCAACGCACCGCGCCTGTACGCCACCTTCCTGCTGTGGATGCTCTCGGAGCTGTTCGAGACGCTGCCCGAGATCGGCGACCCGGACAAGCCCAAGCTGGTGTTCTTCTTCGACGAGGCCCACCTGCTGTTCAACGAGGCGCCCAAGGTGCTGATCGAGCGCATCGAACTCGTGGTGCGCCTGGTGCGCTCCAAGGGCGTGGGCGTGTACTTCGTGACGCAGAACCCGCTGGACATTCCCGACAGCGTGCTGGGTCAGCTCGGCAACCGCGTGCAGCACGCGCTGCGCGCCTTCACGCCGCGCGACCAGAAGGCCGTCAAGTCCACCGCGCAGACCATGCGCCCCAAGGCCGGTCTCGACATCGAGGCCGCCATCACCGAGCTCGCGGTGGGCGAGGCGCTGGTGAGCTTCCTCGACGCCAAGGGCCGCCCGTGCGAAACCGAGCGCGCCTACGTGATTCCGCCCGGCAGCCAGATCGGCCCCATCACGCCCGAGCAGCGCCAGGCGCTCATCAAGGGCTCGCTGGTGGCGGGCACCTACGAGAAAACGCTCGATCGCGAAAGCGCCTACGAGGTCTTCCGCGCCCATGCCGGCGCGCGCGTGGAAGCCGCTGCCGAGCAGTCGGCGGAGAAACCCGCCGCGAAGGCACCCCGCATCCCCGGTGCAGCCAAGGACGCGCCGGCCGAGGAGAAGAGCGCCATCAACGAGGTGCTGTTCGGGCGCACCGGCCCGCGCGGCGGCCAGTACGACGGCCTGGTGCAGACCATGGCCAAGACAGCCGCGCGCACCGTCGCCAGCGGCATCGGCCGCCAGATCCTTCGCGGCGTGCTCGGCGGGCTGCTGGGCGGCAAGCGCTAGGGTGCCCCTGTCGGGGGTCTTTGACGTAGCGCAAGCGCCCAGACGCTCATGGCGACCATCATGGCCCAATGAGCATTCGCAACCTTGACCGTCTGTTCCAACCGCGCTCCCTGGCCGTGATCGGCGTCTCGCGCCGCCCCGACAGCGTGGGCACGCTGGTGTGGCGCAACCTGCGCGAGGCGGGCTTCGCGGGCCCGATGTGGGCCGTCAACCACCGCCCGTTCCCGCTTGACGGCGACACGGTGTACGCCAATGTTGACGCACTGCCCGCTGCACCCGACCTCGCCGTTATCTGCACGCCCGCAGCCACCGTGCCGGATCTGGTGGCCCAGCTCGGTCGCAAGGGCACACGCGCGGCCATCGTGCTCACCGCCGGCCTGCGCGAGGGCCGGCTGGACGATGGCCGCAGCCTGGAGCAGGCCATGCTGGACGCCGCGCGTCCGCACCTGCTGCGCGTCCTCGGGCCCAACTGCATCGGTGCGCTGGTGCCGGGCTGCGGGCTCAATGCCAGCTTTGCCCCAGGCCAGGCGCTGGCCGGCGAGCTGGCCTTCGTCACGCAATCGGGCGCGCTGGCCACGGCCATGCTCGACTGGGCCCACCCGCGCGGCATCGGCTTCTCGCACTTCATCTCGCTCGGCGACAGCGCCGATGTCGACTTCGGCGACCTGCTGGACTACCTCGGCAGCGATTCGCGCACGCGCGCCATCCTGCTCTATATCGAATCGGTCAAGCACGCGCGCAAGTTCATGTCGGCCGCACGCGCCGCGGCGCGCAACAAGCCGGTGGTGCTCGTGAAATCGGGCCGACGCCCCGATGGCGCGCGCGCCGCGGCCTCGCACACAGGTGCGCTGGCCGGCTCCGACCCGGTGTTCGACGCCGCCGTGCGCCGTGCCGGCATGTTGCGCGTGGACACACTGGAAGACCTGTTCGACGCTGCGCAAACGCTGGCGCGCGTGCCAAGTTGGCGCGGCCCGCGCCTGGCCGTGCTCACCAACGGCGGTGGCGCTGGCGTGCTGGCGGCCGACACGCTGGGCGGTGGCGAGCTCGCCACCCTCTCGCCCGCCACGCTCGCGCAGCTCGACGCCTGCCTGCCGGCCAACTGGTCGCGCGGTAACCCGGTGGACATCATCGGCGACGCCCCGCCGCAGCGCTACACCGACGCGCTGCGGGTGCTGCTGAGCGCCAGCGAGGTCGATGGCGTGCTCTTCATGCACGCACCCACCGCCATCGCCACGCCCGGCGACATTGCGCAAGCCTGCCTGCCGTTGCTGCGCGACGCTGGCAAACCGCTGCTGGCCTGCTGGCTGGGCGGGGAACGGGTGGCGGCCGCCCGCGCGCTGTTCGACGCGAACGACATCGCCTGCTACGACACGCCGGAGCGCGCCACCGCCGCCTGGCAGCAGTTGCGCGACTTCCACGCGGCGCAGGCCGCGCTGCTGCAGTTGCCCGAGTCCCGCCCCGAACTTCACTCTCCCGATCGGGAAGGCGCACGCGCACTGGTGCAGGCCGCGCTGAGCGCGGGAAGCGAATGGCTCGACGAGCTCGACGCCAAGCGGCTGCTGGCCGCCTACGGCATCCCTTGCGTGGCCACCGAGCGCGTGCCGGACATGGCGGCCGCACTTGCCGCTGCCGAGCGCATCGGCTATCCGGTCGCGCTCAAGATCGTCTCGCCGGAGGTGCTGCACAAGTCCGACGTTGGCGGCGTGGCGCTGGGGCTGACAGATGCCACCGCACTGCGCGCCGCCGCACAGCGCATGCACGAGCGCGTGCTGCAGGCCGTGCCGCACGCGCGCCTCCTTGGTTTCACCGTTCAGGCCATGGCCGTGCGCCCGCAGGCGGTGGAAACCATCGTCGGCATCGCCAGCGACCTGGTGTTCGGCCCGGTGCTGCTGTTTGGCGAAGGCGGCACCGCGGTGGAGGTGCGCGCCGACCGCGCGATCGCGCTGCCGCCGCTCAACGCCGTGCTGGCACGCGATCTGATTTCACGCACGCAGGTGGCCGGCCTGCTGCGCGGCTACCGCTCGCGCCCCGCCGCCAACCTGGACGCCATCGTCGACGTGCTGCTGCGCCTGAGCCAGCTCGCAAGCGACCTCGCGCCCGTGGCAGAGCTCGACATCAACCCGCTGCTGGTGGACGCGCAAGGCGCAATCGCACTCGATGCCCGGGTGCGCGTGCGTGCGGCGCCCGCCACGCGCGAAGGATCACACTTGGCGCTTCGGCCCTACCCCTCGGCCCTGGAGCGCACGATCGCCATCGGTGGGCAGACGCTGCAGGTGCGCCCGATCCGCCCCGAAGACGGTGAACGCCTGGCGCGCTTCTATGAAGGCTGCTCCCCGGAGGAATTGCGGCTGCGTTTCTTCTTCACGCGCCGCGAAGTTCCGCACAGCGAACTGGCGCGCTACTGCCAGATCGACTACGAACGCGAGATGGCCTTCGTGGCGCTGGACGGTGACACGTTGTGCGGCGAGGCGCGTGCGGCCTGCGACCCCGACAACCACACGGCCGAGTTCGCCGTGCAGGTGGCGCATTCCTGGCAGCGCCGCGGGCTCGGGCGGGCGTTGCTCGACACGCTGATCGAGCATTTGCGCGAGCGCGGCACGCGCGAGCTCGTAGGCTGGTGCCTGGAGAACAACCACGGGATGGTGAACCTGGCGCGCGCGGCAGGCTTCGGCATGCAAGGCGGAGCCGATCACACGCTGGAGCTGCGCCTGCCCTTGACGGCCAGCGGCGAATAAACGAACGGGCCACCGGCGGCGCCATTGCTGGCCGCGCCGCACGCGCCGAGCCAGGGCGGGCCAGGAAAAAAGCCCCGCATTCGCGGGGCTTTGCGTGCAGGTGGCCCGGGGCGGCTTGCCCCAGTCCCCTCTTCCGGGGCTTCAGACCTCGGTGGCTTCCTCCGGCTTGGCCTTGCCCTCTTTCTTGGGCAGCGGCTGGATGTCGAGCTCGACGTCGTAGGTCTCCTTGCCGTCTTCGCCGACCTTGGTGGCCAGGTCGACCGTCAGGCGACCGCCCTCGGTGAGGCGACCGAACAGCAGCTCGTCGGCCAGCGCGCGGCGGATCGTGTCCTGGATCAGGCGCTGCATCGGGCGCGCGCCCATCAGCGGATCGAAGCCCTTCTTGGCCAGGTGCTTGCGCAGCGTGTCGGTGAAGGTGACCTCCACCTTCTTCTCGGCCAGCTGGGTTTCGAGCTGCAGCAGGAACTTGTCGACCACGCGCAGGATGATCTGCTCGTCCAGCGCCTTGAAGCTCACGATCGCGTCGAGGCGGTTGCGGAACTCGGGCGTGAACAGGCGCTTGATGTCGGCCATCTCGTCGCCCGACTCGCGGGCGTTGGTGAAGCCGATGCTGGCCTTGTTCATGGTCTCGGCGCCCGCGTTCGTGGTCATGATGATGATCACGTTGCGGAAGTCGGCCTTGCGCCCGTTGTTGTCGGTCAGCGTGCCGTGGTCCATCACCTGCAGCAGCACGTTGAAAATGTCCGGGTGCGCCTTCTCGATCTCGTCGAGCAGCAGCACGCAATGCGGCTTCTTGGTGATGGCCTCGGTCAGCAGGCCACCCTGGTCAAAGCCCACATAGCCCGGAGGCGCGCCGATCAGGCGGCTCACGGCATGGCGCTCCATGTACTCGGACATGTCGAAGCGGATCAGCTCGATGCCCATGATGTAGGCCAGCTGCTTGGCCGCTTCGGTCTTGCCGACGCCGGTGGGGCCGCTGAACAGGAAGGCACCGATGGGCTTGTCGGCCCGGCCCAGCCCGGAGCGCGCCATCTTCACGCTGGCCGACAGCACCTCCAGCGCCTTGTCCTGGCCGAACACCACGCTCTTCAAGTCGCGTTCCAGCGTGGCGAGCTTGCCGCGATCATCGTTGGAGACGTTGGCGGGCGGAATGCGCGCGATCTTGGCAACGATTTCCTCGACCTCGGACTTGGAAATGGTCTTCTTGCGCTTGGACGCCGGCAGGATGCGTTGCGCCGCGCCGGCCTCGTCAATCACGTCGATGGCCTTGTCGGGCAGGTGGCGGTCGTTGATGTACTTGGCCGAGAGTTCGGCCGCGGCCTGCAGCGCCGCCACCGCGTACTTGACGTTGTGGTGCTCCTCGAAGCGCGACTTCAGGCCCTTCAAGATGTCCACCGTCTGCTCGACCGTGGGCTCGACCACATCGACCTTCTGGAAGCGCCGCGACAGGGCCGCGTCTTTTTCGAAGATGCCGCGGTACTCGGTGAAGGTGGTGGCGCCGATGCACTTGAGCTGGCCGCTGGAGAGCGCCGGCTTGAGCAGGTTGGACGCGTCCAGCGTGCCGCCCGAGGCCGCACCGGCCCCGATCAGGGTGTGGATCTCGTCGATGAACAGGATGGCGTTGGGCTTGTCCTTGAGCGACTTGAGAACGCCCTTGAGACGCTGCTCGAAATCACCGCGGTACTTGGTGCCGGCCAGCAGCGCGCCCATGTCGAGCGAGTACACGTTGGATTCGCCCAGGATCTCCGGCACATCGCCCTGCGTGATGCGCCAGGCCAGGCCTTCGGCGATGGCCGTCTTGCCCACGCCGGCTTCGCCCACCAGCAGCGGGTTGTTCTTGCGCCGGCGGCACAGGATCTGGATCACGCGCTCGACCTCGTACTCGCGGCCGATCAGCGGGTCGATCTTGCCGTCCTTGGCCAACTGGTTGAGGTTCTGGGTGAACTGCTCCAGCGGCGAAGCCTTCTCGTTGCCTTTGGCCTCGGCGGCTTCCTCGTTCTCGGCCGCGCTCTCGTTGGACTTGGTGGGCTCCGGCGGGTCGCTCTTGCGGATGCCGTGGGCGATGAAGTTCACCACGTCCAGGCGCGTGACGCCTTGCTGGTGCAGGTAGTAGACGGCGTGCGAGTCCTTCTCGCCGAAGATGGCCACGAGCACATTGGCGCCGGTGACTTCCTTCTTGCCGTTGCCGGTGGACTGCACATGCATGATGGCGCGCTGGATGACGCGCTGGAAACCCAGCGTGGGCTGGGTGTCGACCTCGTCGGTGCCGGCCACCTGCGGGGTGTTGTCCTTGATGAAATTCGTCAGGGACTTGCGCAGATCGTCGATGTTGGCCGAGCAGGCACGCAGCACCTCGGCGGCGCTGGGGTTGTCCAGCAGGGCCAGCAGCAGGTGTTCGACGGTGATGAATTCGTGCCGCTGCTGCCTGGCCTCGACGAAGGCCATGTGCAAGCTGACTTCAAGTTCCTGGGCAATCATGGGGCACGTCCTTTGTGCTGGGGGTCTGAATTCGCGTCCTGAGACGAATGTAGGGGCTAGATGTGGGGCTTGAACGCTTATTCAACAGGTTCGCTCAGACATTGCAAGGGGTGTCCCGCCGAGCGGGCGGCCTGCAGGACCTGGTCCACCTTGGTGCTGGCGACGTCGCGCGAGTACACGCCGCACACGCCTTTGCCCTCCAGGTGGATCTTCAACATGATCTGGGTCGCGGTTTCGCGATCCTTGCTGAAGTATTCCTGAATCACCTGAACCACGAACTCCATGGGGGTGAAATCGTCGTTGAGCAGCACCACCTGGTACATCTGGGGCGGCTGCACACGCTGGGTACGCCGTTCGAGCACGACGGCGTCGTCGCTGCCCGTCGCGGGCGGTGCCGCGGGCATGTCAGGTTTCTTCGGTGTCTGAGAAGCCATGAATTTCATTCTAGCGACGGCCCCGCATCCACGATGTCATCCAGGGTTCTGACGTCAGGGACCGATGGACGCAAGCCACCGGTCGCAGCGATTGTGCAGGCCTGCCGCTGGCGGCGAGGCCCGGAGCAGCGGCAGGAAAGCCGGGCAATTCCCGCCCGTCCGCTGTCACATCTGCTCGATCATCACGTCGCCGAAGCCGGAACAGCTGACCTGGGTGGCGCCATCCATGAGGCGGGCAAAGTCGTAGGTGACCTTCTTGGACAGGATGGCCTTCTCCAGCGCGCTGATCACCAGATCGGCCGCCTCTTTCCAGCCCATGTGGCGCAGCATCATCTCGGCCGACAGGATCTCGGAGCCCGGGTTCACGTAGTCCTTGCCGGCGTACTTGGGCGCCGTGCCATGGGTGGCCTCGAAACAGGCCACCGAGTCGCTCAGGTTGGCGCCCGGGGCGATGCCGATGCCCCCCACCTGCGCGGCCAGGGCGTCGGAGATGTAGTCGCCATTGAGGTTGAGCGTGGCGACCACCGAATACTCGGCCGGGCGCAGCAGGATCTGCTGCAGGAAGGCGTCGGCAATGGCGTCCTTGATGACGATGTCCCTGCCGCTCCTGGGGTTCTTGAACTTGCACCACGGGCCGCCGTCGATCGGCTGGGCGCCGAACTCGCGCTGGGCCAGGGCATAGCCCCAGTCACGGAAGCCCCCCTCGGTGAACTTCATGATATTGCCCTTGTGCACCAGGGTGACGCTCGGTTTGTCGTTGTCGATCGCGTACTGGATGGCCTTGCGCACCAGGCGCTCGGTGCCCTCGATCGAAACCGGCTTGACACCGATGCCCGAGGTCTCGGGGAAGCGGATCTTGGTCACACCCATCTCGTCGCGCAGGAACTTGATCAGTTTGAGCGCCTTGGGCGATTTCGCCTCGTATTCGATCCCGGCATAGATGTCTTCCGAGTTCTCCCGGAAGATGACCATGTTGGTCTTCTCGGGCTCCTTCAGCGGCGAGGGAACGCCCTTGAAGTACTGCACCGGGCGCAGGCAGACGTAGAGATCGAGCTCCTGGCGCAGCGCCACGTTGAGCGAGCGGATGCCGCCACCCACGGGCGTGGTCAGCGGCCCCTTGATGGAGACCACGTACTCCCTGAGCGCGGTCAGCGTCTCCTCGGGCAGCCACACATCGGGGCCATAGACGCGGGTCGATTTCTCGCCGGCGTAAACCTCCATCCAGTGGATCTTGCGGCGCCCGCCGTAGGCCTTTAGCACCGCGGCATCGACCACCTTGAGCATCACCGGCGTGATGTCCACCCCCGTACCGTCGCCCTCGATATACGGGATCACGGGTTCATCGGGGACGTTGAGCGACATGTCGGCGTTGACAGTGATCTTCTGGCCTTGCGTGGGCACCTTGATGTGCTGGTACATGTCGGGGAGAACTCCAGGTAGCGGATGGGGTCGGAGCTGGAAATTCTAGACCCTGGCCTTGCAGCCACGCACCAAGGCAGGGCACACGCCATGGCCGACAATGGCGCACCTGCCGCATACCCCTCACACGACGCATGAAAGCCTTGTTCACCCGCTTGCTCTGCCTTGGCCTGCTGGCGTGCGGCCCAGTATGGGCGCAGGACGCGCCGCAACTGGACCTGCCCCGCATCGACTTGGCGGCCGGCATGCACCGCATCGACGCGCAGGTGGCGGCCACACCGCAGTCGCGCACCGTCGGGCTGATGTTCCGCCGGGACATGGCGGCCAATGAAGGCATGCTGTTCGTGTTCGAACAAGCGGCCACCCAGTGCTTCTGGATGAAGAACACGCTGCTGCCGCTGACCGCTGCCTTCGTGGCCGATGACGGCACCATCGTGAATCTGGCCGACATGCAGCCGCAGAGTCTGGATTCGCACTGCTCGGCACGGCCGGTGCGCTACGTGCTGGAAATGCACCAGGGTTGGTTCGCCAAACGCGGGCTCAAGGCCGGCACCCGCCTGAGCGGCTCGCCGTTCACCAAATGAAAAGGCCGCCCTGACGGGCGGCCTTTTCGTGCGTCGCGGCAGGGTCAGGCCTTGACCATGGCCAGCGCGTCGTTGAAGGTCTTGCTGGGCCGCATGATGGCCTCCAGCTTCTTGAAATCGGGCTTGTAATAGCCGCCGATGTCCACCGGCTTGCCCTGCACGTCGGCCAGTTCCTTGACGATGGTGGCCTCGTTGTCCGCCAGCGCCTTGGCCAACGGGGCGAACTTGTCGGCGAGTTCCTTGTCCTCGGTCTGCGCGGCCAGTTCACGGGCCCAGAACAGCGCCAGGTAGTACTGGCTGCCGCGGTTGTCGAGCTGGCCGGTCTTGGGGCTGGGGTTCTTGTTGTTGTCCAGCAGCTGCCCGGTGGCCGCGTCCAGCGTCTTGGCCAGCAGCTTGGCGCGCGGGTTGTTGTTCTTCAACCCGAGGTCTTCGAAGCTCACCGCCAGCGCCAGGAATTCGCCCAGCGAATCCCAGCGCAGGTGGTTCTCTTCCACCAGTTGCTGCACGTGCTTGGGCGCCGAGCCGCCCGCGCCGGTTTCGTACATGCCGCCACCGGCCATCAGCGGCACGATGGACAGCATCTTGGCGCTGGTGCCCAACTCCATGATCGGGAACAGGTCGGTCAGGTAGTCGCGCAGGATGTTGCCGGTGGCGCTGATGGTGTCCAGACCGCGGATGACGCGCTCCAGCGTGTAGCGCATGGCACGCACCTGGCTCATGATCTGGATGTCCAGGCCCGAGGTGTTGTGCTCGTGCAGGTACATCTTGACCTTGGTGATCAGTTGCGCCTCGTGCGGGCGGTACTGGTCGAGCCAGAACACCACGGGCATGCCGGAGTTGCGTGCGCGGTTCACGGCCAGCTTCACCCAGTCGCGGATGGCGGCGTCCTTGACCTGGCACATGCGCCAGATGTCGCCCTGCTCCACGTTCTGGCTCATGAGCACCTCGCCCGTCTCCAGGTCGGTGATGTTGGCCACGCCGTCCTCGGGAATCTCGAAGGTCTTGTCGTGCGAGCCGTATTCCTCGGCCTGCTGCGCCATCAGGCCCACGTTGGGCACCGTGCCCATGGTGCGCGGATCGAACGCGCCGTGCCATTTGCAGAAGTTGATCATCTCCTGGTAGATGCGCGCAAAGGTGCTCTCGGGCATCACGGCCTTGACCTCCTTCAGGCGGCCGTCGGCACCGTACATCTTGCCGCCGGAGCGGATCATGGCCGGCATGGACGCATCGACGATCACGTCGTTGGGCGAGTGGAAGTTGGTGATGCCCTTGGCCGAGTCGACCATAGCCAGCTCCGGACGGTGTTCCTGGCAGGCGTGCAGGTCGCGCTTGATCTCGTCTTGCTTGCTCTGCGGCAGCGTGGCGATCTTGTTGTAGAGATCGACCATGCCGTTGTTGACGTTCACGCCCAGTTCGTCGAACAGCTTGCCGTGCTTCTCGAAGGCTTCCTTGTAGAAGATCTTGACGCAGTGGCCGAACACGATGGGGTGCGAGACCTTCATCATGGTGGCCTTGACGTGCAGCGAGAACATCACGCCGGTCTTGTGCGCGTCCTCGATCTGCTGCTCGTAGAAGTCCAGCAGGGCCTTCTTGCTCATGAACATGGAGTCGATGACCTCGCGGTCAAGCAGCGCCACCTTGGGCTTGAGCACGATGGTCTTGCCGCTCTTGGTGATGAGCTCCATCTTGACGTTGCGCGCCTTGTCCAGCGTCATGGACTTCTCGCCGTGATAGAAGTCGCCGTGGTGCATGTGCGAGACGTGCGTGCGCGAGGCCTGGCTCCACTCGGCCATGCTGTGCGGGTTCTTGCGGGCGTATTCCTTCACCGCCTTGGGCGCGCGGCGGTCGGAGTTGCCCTCGCGCAGCACCGGGTTCACCGCGCTGCCGATGCACTTGTTGTAGCGCGCGCGGATGTCCTTCTCTTCGTCCGTCTTCGGGTTCTCGGGGAAGTCGGGAATCTTGTAGCCCTTGTCCTGCAGTTCCTTGATGGCCGCCTTGAGCTGGGCCACCGAGGCGCTGATGTTGGGCAGCTTGATGATGTTGGCCTCGGGCTTGAGCGTGAGTTTGCCCAGCGCGCTCAGGTTGTCGGGCACGCGCTGCTCATCGGTCAGCAGCTCGGGAAACTGCCCCAGGATGCGGCCTGCCACCGAGATATCACTGGTCTCGATGTTGATGCCCGCGGGCGCGGCAAAGGTGCGGATGATGGGCAGAAACGCGCTGGTGGCCAGCAGGGGCGCCTCGTCCGTCAGGGTGTAGATGATGGTGGGTTGCTGGCTGCTCATGGCTTATCTCCGGAAGTTGTTGGGTGCCGCCGACCGGCCTGCGAGCGGTGGCGCGCATACAGCGGTCGGTATCCCGCGATTGTGCTTTCAGCGTCGGCGCCGCTTCGCCGTTTTCAGGATCAAACTCCCACAATACAAAAAGCAACCAAAGAATTTTGCGTGCGGATGGGTCGCGCCCAGCAAAAAGGGCCCGAAGGTTGCCCCTCGAGCCCTGCTGGTCGATCGCCCGCTGGATCAGGCGAAATTCTTCTCGGCAAACGACCAGTTCACCAGCTTGTCGAGGAAAGTCTCGACAAACTTGGGACGGGCGTTGCGGTAGTCGATGTAGTAGGCGTGCTCCCACACGTCGACCGTCAGCAAGGCCTTGTCGGCGGTGGTGAGCGGTGTGCCGGCAGCACCGGTGTTCACGATGTCCACCGAGCCGTCGGCCTTTTTCACGAGCCAGGTCCAGCCCGAGCCGAAGTTACCCACCGCACTCTTGACGAAGGCCTCCTTGAACGCGGCGTAGGTGCCCCACTTGGCGTTGATGGCCGTGGCCAGCGCGCCAGAGGGCTCGCCACCGCCATTGGGCTTCATGCAGTTCCAGAAGAAGGTGTGGTTCCAGATCTGCGCGGCGTTGTTGTAGACGCCACCGCTGGACTTCTTGATGATCTCTTCGAGGGACATCGACTCGAACTCGGTGCCCTTCTGGAGGTTGTTGAGGTTCACCACATAGGCGTTGTGGTGCTTGCCGTGGTGGTACTCCAGCGTCTCGCGGCTGTAGTGGGGGGCAAGGTCGTCCAGACCGTAGGGCAGTGCCGGCAGGGTGTGTTCCATGCGGTTCCTCTTTTGATTGGTTGTGGGTGAACCGTCGATTGTAGGCAGCAAGGGTGACGGCCTCGACAACGGGGTTATGCCCCGGGCTCCCGCACCCGCAGAGGCAACACGCCGTCGGACAACGTGGCCTGCACGGCCTCGCCGGGTGCCGCCTGGGCGATGCAGACGATCGCCTCCCCGGACGCGTTGGTGAGGTAGGCGTAGCCTCGCTGCAGCACCAACCGCGGATCGAGCAAGGACAGCGCCGCCCCGCTGCGCGCCAGGCGCTCGCGACGGCGATCCATGCCCCGCGCCACGGCCAGCGGCAGGCGCTCGTTGAGTTGCCGCTGGTGCAGCGACTGGCGCTGCAGCACCAGTCGCGTGCTGCCCTGCAGGGCGGCCTGCAGCGACTGCAGGCGCTGGTGCGACTGCGCAAGGCGTGCACTCGGTCGCCCCAGGCCCTGTGCCATGCGGTCGAGATGCTGGCCTCGCGCGTCGAGCGCGTCGCGCACGCCCGCCTGGAGCCGCTCCTCCAGGTAGGCGAGTTCACCCAGGCGCTGCTCGCGCGGCGCGGCACACAACTCGGCGGCCGCCGTGGGCGTGGGGGCACGAAGATCGGCTGCGAAGTCGGCCAGCGTGAAGTCGGTTTCGTGGCCCACGCCCACCACCACCGGCAAGGCCGAGGCAGCCACCGCGCGCACCACGCGTTCGTCGTTGAAGGCCCAGAGATCCTCCAGCGAGCCACCCCCACGCACCAGCAGCAGCAGATCGCACGCACCCCGCTGGCCTCGGTGACTGTTGGCGGCATCGAGCGCCGCCACGATCTCGGCCGGCGCCTGGGCACCCTGCACCGACGTCACGAATACCGTCACGGCCACGTGCGGCGCGCGACGCCGCAACGCGGTGGCCACATCGCGCAGGGCCGCGGCACCCAGCGAGGTGACCACGCCCACGTGCCGAGGGTGCGCGGGCAGCGGTCGCTTGCGCTCGGTCTCGAACAGGCCTTCGTCCTGCAAGGCGGCCTTCAGACGCAGGAACTGCTCATACAGCGAGCCCTGCCCGGCGGGCTTCATTCCCTCCACGATGAGCTGCAGATCCCCGCGCGGGCCATAGACATCGAGGCGGCCGCGCACCTGCACCCGCAGGCCGTCACGCGGCGCAAAGTCCAGCGCGTCGGCCGAACGGCGGAACATCGCGCAACGCAGCTGGCCCGCGTCGTCCTTGAGTGCGAAATAGCAATGCCCGCTGGCCGCGCGCGAGAAGCCCGAAATCTCGCCCTGAACGGCCACGGGATTGAAGCGCGCAGCCAGCGCGTCCGCCACGGCTCGCACCAGGGCGCCAATTGCCCATAGACGCTCGGTGGCAAGCGGCTGCGCGCTGCCGGATGCCGCAGTCATGGGGCTTACCGGGTCAAATGTGTCCACAGGCCGCGCCGTTGCTGGGATTGCTGTCGCCAATGCCCGACAAGCCGTTGCTTGCGGCGCAGTGCCTTGATTTCAAAGCGGATTGCGGTGCTGAAAAATCAGGCATTCCAGCCAAGGCCGCGCGGAATGCCCGGGTGGCGCGCTTGTTCGCGGGGTTTTTCACAAAGTTATCCACAGAAGTTGTGAATGGTGCCGGGCGGCGCATGTGTTGTGTGGAGCGTGCTGCCATCGACCGCCACCGGCCGCAGATGAACGGCAAGGCAAGGGGCCTGGGTCATAATCCGCCGCTGCTGTTGCCCGGTGCCGCAGGCACCCTTGTCCGGAGCCCAGAGTTGCTTTCCATCATACAAGCCGCCGGCTGGCCGATCTGGCCCCTGATCATCTGTTCCGTGGTCGGTCTGGCCCTCGTCATTGAACGCTTCATCAGCCTCAAGACCAGCAAGGTGGCCCCACCCAAGCTGCTCGACGAAGCCATCATGGTGTCGCGCAACGGCGTCCCGGGGCCCGATGTGGTGACCCAGCTCGAACAGAACTCCCTGCTCGGCACCGTGCTGGCCACCGGCTTTCGCACCTTCAACAACAACCCCAAGGCCACGGGCGATGACCTGCGCGCCAACCTCGAAGCCGCGGGGCGGCAGGCGGCAGCGCAGATGCAGAAGTACCTGGGCGCACTGGCGACCATTGCCTCCGCCGCACCGCTGCTGGGCCTGCTCGGCACCGTCATCGGCATGATCGAGATCTTCGGCTCGCAAGCCGGTGACGGCCTGGGCGTGGTACCCGGCGGCGGCAATCCGGGCCAGCTGGCACACGGCATCTCGATCGCGCTCTACAACACGGCCTTCGGCCTGATCGTCGCCATCCCGGCGCTGATGTTCTGGCGCTACTTCCGCGCCCGCGTGGACGAATACGTGCTGACCATGGAAGTGGCCACCGAACGCTTCGCGCGGCACCTCATCAGCGTTCGCAAGCCATGAACTTCCGCGGCGGCGCCCACCGCGATGAGCCCGAGATCAACCTGATCGCGTTCATCGACATCCTGCTCGTGGTGGTGATCTTCCTGGTGCTGACCACCACGTACAGCAAGTACACCGAACTGCAGGTGAACCTGCCCTCGGCCGACGCCGAGGCGCCCAGGCAGAACCCGCGCGAGATCGTGGTGGCGGTGGGGGCCGACGGGCGCTACGCGGTGAACCGCCGCGTGCTCGAGGGCGGCAGCGTCGAGCTCATCACCGCGGCCTTGCAGGAAAGCGCCGAGGGCGGGCGGGAAACCGTGGTGGTGATCAGCGCCGACGCGGCCGCGGCCCACCAGTCCGTCATCAACGTGATGGACGCGGCCCGCCGCGCGGGCCTGGTGCAGATCACCTTTGCCACGCAGCAGGGCAGCGCGCGACAGCGCCCCTGAGCGCGGAGCAACCGGCATGGCGCAGGCCGCGCGCGAGTCGGGCTGGCAAGGCATGGCCCAGCGGCGCGGCGTGCTCGCCACCCTGCTCTGGCCGCTCTCCCTGATCTACCGCGTCCTGCTGGCGTGTCGCCGGCTGGCGCACACCCTTGGATCCCGCGGCGGCGAGCGCCTGCCCGTGCCGGTGGTGGTGGTGGGCAACGTGGTGGTCGGCGGCGCCGGCAAGACACCCACCACGATCGCCCTGGTGGCGCACCTGTGCCAGCAGGGATGGCGCGTGGGCGTGGTCTCGCGCGGCCACGGAAGGCGGGAGGCCGGCGTGGTGGAGGTGCGCCCGGACAGCGACCCCGCGCAGAGCGGCGACGAGCCACGATTGATCCGCCAGCGCACCGGCGTGCCGACCTGGGTCGCCCGGCAGCGCGTGCAGGCAGCCCGCGCCTTGCTGGCGGCGCATCCGGACGTGAACCTGATCGTGTGCGACGACGGCCTGCAGCACTGGGCCTTGCGCAGCGACCTGCGGATCGCGGTGTTCGACGACCGCGGCCTGGGCAACGGCTGGCTGCTGCCGGCCGGCTTGCTGCGCGAACCCTGGCCCGTGCGCACCGCCGCCCATGCCCCCCAGATCGTGTTGTGCCATGCACAAGCCACCGCCCCCCCCGGGATCGCGGTGCCAGCGGGCGTCGCCCGCTTCGGGGCACAGCGCCGGCTGGCCCGGTTTGCGGTGAACCGGGAAGGCCATCGCCGCGCGCTGGCCGACTTTGCCGGCGAGCCCACACTGGCACTCGCTGCCATCGCACGACCAGAGGCCTTCTTCGCGATGCTTGCCGCTGTCGGCGTGGAGCCGCAGCGCTGCCTGCCGCTGGCCGATCACGCCGGCGCCGATGCGCTGCTCGACGCATTGACCGGCTGGCAAGGCGACGTGCTGTGCACCGAAAAGGATCTGGTCAAGCTCGACACTTTGCCGGCCGCGGTGCAGGCCTGGGCCGTGCCGCTGGAGTTGCAGATCGAGCCGGACTTCTTTGCGGCCGTCGACGCGCGGCTGGCTGCACTGCGCGCGTGAGCCGCGCCTATCATTCACACCATGGACCCCAAACTGCTCGAATTGCTGGTGTGCCCCGTCACCAAGGGCCCGCTCATCATGCGCCGCGACCTGCAGGAACTGCATTCGCGCAGTGCGCGTCTGGCCTACCCCATCCGCGACGGCATTCCCATCCTGCTGGAGCACGAAGCACGCCCTCTCACCGAAGAGGAAGCCGCCCGCCCCCCCTCTCCCGCGCCACAAGACTGATGGGCGGCTTCACCGTCCTGATCCCGGCGCGCATGGCATCGAGCCGCCTGCCGGACAAACCGCTGGCCGACATCGCCGGCCTGCCGATGGTGGTGCGCGTGGCGCAGCGTGCCGCGCACAGCGGCGCCACGCGCTGCGTGGTGGCTGCCGACGACGAGCGCATCCTGCGCGCCTGCGAACGCCATGGCGTGACCGCCATCGCCACGCGTGTCGACCACCCGAGCGGCAGCGATCGCCTGGCCGAAGCCTGCGCGCAGCTCGGGCTCGATGGCGACGACCTGGTCGTGAACGTGCAAGGGGACGAACCGCTGATCGAGCCCGCGCTGATCGATGCCGTGGCCGACACGCTGCGCCGCCACCCTGCCTGCGCCATGAGCACCGCGGCGCACGCCATAACCCAGCGCGAGGACTGGCTCAACCCCAACGTGGTGAAGGTCGTGCTCGACCGCGAAGGCATTGCCCACTACTTCAGCCGCGCCCCCATCCCGTGGTGGCGCGACGGCATGGCCCTCGGCGATGCGCTGCCCGACCCCGCGCCGCTGCGCCATGTCGGCATCTACGCCTACCGCGCGGCCTTTCTGCGCCGCTTTCCGGGGCTGGCGCCCGCCCCCACCGAACGGCTCGAATCGCTGGAGCAACTGCGCGCGCTGTGGCACGGCGAGCGCATCGCGGTGCATGTGACAGCGCATGCACCGGGCCCGGGTGTCGACACCCCGCAGGACCTGGAGCGCGTGCGCGGACTGCTCGCCGGCGGTTGACACGGGCGCACCTGTGTGGTGCGGCGTAAGGCTCTGTAGGGGGCCACATGCTATCCTCACCGCGTTACCCCGGCGGGCATGCCCAGGGGCCGCTGCGCGAGACACGCAGCGACGCCATTGAAACTCTGCAAAGGAAAGCGATGAGACTGATTCTGTTGGGCCCACCGGGGGCTGGCAAGGGGACGCAGGCTGCGTTCATCTGCCAGAAATTCGGCATTCCCCAGATCTCCACCGGTGACATGCTGCGCGCGGCCGTGAAGGCCGGCACGCCGCTCGGCCTTCAGGCAAAGGCCGTGATGGATGCCGGCGGCCTGGTGAGCGACGACCTGATCATCAACCTGGTGAAGGAACGCATTGCCCAGCCCGACTGCGCCAACGGATTCCTGTTCGACGGCTTTCCACGCACCATCCCGCAGGCCGATGCCATGAAGGCCGCTGGCGTCAAACTCGACTATGTGCTGGAAATCGACGTACCGTTCGACGCCATTATCGAACGCATGAGCGGGCGCCGCTCGCACCCGGCATCGGGGCGCACCTACCACGTCAAGTTCAACCCGCCCAAGGTTGAAGGCAAGGACGACGTCACTGGCGAACCGCTGATCCAGCGTGACGATGACAAGGAAGAAACGGTGAAGAAGCGGCTGGAGGTCTACAGCGCACAGACCCGCCCGCTGGTGGACTACTACCGCCAATGGGCACAGAGCGCGCCGGCAGCGGCACCGAAGTACCGAGCCATCAGCGGGGTGGGCAGCGTGGAAGACATCACCGCGCGGGCACTGCAGGCGCTGACGAGCTGAGGCACGCGAAACCACGCAAGTAAGCCCCGCCCAGGCGGGGCTTTTTCGTGGCCAGTTGCTGCGCGGCCGGCTCAGGCCGGGCTGGAGCGCAGGCCGTAGGTCTTGTCGCCGATGAGCAGGTATTCCACACGCAGGATCGCCTCGCCACGCTCGCCCTGGAAAGTGAAACCGACCATCGCAACCTGGTCGCCCACCTTCACCTCGGGTACCTGCCACTGGTTCATGCGAAAGATCGGCGCGAGCTCGATCTGCCAGCGCTTGTCCTTGCGCGTGGGCACCACCGCGCGCGCGAACAGGGCGGCACCGTCCACCGAGGCGGTCTGGGCCGGCACCGGGCGCTGCGCCAGGGAAGCGGGCACCGCCAGGCCGTCGGGCACCTCCAGCACCATCTCGGCGTGCGGGTTGCGCCAGGCCACCTCGACGGCACGGCCGGCAAGATAGATGGGGCGGCCCTGGTCGAAGCTGCTCCAGCCGTGGTGTGCGCGGGCCAGGCCCGACGTGGCGCCAAGAGCCAGCGCACCACCGGCCTGCAACAGGGTTCTGCGATCCATCAAGGTCTCCTTTTCAGACGTAACCGATCCAGCGGCCGCAGGTGATGACCAGCAGCCAAAGGGCTGTCGACACCAGCATGAGCAACCGTGCCGTGCCATCCAGGCGCTGCAGCGATTGCCGTGCATGGAACAGACCGGCGTTGCAGCCGGCCACCATGATCAGCGCCATCTTGGCTGTGAACACGCGGTTGGCCAACAGTTCCTCGGGCATGGTGGCGAACATCAACAGCCCGGTGAACAGGCACAGGGTGAAGCCGATCGCCACGAAAGAAAGGCCCAGGCGCGACAACGGTTGCGGCGGCAATGCCACGCCGAAGCCGAACACCCGCGCCTCGATGATCACCAGATTGCCCAGCAGCAAGGCAATGCCCACGATGTGAGCCACCTCCAGCATCGGATAGGCCCACGGGTGGGCACCCAGCGCGGCGAACACCTCAGGCCCCCAGCAGTTCCAGCGCGAGTGCCCAACGCGCCTTGGCAGGTGCCAGACCGTCGAAGTCGGCGAAGGGCTGTGCGGGGTACGGTACCGGCGGTGCGCCGTTGCGGTTGGCCAGCGCCACACGCACCCCCGCCGCCTCGGCCGTGCGAAGCACAGCCTCGAGATCGGCATGCAGCGAGGCGTTGCCGGTGGCGGCCACCAGAATGCCCTGCACGCGCTGCGCGGGCGCCGCACCCAGCAAGGCCTCCACCACCCAGGCGCCGGCGTCCGCATGGCTGGACAACCAGGCCACACGGGGCATGGCGCTGGCGGCCAGGAAGGCGGGCACGCGATGGGTGTGGCGCGCCTGCACGGGCCAGGGCCGCATGGCCCGAACGCGCCCCTCCTCCACCAGCGCAATCACACCGGCGTCGCCGGAATCGAACGGGTCGGTGCGGTAGGGATGCACCTTGGCCACTTCGGCCGCGCCGTGTACGCGACCCGCACACACCACCACCACGCCACGCGCGCCCGGGTGGGCGGCCACCGCGAACGCGTCGCTCAGGTTCTGCGGGCCGTCGGGCGAGACGGCCGTGGCCGGGCGCATGGCGCAGGTCAGCACCACCGGCTTGGCGGGCGCCAGCAGGGTCTGCAGCAGCCAGGCGGTTTCTTCGATGGTGTCGGTGCCGTGCGTGATCACCACCGCCTGCACGCTGTCGTCCGCAAGGTGGGCCTGCACGCGCGCCACCAGGCGCTGCAGCTCGGGCAGACGCATGTCCTTGCTGTTGATCTGCGCCACCTGTTCAAAGGCCAGCGGGACATCGGCCAGTGCCGGCAGGCCGGCTGTCAGATCCTCCACGCGCACCTGACCTGCGGTGTAGCCCACGTTATCGCCAGCGCGCTCTGCCCGCCCGGCAATGGTGCCGCCCATGCCCAACACAACGAACCGCCCGCCCGAGATGTCACGCGCCACTTGCACTTTCCTCAACAACTGGTTAAAAATACAGCCACTGGATACCCGAACAGTGTATTCACCACCGATCCGCGAGGCCCCATGCACGACTCCGCCGCCAGCCCCAAGCTCACCGCCCGCCAGCAACAGATCCTGTCGCTGATCCAGAGCACCATTGCGCGAACCGGGGCGCCACCGACGCGCGCCGAGATCGCAGCGGAACTGGGCTTCAAGTCCGCCAACGCGGCCGAGGAGCACCTGCAGGCCCTTGCGCGTAAGGGCGTCATCGAGCTGGTGAGCGGCACCTCGCGCGGCATCCGCCTGCGCCGGGCCGACCTGCAGAGTATCAATGACGCCCGTGAGCGCCAACTGGCCCTGCCCCTGCCAGGGCTGGCGCAACTGGTGCTGCCCCTGATCGGCCGTGTCGCCGCGGGTTCGCCCATCCTGGCGCAGGAACACATCGATCAAACCTACGCCGTCGAACCCAGCCTGTTCCAGCGCACGCCCGACTATTTGCTGCGCGTGCGCGGCATGTCGATGCGCGATGTCGGCATCCTCGACGGCGATCTGCTCGCCGTGGCCACCACGCGGGAGGCCCGCAACGGGCAGATCGTGGTTGCACGCCTGGGTGAAGACGTGACGGTCAAGCGCTACATGCGCCTGCGCGATCACATCGAACTGAGGGCCGAGAACCCGGACTACCCGACCATCGTGGTCGAACCGGGCGAACCATTCGAGATCGAGGGCTTGGCCGTCGGCCTGATCCGCAACAGCTTCCAGAACTGACCCGCGCGGGTCTGCGCCACCGCTGCGGGTGGCGGGCGTTGCGGGTGGTCCCAGAGGGCCTGCCCCGCAACCCCGCAACGGTGGCTTCCCCGGTCAATCCTGCCTGTGTTCAACCCCTTCGAGGTGTTTCACATGGGACTGTTCTTCCAATCCAGCAGCTGGCGCAAACCCCTGCAACTCATCGAATGCTGGCTGCCCGAGCCTGCCCTGGCGGGCGCGCGCACCGCGCCTGCTGCCCGCGCCGCCACCGTGGCCACGCCTGCCGTGCGCCGCTTCACCCGCGCAGGCTGGCTCGGCCGGCCCGCCGCCAACCAGGCGCCAGGCCCACGTTGCCGCGACGGGCGCGTGGCATTGGCGGGCCGCATCGATGACGTCTGCCGCGAGCTGGACCGGTTGGCAGCCAACGAGGCCCGCGCACGCCTTCGCCCGACACGCTGAGCGCTTTCCCCTCGCACCGCATCGCACCTCGCCGCGCCAGGCATGCGGGGTGGCGCTGTGGTGCGGCGCTTGGATGCGCCGGCGTGCCTTTTCAAGCCGGGGCCTGCGGGCCGTTGTTTGTTGCAAGCGGTTACCACGAGGCTCGCGGGCACAATAAGCGCCCATGAACATCGTGATCCTTGACGACTATCAGGATGCCGTGCGCAAACTGCATTGCGCCGAGAAGCTCGAACCCTACCCCGCCAAGGTCTTCACCAACACCGTCAAGGGCGTGGGCCAGTTGTCGATCCGCTTGCGCGATGCCGACATCGTGGTGCTGATCCGAGAGCGCACGCACATCACGCGGCAATTGATCGACAAGCTGCCGCGCCTCAAGCTCATCGCACAGACCGGGCGTGTCGGCGGTCACATCGATGTGGCGGCCTGCACCGAACGCGGTGTGGCGGTCGCCGAAGGCGCCAGTTCACCCGTGGCCACCGCGGAACTCGCGTGGGCGCTCGTGCTGGCGGCCATGCGCCGCATTCCGCAGTACGTCGCCAACCTCAAGCACGGCGCCTGGCAACAGTCGGGCCTCAAGTCCTCGGCCATGCCGGCCAACTTCGGTCTGGGCATGGTGCTGCATGGCAAGACGCTCGGCGTCTGGAGCTATGGCCGCATCGGCTCGCTCGTCGCCGGCTACGGCCGCGCCTTCGGCATGCGCGTGGTGGTGTGGGGCTCCGAGGAGGCGCGCGCACGCGCCGCCGCCGACGGCCATGACGTGGCCACGTCGAAGGAAGGCTTCTTCGAGTGCTGCGACGTGCTCAGCCTGCATTTGCGCCTGAGCGAACGCAGCGCCGGCTGCGTGACGATCGACGACCTGCTGCGCATGAAGCCCACGGCGCTACTGGTCAACACCTCGCGGGCCGAGCTCATCGAGCCGGAGGCGCTGCTCATGGCGCTCAACCGCGGTCGCCCGGGCATGGCAGCGGTCGACGTGTTCGAGTCCGAGCCCATCTTGCAGGGCCACGCGTTGCTGCGGCTGGAGAACTGCATCTGCACGCCGCACATCGGCTACGTCGAGCTCGACAACTACGAGAACTTCTTCAGCTCGGCGTTCGACAACGTGGTGAACTTCATCAAGGGCACGCCGACGAACATCGTCAACCCGGGCGCGCTGCAGGTCCGGCGCTGAGCGCTGCCCCGGCGCCGGGGCAGCGAGGTTTCAGCGCGGTGCGCCGTCGTCCGTGCGATCGCTGTCGCGGCGCTGCACGGGCGGATCGTTGTCGATGATCTCGAAGTCGATCATGCTTTCGCCATCGCGTGCGGCATGGCTGCGTCCTGCGGTCGGCTCCACCGGCATGTCCACATCGGGCAACGATGCCTCGAACTGCGATTCGGCTTCGAGGTCCTCGATGTTCACGTCGAGCGCCACGCGCGCCGAGGCGGGTGGAATGACGTGAAGGTCCATGGGCACGGTGCGGCGCATGGCGTCTTCACCGCCCGCCGTGGCGGTGGCAGCGGCGGCCGCCGCCGGCTTGCCCGCGGCCTTGAGCGGCTGCATGTTGGTGTTCTGGAAGTCCACGGGCGGCTGGGTGGCCGACTCGCGCTCCACCAGATCCTTGGCGATGGCGTGCAACAGCAGCAGCTCACGGTAGGCCTCGAGATCGAACACCTCGTTCTCGCCTTCCTCGCTGTCTCGGAAGATGCTGCGCTCGATGAGGTCGAGCACACGTGGCTGCGGCCACAGCGCCTGGATGCGGTCGAAGGCGGTCTCGTAGGCTTCCAGCCCGCGGCCCTTGTCGGAGTAGCGATCAAACACCGGCGCACCGGCGTTGAACACGCGGTTGAACTCGTCGCGCAGCGCTTCGTATTCGGCACGGCGACCGAGCCGGTGATACAGGCGGAACAGGTCAAGATAAGCCAGCGGGCTCGGCTCGTGACTCTCGGCGAGGTGGTTGCGCAGCACCGCGATCGCCTGGTCGTCTTCGCCCAGCGAGACAAAGAAGTCGGCCTGCTGCTGCACGTCGAACAATTCTTCCGTCGCAACCGAGCGCGACACGCCCATGGCGCTCGGCACGAACTCGCGGCGCTCGCTCGCAGGCACCGCAGAGGCTGCCTTGCGCACCGCGGGGCTGGGCTGCAGCGGCGCAGGCGAGGAATCCACGTCCAGGTCGACGTCGACCGGCTCCAGCGGCACCGGCGCGCTCGGCTCCAGCGGTGCGCGGCGTGACATGCGTGGCATGGCCTCGACTTCGTCGTCGTCCTGCGGGCCGGCCCACCAGGCGCGCGAGGCGTCCGATGCCATTGCGGACTCGCGGCGCTGGCGACGCACCAGCAAGGCCATTGCCGCCAGCGACAGCAGCAGCAAACCGGCCAGCACGTAGATCAGCCAGTTGCTGTAGCGTTGCTCCTCGGCGCGTGCGAGCTGTGCCGTGAGCTCGGCGATGCGCGCCTGGTCGCGTTGCTGCGCTTCGCGAAAGCGCGTCATTTCGGCTTCGATGGCGGCCAGACGTTCGGCATTGCGCTGAACCTCGGCGTTGGCGCTGGCCAGGGCGGTTTCCAGCGGGCTCGGTTCGGCGGGTTCTGCTGGCGCTGCCTGGCCGGTGGCATTCGGGGAGGTTCCGCCCGGCAGCTCGGGCGGATCCAGGCGCAGGCGGGGCGCACCGGCGGCAGGTGCAGCCGCGCCGGGCGCAGCGGCAGCCGGCGCGGGTGCGGGTGCGGGTGCGGGTGCGGGTGCGGGTGCAGGTGCGGGTGCAGGTGTGGATGCGGCCCTGGGCGGCGCCGGCGGTTTGCTGCGCGGGGCCACCGCCACCTTCGGTGGCCTGGGTGGCGCAGGCGGGCGCACGCGCGCCACCGGGGCCGGTGCAGGCGCGGATGGCGCAGCGGCCGGCACCGGGGCTGGCGCCGTTGCCACCGGCGCGGGCGCCGGCGCTGGCAAAGGCACGGGGGTTGCGGCGGATTGCGGCGCGGCAGCGACGGCGGGCTCGCTGACCAGATCGGCCAGCAGCACATACCGCCGCGTGAACGGCAGACCGCAACCGGCTCGCACCGACAGCGTGACGATGGGTTCATTGACCGGCACGCTCACCAGGATGCGCGCCGTGCCCATGTTGTCGCCGGGCTGCGCGCTGGTGGTCACCGTGATGAAATTCGGCGTGACCGGCACGTCACCGTAGATCACGTCGGCCACGATGCACTGGGTGCCGATGTCCTCGCCCGGCGCAAGCATGACCTGCAATCGCACGTCCAGTGGCTGGCCGATCAATGCCACCCCGCTGTGGCGCCCCAGCGTGACGGCCGAGGAGCTCATGGCGGTTGATAGCAAAATGCAGGCTGTCCAGATCTGGCGCACGTCGGATTCCCTTCCCAACAGGTTGAAACATTTTGTCATAGTCAAAGTGGCGTTCAACCCAAAAAACACACGGATATGCAATCGTTCTTCGACTGTGCCGGCATTGTCGGCACCGGCGCCATGGGCCGCGGCATCGCACAAATGGCTGCCCAGGCAGGCGCTCGCGTCTGGTTGCTCGACGCGCAACCCGGCGCCGCGGCCAACGCGCGCGACGCCCTCGGCAAGACCTGGGACAGCCTTGTGGCCAAGGGCAAGCTCACGGCCGACGACCGCGCGACCTTCATGGGCCGACTGCAGGTGGCCGAGTCTGCGGCGGACCTGAAGGCGTGCGACATCGTCATCGAAGCGATTGTGGAGCGACTTGACGTCAAGCAAGCGCTGTTCAAGCAACTGGAAGAAGTCGTGGCGCCGCAAGCGGTGCTCGTGAGCAACACCTCGTCGCTGTCCATCACGGCGATCGCGTCGGCCCTGCGGCATCCGCAGCGCTTTGCGGGCTACCACTTCTTCAACCCGGTGCCGCTGATGAAGGTGGTCGAGGTGATCGCAGGCCTCAAGACCGACCCGGCCGTGTGCGAGCGCCTCATGGACTTCACGCGCGCCTACGGCCACACGCCCGTGGCTGCACAGGACACGCCGGGTTTCATCGTCAACCACGCGGGCCGCGGCTACGGCACGGAAGCGCTGCGCGTGGCCGGCGAGCGCGTGGCCGACTTCGCCACCATCGACCGCATCCTGCGCGATCAGGTGGGCTTTCGCCTCGGCCCCTTCGAACTGATGGACCTCACGGCGCTGGATGTGTCGCATCCGGTGATGGAGTCGATCTACCACCAGTACTACGAGGAGCCGCGCTACCGACCCAGCGTGATCACCGCGCAGCGCCTGGCCGGCGGCGTGGTGGGCAAGAAGGTGGGCGAAGGCTTCTACCGCTACACGGACGGCGCCGCCCAGGTGCCACCCGAGGCGGCGGCGCCCGTGGTGGCCGAGCTGCCGCCGGTGTGGGTGTCGCCCAAGGCGGCGCGGCGCCAGGAGCTGTACCAACTGCTCAAGAACCTGGACGCCCGCATCGAAACCGGTGCGACACCCAGCGAGCAGGCCCTGATCCTGGTGGCGCCGCTGGGCATGGACGTGACCACGCTCGCCGCGGTGGAGCGACTCGACGCCACGCGCACCCTGGGCATCGACATGATGCTGGAGGACAGCGCCACCAAGCGGCGTGTTCTCGCCACCAACCCCGCGACACGGCCCGACATGCGCGACGCCGCACACGCACTTTTTGCACGCGACGGCAAAGCGGTCAGCGTGGTGCGTGACAGCGGCGGCTTCGTCACGCAGCGCGTGGTGGCCACCATCGTCAACATCGCGACCGACATGTGCCAGCAAGGCATCTGCAGCCCGGGCGACCTGGACGTGGCCGTCACCCTCGGACTGGGCTACCCGATGGGTCCGCTCGCCCTGGGCGACCGCATCGGCCCCACCAACGTGCTCGAGATCCTGTTCAACCTGCAAACGGTCTATGGCGACCCGCGCTACCGCCCTTCGCCCTGGCTGCGCCGCCGTGGCGCGCTCGGCCTGAGCCTCAAACACGAAGAAATCTGACCCGAAAGCCCGGACATGACCGCCAGCCTCAAGAGCCACAGCCAGGGTGCCACGCTGGTGCTCACGATCAGCAACCCCGAGCACCGCAACGCACTCGGGCCCGAGATCTACGCCGCCGGCGTCGAAGCGCTCAACGTGGCCGAGAGCAACGCCGAGGTGCGCAGCGTGGTCATCACCGGCGAGGGCAGCCACTTCTGCGCCGGTGGCAATCTGCAGCGGCTGCTGGGCAACCGGCAGAAACCCCCCGAGGTGCAGGCGCAAAGCATCGAAGGACTGCACAACTGGATCGAAACCATCCGCGCTTTTCCCAAGCCGGTGATCGCGGGCGTCGAAGGCTCCTGCGCCGGGGCCGGTTTTTCGCTCGCGCTGGCCTGCGACTTCATCGTCGCGGCCAACAACGCCGTCTTCGTGATGGCTTACAGCGGTGTGGGCCTGTCGCCCGACGGGGGTGGCAGCTGGGGCCTGGCGCGCTCGCTGCCGCGCGCCACCGTGATGCAACTGCTCATGCTGGGCGAACGCGCGAACGCCGAGCGTCTGTTGCAACTCGGCGTGCTCAATGCGGTGGTGGACGCCGGCGAGGCGGCAGCACAGGCTCTGGCGCTGGCCGAGCGGCTCAACGCGCGTGCGCCCAATGCGCTGGCCAGCATCAAGGAACTGGTCAACGAGGCGACGGATACTGCACTGCACACGCACCTGAAGTCCGAGCGCGACCACTTCGTGCGCAACCTGCACCACCCCAACGCCGGCGAGGGCATCGCTGCCTTCATGGACAAGCGCAGCGCCAGCTACCGCTGACCAGCCACGCTGGACAAGGTCCCCCCCGCGACATCCGCAGGCACATCAGTCACTCAAAAGACAGACCATGGACGAGCCGATTCTGACAATGGAAGAACGCGAGGCGATCAATGCTGGTCGCTGGTTCAACAGCCTCTCCCCTTCCCTGCGGCACGACATTCTTCGATGCGCCTACGTCAAGCGATTCAAGGACGGCGACCTGATCGTCGCGCGCGGCGATCCACCGTCGGAGTGGTCGGCCGTGGCCAAGGGCGCGGTGCGGGTGAGTTCCACGTCGCTGTCGGGCAAGCAGATCACGCTGACCTACGTGGAGCCGGGCGTGTGGTTCGGCGACGTGGCGATGTTCGACGGCGACCAGCGCACGCACGATGCCTACGCGCATGGGCCCACCACGCTGCTCTGCGTGGCGCGCAACGATTTCCAGAAGATCCTGGCCACACACGTGGAGCTGTACGAGGCGCTGATGCGCCTGCAGGCGCGGCGCATCCGCACGCTCTTCGGCCTGGTGGAAGACCTCAACACCTTGCCGCTGCGCGCACGCCTGGCCAAGCAGTTGCTGCATCTGGTGCGCAGCTATGGCGTGCCCTGTCTGAGCGACGGCAGCGAGACGCGCATAGGCCTGCAACTGGCGCAGGAAGAACTGGCGCAATTGCTGGGCGCCTCACGCCAGCGCGTCAACCAGGAACTCAAGTCCATGGAGCGCGAGGAGACCATCCGCATCGAGCAGGGTGGGCTCGTGATCCGCAACCGGGCGGCGCTCCTGCGCATCGCCGAAGCCGAGACCTGACGGTCCGAACCTCACAACCGACCGCTGCCGAATGACCGAAGCACAAAACTTCACCGGCACGCGGCCGGTGGCCGACCGCCACGCTTTCGACACCGCTGCGCTGGAACGCTGGCTCGTTGAGCGCCTGCCGGGCTTTGCCGGCCCGCTCACGGTGGAAATGTTCAAGGGCGGGCAGTCGAACCCGACCTACAAGCTGATCACGCCACAGCGCGCCTATGTGATGCGCGCCAAGCCCGGGCCGGTGGCCAAACTGCTGCCCTCGGCACACGCCATCGAGCGCGAGTTCCGCGTGATGAGCGCACTGGCCGGCACCGACGTGCCGGTGGCGCAGATGCACCTGCTGTGCGAGGACGAATCGGTGATCGGCCGCGCGTTCTACGTGATGCAGTGCGTGGAGGGCCGCGTGCTGTGGGAGCAATCCCTGCCGGGCATGGACAACGCCGGGCGCGGCGCGATTTACGACGAGATGAACCGCGTGATGGCCGCACTGCACCGCGTGCGGCCGGACGCCGTGGGCCTGGCCGACTACGGCAAGCCCGGCAACTATTTCGAGCGCCAGATCGGGCGCTGGAGCAAGCAATACCAGGCCTCCATCACCCAGCCCATCCCCGAGATGGACAAGCTGATCGAGTGGCTGCCGAAGAACATCCCTGCGATGGCGCGGGACGCGTCCATGACGTCCGTGGTGCATGGCGACTACCGGCTCGACAACCTGATGTTCCACGCCAGCGAGCCGCGCATCCTGGCCGTGCTCGACTGGGAACTCTCCACACTGGGCCACCCGCTGGCCGACTTCAGCTACCACTGCATGTCCTGGCACATTCCGCCCGGCATGTTCCGCGGCATTGGCGGGTTGGACGTGAAGTCCCTGGGCATCCCCACGGAAGACGAATACATCGCCCGCTACTGCGAGCGCACGGGCTTCGCCACGCCGGCGCAGCTCAAGGCCGACTGGGCCTTCTACCTTGCCTACAACATGTTCCGCCTGGCGGCCATCCTGCAGGGCATCGCCAAACGCGTGGAGGCCGGCACGGCCTCCAGCGAGCAGGCGGTGCGCTCGGCGGCCGGTGCGCGCCCCATGGCCGAGATGGCCTGGCGCTTCGCCAACGGCGGCTGACCCTTCATCGCGCGATCGCCAGGCATTCCCCCGGCCCCACGACCCTCGACCCACCAGGAGACCTCCATGCAATTCGACTACACCGACAAGGTCAAGGCCATGCGCGAGCGGCTGCTCGCCTTCATGGACGAGCACATCTACCCGAACGAGAACCGCTTCTTCGAGGAGATCGAGGCCAACCGCGCCAAGGGCAATGCCTGGGTGCCGACGAAGATCATCGAGGAGCTCAAGCCCAAGGCGCGCGCTGCGGGCCTGTGGAACCTGTTTCTGCCGCGCAGCCACCGCGCCCCCGAGGGCCTGTCGAACCTGGAATACGCGCCGATGTGCGAGATCATGGGTCGCGTGCCCTGGGCGCCCGAGGTGTTCAACTGCTCGGCGCCCGACACCGGCAACATGGAGACGCTGGAGCGCTATGCCTCGGAGTCGCTGAAGGACCAGTGGCTGGAGCCACTGCTGCGCGGCGAGATCCGCTCGGCCTTCCTGATGACCGAGCCCGAGGTGGCCTCCAGCGACGCGACCAACATCCAGTGCCGTATCGAGCGCGATGGCGATCATTACGTCATCAATGGCCGCAAGTGGTGGTCCTCCGGCGCGGGCGACCCGCGCTGCGCGGTGTACATCGTGATGGGCAAGACCAACCCCGACGCGCCCCGCCACTCGCAGCAGAGCATGATCGTCGTGCCCGCCAATTCGCCGGGCATCACGGTGGCGCGCCCGCTTTCGGTGTTCGGCTACGACGACGCGCCGCACGGCCACATGGAGGTGGTGCTCAAGAACGTGCGCGTGCCGGCCGGCAACATCCTGCTCGGCGAAGGGCGCGGTTTCGAGATTGCCCAGGGCCGCCTCGGCCCGGGCCGAATCCACCATTGCATGCGCTCCATCGGCGCGGCCGAACGCGCGCTCGAACTCATGTGCAAGCGCCTCAACAGCCGCGTGGCCTTCGGCAAGCCGGTGTCGGCGCAGTCGGTCTGGCACGAGCGCATTGCCGACGCGCGCTGCAAGATCGAGATGGCACGCCTGCTCACGCTCAAGGCCGCCTACATGATGGACACCGTGGGCAACAAGGTGGCCAAGGCCGAGATTGCAATGATCAAGGTGGTGGCGCCCAACATGGCCTGCGAGGTCATCGACATGGCCATCCAGGCCCACGGCGGCGGTGGCGTCAGCGGCGATTTCCCGCTCGCCTACAGCTACGCCAACCAGCGCACGCTGCGCCTGGCCGATGGCCCGGACGAGGTGCACCGCCAGTCGATCGCCAAGCTCGAACTCGCCAAGCACATGGCCGTGCCCGGCGAGGTGGAGATGCCGGTCACGCGCGGGAGTTGACTTCGTGTGCCTGGGCCAGCATGCGCCGGCTCAGGTGCTCGAACAGGTCGAGCGCGTGGCGCTCGCATCCGGCGTGCCGCGACGGCTCCAGTTGCAAACGCAACTGCAGCTTGCTTCGCAGGCGCATCAGCAACAGCGGCGTGTCCGGCGAGCGCGCGCCCTCGGGCCAGTGCATCAGCGAATGGCGCACCGTCTCGTCGATCAGGGCGCGTGCCTCGTCCGGTGAGTCGGTGAGCACCGCGAAGCGCTCGAAGAAGGCCGGCTCAGGCCCGGGCCAGCCCGCGTCGCGGTAGGTGGCCAGCCAGCGCACTTCCTCGGGCAGGGTGTCGGCCATGGTCTGCACCGAATTCGTGAGCTGTGAATACACGTAGTCGGCCCAGCGCTCCATCGACAGCTTGAGCGAACGGTTCATCAGCACCACGCCCGACGGCAGGGACAGGCCGATCTCGGTACGCGCATTGAGCTCCCACCCCTCCAGGTAGGGCCGGGCCGCGGGTTGCAGGTCGACGCGCACCGGCTGGCCCGACCATTCGCCCACGAACGCACAAGCGCCATCGCGCCGCGCCAGGAACTCCAGGCCGCGCGACTCGGCCCATTGCACCAGCGGCGCATGGCGCGCGCGCAGGCGGCGCGTCGGGCTGAGGGCATTCCACATCGAATCGAACATGGTCGGGAATTGTCCCGTAAGCTGCCCTCCCCTCACCGTTCAACACCGCACGGAAAGCGCGAGAAAGGCCCGCTTCATGATCGACGTTCACTCCTGGCCCACGCCCAATGGCCACAAAGTCCACATCATGCTGGAGGAATGCGGTCAGCGCCTGGGCCGCGACTGGCGCGTGCACGCGGTCAACATCGGCGCGGGCGACCAGTTCAGGCCCGAATTCCTCGCCATCAGCCCGAACAACAAGATCCCGGCCATCGTCGACCCGAACGGCCCCGGCGGCCAGCCGATCAGCCTGTTCGAGTCCGGCGCCATCCTGCTCTACCTGGCCAGCAAGTTCGGCCGCTTCCTGCCGCGCACCGACCGCGAGAAATTCAAGGTGCTGGAATGGCTGATGTTCCAGATGGGCGGCGTGGGCCCGATGCTCGGCCAGGCGCACCACTTCCGCATCTACGCGCCCGAGAAGATCGACTACGCCGTCAACCGCTACACCAACGAAGCGAAGCGGCTGTACGGCGTGATGGACAAGCAACTTGCCCACCACGCCCATATCGCGGGCGATGAGTACAGCATCGCCGACATCGCCATCTTTCCCTGGCTGCGCAGTTGGCAGAACCAGGGCATCGACTGGGCCGACTACCCGCGCCTGAAAGACTGGTTCGACCGCATCGCCGCGCGGCCCGCGGTGCAGCGCGGCGTGGCGGTGCTGGCGGATGCGCGCAAGCCGCTCACCGACGACAAGGCGCGCGACGTGCTGTTCGGCAACACCCAGTACCAGAAGCGTTGAGTGTGCTGGCGGCGGGCCGGCGGCCTGAGGGTAGAATCCGCGCTTCGCGTCGGAGCGTAGCGCAGCCTGGTAGCGCATCTGCTTTGGGAGCAGAGGGTCGCGA